>ERZ773197.2781-NODE-2781-length-10727-cov-11.606822_pt1 | contig 10727 bp, 5 predicted proteins | sample MGYA00580999_ERZ773197 | MGnify/ENA primary metagenome ERZ773197 (study PRJEB29015, sample SAMEA2738166) | human oral metagenome | biome: human oral; feature: human-associated habitat; material: saliva | place: China | collected 2185 ... | reverse complement strand
CACGCGCTGCGCGAGCTGTAAATCCAGGGCATCTTCAAAGCTTAATCCCTCCTCCGAAGGTAGATTGCTCAGATATTTCACCACACTCTTTACAACGCGCGGACCCGCACCGTACTTGCTGCTGAGGCTCTGCAAGGCGCAGTGTACATCCCAGAGGAGGGCACGCAGTTCAAGTTCATTCGAAACACTGTCCTTTGCGAGCAACTTTTCGTAATCCTGGGTGCTCCAGATCTGTGTTTTTCCGATGGCAGCAAAGCTCTTATCCTCCCACTCGGTCGCGTAGTTCAGCACCGCAAGCTCTATCACATTGGCGCGGTCCAACACCTTATCCGAGAAATGGAAGGTGGTCTCATCCACATTGACCGTGCCGATAAACTTCACATTGCTGCCGATTTCGATCCGGAAGGGATAATCCGCCGCATTGTAGAGTTTTCCCATGTACTGCTTGTCGTAGAGCTGAAGTTCCCGCTGTCCCGCCGGCCTCTCGAGGATTGATAGGAACTGGCTAAAGTAGTGTTCCACCCGCGCGAGGTTCATCTCCTCAAAGCAGACCAAAAAGAGCTTGTTCTTATTCTCCTCTCGCTGCGCGCGCACCAAGAAGTCCACAAAGCCGGAATCCGCCGCGTGGTAGACCATGTGCGCAAGGTCCACGTAACCGAGGAGATCCGCATCGTCATTCCAGGACGGACGCACCGGGACCATGAGAATCTGGCTGTCCTCCAAGTCCGCGCTCGCATTGAGTCCGAGCGCCTTCGCGTAGATATTGACCAGCGAAGACTTACCCGTGCCGCTGAGGCCCGAGAGTATTACGAGATCGTTGCACTTGACCGCCGTGTGGAAATTGACAAAGTCACTGCGCTTATAGTAGCAACGGCTCTTCTGCGCGTAGTACTCCATCATATTGAGAATCAGCGCCTCGTTTTTCTCGGCCATCGGAATCTGCGCAAGGTCCTTCTCATCAATCGGATCCTTGAGCTCTGTCTCCAGCTCGGCTCCGCGGAAGTCCTCGCGCTCTTCTGCCTCTTCTGCCTCTGCCGCCTCATCGTGGGCATCGCTATCCGCTTCCTCCTTCTCATCGGAAGCAAGCGCATCCTCCGTTGCCGCCGCAAGCCGCTCGGCCTCGGCCCGCGCCTCCGCCTCCCGCTGTCTCTGCTCCTCCTTCTCATCTTTCACAGCCTGCAACACAGCGCTCTTTAACTGGTTGTCAATCTTCCGGTAGATATCACTCGGTACATAGCTCACGCAGGGATTGTAGCTGTCGTCGTAGACAAAGTACTCCATGAACTCACTGAGATCGATCGTAAAAAGATATCTTGCCCCTAGGACGCAAGCGCCGACCGGATCCGTGGTCGCACGATCGATGCTGCCGACCGCAAACAGTTTTCCGTCCTCCTCCATCCAGAGCACAAACGCGGGCGAAGAACTCTCAAGGTCATACCCGTAAAGGCTGCCGAGCCCTTCTCCGGCATGAATGCAGGCCATGAACTCTGCGCGTGTCTCGAAACTCCGATATAAATTCCAACTCGTTTCGTACTCCCACTCGCGCACGCCCTCATTGTTTTTGTTGCAGAAAACAGGCACCGCATAGAATTCCGTATTTTTGTCGAAAGACTTCGGAACCGGAACCAACTGAACATCCTGCATACTCCGAATTTCGGTGCCGTTTGTGTTTTTGCTCTGCACCCGGAAGATGAAGAGCTGATTTTCCATAAACTCTTCAAAGTGTTCGATACGGTCTTCCACGCTCGCATATACATCATCTGTGAAGTCATTGATTAAATTTCCGAACCCTGCCACATACGAATTTGCGGCATCCGGCAGCATCAGTGTTTTTACATTAAACTGGATGATTCCCAAGCGATTGATAAAAACAGAGCCCCTTCCGGTCTCACCGTTCTGTGCCAGTCTTCCGATATATTCTCTGTAATTTTTTGTCATTTTCTTAGCCTCTCCTCAATGGCCTGTTTGACATCCGCAATCGTGGTAATTTTTAAGCTGCTGAACTGTTTGATTTTCACTTTATCCGCAAAGCGCAGGGTTCCGCTGACATTCCAAATTTCTGCATATTCTTTCCAGCTAAGTTCTTCCAGCGAATCCGCCTTTGCGCAGATATCACAGTTTAATTCTTCAGCTTGATCGCTCAAATCGATTCGTGAAAAAATAAGAATTTTAGGCTGTTTTCGTTTTTCACTGAGATATTTCTCCTCATATTTTTTGAGTTCATCTATGGTCTTTAACAGTTCCTTTTTTTCGCGCTCTGACTGCCGCAGTCTCTCTTCGAGTTCTCTGATTTTATCTCGCGCAATTCCGGCCTCGTTTTCCGCAATTTTCTTTAACTCCTCGCATCTGGCTTCCGCGCGCCTCTGCTCTTTTCTGGCCGACTCCGTCTCGCGCTTTTCATTGTCCAAGCGAATGCGAAATTCCTGCTTTTCTTCTTTGTTCTTTTTCTTCTGTTCCTGATTTTCCTCCCTGAGTTCCTCCAGCTGTCTTTGCAACTCCCTTAGCTGCGCCGCGAAAGCCGCAAGCTGCTTCTCTGTCTCGGCTTCGTGCTTCTCCTCCGCGGCCTCCTCCGTAGCCGCTTCTTTTATCTCCTGTTCCGTCGCGTCCTCTGTCGTTACGCTCTCCGCTTCCGCCTTCTCTTCCTCCGGCATCTGCCAAGCCGTCGTCGTCATGTCCTCCTTCGCGTGATAGAGCACTTCTCCCATCTCAATGGTCATCTGATTCGACTGATCCAAGAGATGAAACAGCATCGGCAGGGGCAAAAGATGTAAGTTCTTGCGCTGTCTTGCGGGAACAGAACTGCCTCGTTTCTCAACAAAAAATTCCAAGAAACTACGTCTCTCTGCCTGAGACATGCTTTTCAGGTCTTTTTTCAACAGCGCGGGCGTATACTTTCCGCCCAGGGTCTTTTTCCATATGAACGCCAAAGTTCTTCCTCCTTTCGTCTTGCTGATTGTATTGTGCGACAGCAAAACGCTTTCTTCAAGCCCCCCGCGCTATCGCAAATGTACAATTTTCAAGGTTATTTTCCACGCAATTACCAATTGACAGCATATTTCTCATTTCTGTTCCATGTTTTTATTCCGAACAGATACCTTGCACGCATAAATTTCGTCATATTTATTTTTGCGTTCACATCCACCGCCTTTGGTGCATCATTCGCCGATTTCGAGACGCTGCCATTTGCTTCGGACAAGCATCGGCCCCCGGCAGCGACAAAAAACCGGGCTTTACGAGCGTCCCATCATATGCTAAATGGTTAGCAGACGCAATTATCATCCTATTTGAGGTGTAAATTTCTAAGAGCCCCTTTGTGATACAAAACCCTCCCCTGGAAGAACTGTACCGCTTCCTGTTGGATTCTTTCAACAAAACAAACGAGTTCCGTTTGAACGGCCTGATTTTCGGCTTTGCTTACCGAAAAGATTCCCAAATCTGTTCCTTCCAAAACATTCATGAATTCGCAGCTTTTGTGCGGCAAAAGAGGAATGCCATCGCTACGAATCTATTGCCAGAATTGTAACGGACATCCGTCACGCACGTATCTCGTCCGGTGAATTCCCCAGTTATTTGATACAGGCACATCTACCGGTAATTCATGAAAAGAATATTACCGAGATGTATCATATGTTTTCCTTGGATTCATAAGCACAGCTTCGAAAAGCGCATTGCTTTCTACAAAAACAAGTCCGCCGGACCATACTCTCGTATGGTCCGGCGGACTCGTTTCATTGCTATTCTGTTATTTAACGCTTCGCCTTATGCGCTCTTCTCTTCCTCTAAGAGATTGGTCATACTCTTAAGTACAAACACAAGGGTGAAGAACATCTGCATAACTCACCTAGATAAATTCAGCCAAAGCTCATATCATTTTAGTCTGACAATTCCTCTTTTAAGCTTTCCTCGAGTTGTTTGTACGCATTTGGCTGTATAATATTCATCCCTTTTGCTATATTTCTCGCAGTTTCAGTAAGTAATTTGTTATCCGGAATTTTTCCGTCTAGCAATGTTTGTTTCAATTCCACAAGCTCTGCATCTATCAACAAATTGAGTTCTGATAGTTCTTTGTTACTATTTGCCTCCTCTTGATTTTCTGGAAGAGTCATTACCTCTCGCATTCTATTCCAATTCTCAATAGCCGCCAAAAAACTCTCAGTATCTTTCTGGGCAATATCAGGATTTTTTCTTGCAGTGCACAACCACTCAAACATGACCATTCCACTCTCAAAATAAGCTGACTGGGCTGCAATCTTATAATTCCCTGTTTCTTCGTGACTTGAAAACAGAGTATTTACCGAAAAAGAAATGAATCCAACAACTATCACCAGAACAATTGCCATTATCCATTCACGCTTCTGCTCTTTTCTATATCTTTCTCCTTCAAGATGAGCACTAGGATCTCTAATCATATCATTTTCTTTGGCTATAAACAGCTTTTTAAATCTGTTCCTTTTTAATAGGAGGATTCCTCCTATAGCAGATGCTATTCCACATGCAACCAATACAGCGACGAAAAGCGGAGCACCTATAAGAACGATATAAAATCTAACCGAATCAATAACCATCTCTTTTGCAATTTGTATTTGATTCGCATTTTTTAATCGATTTAATTCTGCTAACAAAATTTGTTGTTGCTTATCTGTTGTTTTATCCAGCTCATTCAACAATTGAGGCATTTCCTCCGAATTGTGCATGGCGACAATTAAGTTAATCCTATCTATTATCTGGTTTTGATAGTAGCAATACGGAAAATAAAGTGCATACGCATGATTGTCAAAGCTCGTTAAGGCAGCTGGATCTGCCTCATAAAATCCTGACGCATTTTTATCAAATAGTGCATTATATGCCTCGTCAAATTCTCGTACCCACTCCTCATCATACGAGACTGCCGGATTATCTCGATAATCAACTACCTTTTCAATATAACTGTTGTAAATTACAGTTGATCCACTTAACATTTTGGAAAGCGCACTTGGATATGTATTTGGATAAACAAGTAGAAACATGAGGAATATAATGAAAAGCACCGCCTTGATTTTGTCAGATAAAGTTGAAATCAAAATTTCCTTAAAATTACCCGTAGATGTCTTTATGACAACCTTTTTAGTAGACAATCCCTTAAATTCTTCGCTGGCACACCTTAGGCAATGACCATTACTTAGTAGACGAGCTCCACACTTAACACAAAATTTGTCTTTATCCATAGCTGTAAAGCTAAGAATTGATTTTTTATAATTCACTAAGTTTCTTCCACAGTTTGGACAAAACAAACTCGTTATCGGTCTTCCACATGACGGACAAGCATTAACTCCGCTTAATTCTACTCTATTCTCTGTGAATAACAGATATCTCTTACCATAGTAGACCACAAGAAATATTGTTATGCAACCCGCTAATACAGATCTTGCAATTATATTTAGCGATGTCATTCTATCGATTTGATACAACACAAATTGATTCGGAGCATCATATTCTGACACTCTAGAACAATCTTCTATTACAGTCCACAAACTCGGGAGTTCGCTTACAACAAATACGATCCAAACATACGCTATAGATAGATACAATCCTTTTTTACTCCACTTAATCAGAAATATAATGGCTCCAATTCCTGATAGTAGCATACTGAATATAAGAAACGCACCAACTGCCGACGCGTAGACATCTCCTGTTACTGCGAGCACAATAATAGACACTATCCAGACATAATGTAATTTGTTTTCCGATGTCGATATAAAGATATACTTTTTCCCTGCTTTTGCAAGATTCGCTCCGAGAATTGCAACGCCTGTAGTAGCTATAAGCACTGCCGCAAACAATAGCACAAACTCTAGTGCCATTCTTGAATACCCGCTTTCTGTCGCTCGAGTCAAATCCTCTGCCCACTGAGATATTCTTGTATCCAAAATGTACCTCCTTCAGTTTAATATTCGAACTGTAGTGGTTAACGTTTTTTTGTGACACCACTGCTTAATGGTACGCTCCGCTTTCTTTTCAAACGAAGTCAGATATCCGTTATACGAGTGTGGGCGTACCTGATTGTACCAATCGTAAGCAAACTCTGAAACGGCATAATCCAGTTCTGCTGCAGTTTCAAAACGATACTGATAAATCAACTCGGTCTTTAAAAGTAAAATAGCGTTCCATCGGCGCATTGTCATACGGACAGCCCGCACGGCTCATGCTTTGAGAAATCCCGAATTTCCGGCAATGCTGTACAAACTCTACAGAAGTAAACTGACTTCCTTGATCCGAGTGCAAAATCAGGTTCTGTGGGATAGCCCTTGCACTTGACAACGCTTTTTCAAGCGTACGCACGAACAACTTTTCATCTGGTTTCGTCTGATATTCGAGTCATGTGCTTTCTCCTCTGCTGACATTAAAATCTATCAGGCAGAAATGCTACAAATTCACTGTACCACTACAAACCATCAGCATCACAGACCGAATACGCACCGGTTTTCTCATTATGATGCCTCTCTCCAAATAACAGCACAAAACTGCATATATATATTGGATGTAGTATCGGTATGCTATCTCTTTATTCAGTTATTAATATGTTTTTAAGTGAAAGTCAATATAAGAGTCTGAACATTATACTTTCGAACACCTGTTATTCTACTTTCGTCTACCAAACAAAGATTCCCCCTCCAATCTTCCGATTCTCAATGTCTCCTCTTTCTCACCAAACAGACGACACCTACGCCCCATCCTTCCACAATGGTATCGCTACTATACGGCCTCTCTCCGGTTATGGGCGTAATCGTTGTCTGCAAGATGTTCCCACAGGATTCGTAACGACAACATGAAACTTGCCACAGCCGCAAAACAAGTCCGCCGTCCCATACTCTCGTATGGTCCGGCGGACTCGTTTCATTGCTTTTCTGTTTTTAACGCTTCGCCTTACGCGCTCTTCTCTTCCTCTAAGAGATTGGTCATGCTCTTAAGGCCGGTCACAAGAGTGGAGCCGTTGTGCAGGAGTGCACCGGTTGCGGGCGGAAGCATGCCGCCGACACCGAGCGCAATTAAGAGCGCATTGAAGCCGATGATGAAGTTGTAATTCGAGTGAATGCGGCGCATCAGAGCCATGCTCAGTGCTCTGAGGAACACCAGCTCGCGCAGGTTCTCCGCGGAAAGCGTGACATCCGCGACCTCGCGCGCAATGGCCGCACCGTCGGAAATCGCAATGCCGACATCCGCCTCGGAGAGCGCCGGGGTGTCGTTGACACCGTCGCCGATCATGATGACCTTGCGGCCCGCCTCATGTTCCTTCCGCACAAACTCTGCCTTGGTTCCCGGGAGCACCTCTGCGTGGTACTCATCGAGCTCCAGCTGCGCCGCAACCGCGGCCGCAGTTTTCTCGGAATCGCCCGTCATCATGCAGATTTTGGAAATGCCGAGGGCGCGAAGTCCCTTCACAATTTCCGGTGCCTCCTCGCGAATCGGGTCAAAGATGCATATGACCGCGCAGAGCTTGCCGTCAATTGCGAGATACAGTCTGGAGTACTCATCCGGCAGCGCCTCGAGCTTCTTCTCATCCTTCTTTAAGAGCTTGCACTTCTCGTCCTCAAAGACAAAGTGATAGGAGCCGATGACTGCCTTCTTGCCGTCAATCTCGGACGCAATGCCGTGTGCAACCACGTAGTGCACCTTGGAGTGCATCTCCTTGTGCCGAATGCCGCGCTTCTTTGCCTCGCCGACCACGGCGTTTGCAATGGAGTGCGGGTAATGCTCCTCGAGGCAAGCCGCAATCTTCAGTGCTTCTGCCTCTTCCATGTCATTGAAGGTCTCAATGCGCATGACAGTCGGCGTTGCGCGGGTCAACGTTCCGGTCTTATCAAAGACGATGGTATCTGCCTCCGCAATGGCCTCAAGGAACTTGCCGCCCTTCACGGATACATTGCGATCGCCCGCCTCGCGGATTGCCGAGAGCACGGAGAGCGGCATGGAAAGCTTCAGCGCACAGGAGAAATCGACCATCAGGAACGCGAGCGCCTTTGCGACATTTCGCGTCAGAAGGAAGGTCAGTGCCGCACCGCCGAGCGAATACGGAACCAAACTGTCCGCAAGATGGTAGGCTCTCGCCTCGGTGTTGGACTTTAACTTCTCCGACTCCTCAATCATCTTGACAATCTTGTCGTAGTGGCCGGTACCCTGTACCTTTGCGACGCTGATGACGCACTCGCCCTCTTCGACCACGGTGCCCGCATAGACATAGGCACCTGCCTTCTTCTCGACCGGCACGGATTCACCGGTCATGGACGCCTGGTTCACCGTCATCTCACCCTCGACCACAGTTCCGTCGAGCGGGATTACGTTCGAAGTGCGAACCACAATGCGGTCGCCGACCTGCACGTCCTTGACATCGATCAGAACATCGGCGCCTTCGGTCTTCATCCAGACCTTCTCGACCTGGAGGCTCATGGCACGCGCCAGGTCGCCGACCGATTTCTTATGCGTCCACTCCTCGAGTATCTCACCGACCTCCAAGAGGAACATGACCGAGGAAGCCGTGCCGAAGTCGGAGCGGAGCACCGAAGCCGAAATCGCAGTCGCATCGAGAACCGGGACTTCCAGGCCGCGCGTCAAGAGACAAGTAACGCCGGTCACCACATAACGTAAGCTCTTGACCGCCGTCCAAGCCGCACGCAGCGGCGCAGGCAAGAAGAGCATTCTCGCGCCGTGAAGCACCACCTTCCAGAAGAGTTTCTCCTGGTAGTAGCGATTCATCGCACGGCCGCTGTCTTCGGGGACCAACGAGAGTGCGTATTCATCCCGGTATGAAAAATCACAGAGAGCGTCAATCAGCCGCTCTCTGTGATCCGCCTCTCGATTGTACTTTACAATTGCGTCACAGGTTCGCTCAAAGATTTTGACATCCTGAACGAAGGGCAGTGCTCGCAAGTAGTACTCCAGAATATCCGCCTCGGAAAGCGACATGCGCGTGCCCGCCAAGTGGACACGCATCACATTTCTGGATTCGTGGCGTATTGTGTATCTCATGCCTCAGTCGCTGCCTCGTGCTCTTCGACCAGAGCCTTTGCCTCCTGATATGCTCTCTCGGACTCCTCTGCATAGCGACGCTCGTTGATGTCCTTTGCGTCCTCGTAGATATCATCGCAGTTCTCGCGGAGCGTGGAGACCGTCTTCATCACGCAATCCTTGCCGCGAAGCACCGCAGCCGTTGCCTGCGTGTAAGCGCCCTTCGCGTCCTTGGACTTGAGAATCGCAACACCGGCCGTACCGAACAGAGCGCCGCCGACAAACATACCAACCTTGAACAGATTCTTTACACCAAACATAATTCTACCTCCTCGTTTGTGCTTGTTTTCATGTCTTGTACATAGTTTACCGCAATCTATAAAAAGTGCAAAGTAAACTTACTTTGTATACTCTAACAGCTTTTAGTGAAATTCATCTAAGGTAGTGAACTATAACCTCTGCCGTCAACATGAGTATTGACAGAAGGAGCAACACAACCATGTGCAAACGGTAGCTTAAGCTGAGATATGCCACGTACTCGCGTATCGTCGCATTCAGCGTGTAGTACCATTTTGTTTTGGCACCGAAGCCCTTACAGGGGAGATGCAAGCGCCGCGCAATGAGTAGCGCGCGAAATACATGGTAACTCGTCGTCACGACCGCAACCCGCGGATGGGTCCGCTCCATGAGTTCCCTCGAAAACTCCAGGTTTTCCCGCGTATTCCTGGAGCGCCGTTCCACCAGAATGCGCTCCGGGGGCACCCGTCTTGAGAGTGCGTAACGCGCCATGGCCTCTCCCTCCGTGATATCCTCCCCCGGTCCCTGTCCGCCCGAGAGTATGAGGAGTGCCTTCTTATTCTTCTTTAAGAGCGCAATCCCGCGTTCGATGCGGGCCGCGAGCAGCGGCGGGACGCGTTCTCCCCTTAATCCCGCGCCAAGCACCACAATGTAATCAAAGTTCTGGTTGTCCCGCCGGTGAATCAAGTTTAAAAGGGATGAAAGCGCGTAAACCGCAAAGAGGATAAGCCCGTAGGCAATCCAAAGCCCCACCACACTGTAGGCGAGACGCCCGGCAAAATTTCCGCTCCAGTTCCCGATTTGCGGCCAGTAAATGAGATACAGAATCAGGAAAATCGCAAAGAGCAACGAGAGCATGTTTCGGACGCGCAGCCCTTCCCGAAACAGAATGCGGATTCCTTCTATAAAGAAACTGCCGATCAGCAAAAACGGGAAAAAGAACGTTGCCAGCGCAAAAACGGCCACAAGCACCACAAGCAAAAACATAAGCGGCGGGAAGGACTGCAATTGCTCCGAATAGCGGAAGGCCGTCAGCACCAGAAAAACCGCAATCCCGCCGAGCGCGAAAAAGCAGCAAACGCCGCTCCAGAGTGTTCTCGGATCCCGCAACATGACAAACAAGAAAAGCGCTACGGTAAGCAATGCCGTTATTTGAACGGCATTCAATAGCAGAAGCTGTATTCCTTGCTCCAAGCATCCACCTCCTTACGATTCATTGCATTTGAATGTATTAGCATACCACAGGCAAGGTCCTTTTCGCCACTTCTATCGGCACCCCAAAAGTCCCTAAACTCCCCAAAAGTCCGCCTCTTCCCGCTCATACAGCAGCTCGCGTGTTTCCGGATAAGATTACCACTCCGTTCATCGGCAGCCGCTCCCATTATCACCGATAAGCTATATCTCTTATAGAATTATGCTTACACAAGCTTTAAGAATTCCCGCACGGC
>ERZ773197.2777-NODE-2777-length-10748-cov-2.645001_pt1 | contig 10748 bp, 8 predicted proteins | sample MGYA00580999_ERZ773197 | MGnify/ENA primary metagenome ERZ773197 (study PRJEB29015, sample SAMEA2738166) | human oral metagenome | biome: human oral; feature: human-associated habitat; material: saliva | place: China | collected 2185 ... | reverse complement strand
TGCCTCTTTGCAGGGTTTTCTCCAGCGGCGCTGACTAGTGCTTCTCATACTTTAATAATATGAGCGCCGAACAGCAACAAAGCATCATTAAGTGGGGGCTATTAGCGGCGGCAATTGGGCCTACCTTGAAGCTCCTCGGAGGCGGTTTGTCAATCTTAGGCGGATTCATGAAAGGTATCGGCGGCGCTTCAAAAGCTATAGGTCAACTTGTCGGCACTTTGAAAACCATTAGAGAAGTCGGGAGTGTGGCTGGGGGCTTAAAAGCTGTAACGGCTGGAATAACCGAAACAGGCGCAGCTACTACAGCACTAGGGACTGCCACGGCGACAGCATCTGGCTCTACTACCTTGCTAGGTCAAGCTATAGCAACTTTGGGAGGCCCGATAGGCCTTATGATTGGAGGCATCGGCTTAGTTACGGCAGGCTTGGGCTATCTCGGAAATGAGAAAGACAAGGCTCGTATCAAAGCGGAAGAATTTGGCACGCAACTGAGCGAAACAGCTCGTAGTGACCTGCGTAGCTTTCAAAAGGTAGTCGATGAGACTAGCAACGCAGTTGCTAACTTTGGAACACATGCCGGTGATGCTGACAAAGTTGCAGGCTCTTTTAAAAAGCTTTATGAAGAAGTGGTTAGCTCTGCTGACAAAGCCAATAAACGCCTCCAAGAACTGGCCGATAAATGGGGCATAAGCCCTGAACAAGTGGCAAAAGCTCAGGAACGAAATAACCAGATGGTAGCTAATACCGAGACGATGATGAATCAAATCAATGACATCTATCAACGCCACAACGGTGATGCGAGCAAGTTTTCCAATGAAGAAAAAGAAATCATCCTTAATAATCAAAGAGAGATGATTTCTGCGAAACTAGAACTCATGAATTTATCCGCTAAAGAGCAGAAAGCAGTATTGCAGGCTCTAAATGGGGATATTATCGCTCTAAATGAGACTCAGCTCAAACACTCTAGAGAGAGTCTAGAAAAGGCTATGAAAGAAGAAAATAGCCTCTACAAAGAGTCTAAAGCAGAGTTGAAGGAGATGCTCAGCTCTAAATTGCTCACAAGGCAGGAATACAATGCCAAGATGAAGCAACTCGAGAGCGAGCACAATCAGACTATGGAGGGTTTGGCAACGAAATATCTGGAAGTCATGAAGACTCTGGATGATAAGGTCAAACTGCGGACGGGACAGAGTTGGAACTACTGGGAGGAAGCAAAGAAACTACTCGAAGAGTACGGCTTGTCCTATGAAGAAATTGGGGAGAAAGCCTCTAAAGCTGCTAGGGAAGCAGGAAACTCACACAGTATTCTTGCTAAATATAGTAGCGAGATGTCAGCCACGACCAAGGAGGCGAATGATGCCTGGTCTCTTCTAGTCGGGAACATCAATAAAAACAACCAATTTGAGGTTAAATCAAACGTTAAAGAGGTTATTGGTGAAGCTGTGAAGTCTGCTGAGGGCTGGGAGCAATTGAAGTTTATTGCTAAAGAGGCAGAGCTTAACTCTAATGCTCGGGCGACGATCGCTGAAGCTCTGGTAGAGTCTGGTAAGTGGGCAGAAATGTCTCTGGAAGAGAAGAAGCTCATCGTCCAAAATCAGGCTGGCTTGCAGGCCATCTTTGATAGTCAGCAACATCTAGCTATCTGGAATAGTCTACCTGCCGAAACCAAGCAACTCCTGATGAATAATCAGGATGTGATGAATAAGGCAGATGTGGCTAAGCAGGCTTTGGAAAACTACAACAAGCTGACTCCGCAGCAGAAAGAACTGCTGGCCAGAGATGAGGAGTTTCAAAAGGCGGTCTCTCGCTCTACAGAAACCCTGAAAAACTGGGATATGGCCAATCCATTTCCTAAGGACCTTCTGGTCAATGGAGACAATGCCCTTTTAAATACTGGGCTAAGCATTGCAAAACTGGATATGTGGAATCAGGCTGCTGTGCCAACGAAGGAGCTGAAAAGTGATTCGACCTCGGCTGTGGTAGAAGCTGGCAAGGCGGTTGGGGCTGCTTTGAACTTTAGCAACTTGATCGTTCCTACGAAAAATCTGAACGGCGACTCTACTTCGGCAGTAGTAGAGGTTGGGAAAGCTATCGGAGCAGTTAATAACTTTAACGGCACGATTGCCCCGACTAAACCGCTGCCGTCTGATGCAACACCAACCCAGAATGCATCAAATCAAGCGATTGGAGCGGTTAATAGTTTTAATAACACCTTAGCTCCGACTAAGGTGTTTACAGGAGACCCTAGCTCTGTCCTTGGAGCATCTAGCCAAGGTATCGGTGGCTTGAATAGTTTTAACAGCACCCCTACACCAACCAAGCACCTTACTGCGGTTGATAATGCGTCCGGCGTTGCTTGGGGAGTTATTGGAACCCTAAACAGCATTCCGCGGACGATTACAACGGTCATTCAGACCGTAAGAAGTTGGATCGGGCATGAAAAAGGAACGAATCTCCACGAGGGCGGCCCAGCTATGGTCAATGACCAGAGAGGTACGCTCTATAAAGAAATGGTAACTTTGCCTGACGGTACTTCCTTTATCCCAGAAGGCCGGAATGTAATTTTGCCACTTCCTCGCGGATCAAAAGTCTTGAAAGCCGGGCTTACGCGTAACTTGATGAATTCCTTGGGAATGCCACTCTATGCTGAAGGGATAGGCTGGGAAAATACCAAGGTCGCTAAAATCACTCAGAGAATCAAAAATATTAACGAGTGGAAGCGGGAAACCGAGGAGCATGATTTGGCTTCGCTTATGGAAGAACTGCTAAAAGAGACGAGGCTTGGAAACCGAAAGACCACTCGTCCGAACCAAAACTATACCCTAAATGTGAGCGGCCAAGGTGGCACTCGCGAATTGACGCCGGAATTCATGCAGCGGTTGATTAGAGAGTTAGCTTACTACACTAGACAGGAAGGAGGTAGAATGACTTGACCTATTTTGTATTTAACGGAAAATCGAATAAAGAATTTGGTTTAGGAATTGCTGCAGGAAAAGTACATTCTGCAGCTTCTCCTGATGTAGAAAGAATTGCTGTTCCAGGTCGAGATGGTGATTTACTGGTAAGCAAGAATAGATTGAATGCTGTAGAGAAAAGTTTTCCAGTCAATCTTGTAAACGAAACTGGTCTTATCGCAACGAATATCTCGGCTATCAGTGAGTGGCTAGGAATTTTAGGCTATCACGATTTGACTATTTCTTACGATCCAGAATTCGTTTATCGAGCGTCTTACCTTGAAACTTTTAGTGTAGAGGAGACGCTCAGACAATTTGGAAAAGCAAACATTACCTTTCTTTGTCACCCCATTAAATACTATAAAGACGGGCTAGCAAAGGTGAATCTGACTAATGGACAGACGTTGAGAGGGAAGGGCAATGTCCCCGCGAAGCCCATTATTGAAATTCGCGGGAACGGCACAACGACATTGACCATCAATGGTCGCAAGACAAAGCTCAAGGATATCCAAAGTGCTATCACACTGGATATGGCTGCAAATCAGGTTTATTCTGGCAACTTGCCAGCTTGGGATAAGATGGTGCGTGCGCCAGAATACCAAAAGCCTTTTCTTGATGTGGGGCCGAATAAAATTTCTTGGGATGGGAATTTCCAAGTCTCAATTATCCCGAATTGGGGGTGAAAATTTGAGACCTATTTTATATAGCAAAAATGAAACTAGGTTTGACACCTACGGCCTTGGAGAAATCGACGCTCTAAAAGGCAATGCTACCAGAGAACGTAACGGGAATTACTCCGCTTATCTGGAATATCCAGCTAGTGGGCCCTTAGCATCTGTATTTGAAAAAGAAATGAAATTTAAGGCAGATGCCGGTACGCGAACCAAGAACCAGACATTTGAAATCGTGCGCATCGTCAAAGACAGCTCTAGCACGATCAAGATTTATGCGCAGCATATATCTCACAAATTAGAGTATATGAGTGTAAGGCACGGAATCAAGGTATCTGGAACGGCTGATTTAGCTTTGAAAACTTGGGCGAAGAATTTGATAGGAGACTATCGTTTTGACACATGGTCAGATATCGATACAGTACTCCCTATCACTTTTATGGTGGATAAGATGGAGAATGCCCGGCTTGCTTTAGGCGGAGTAGAAGGTTCTATTTTGGATATCTGGGGCGGGGAGTATGAATTTGACAATCAGACAGTCCGTCTGCATAAGCGACTTGGTCGTAGAGCGCCTACTGTCCTGGAGTATGGTCGAAATATATTATCTGCCGAATCAGACGAAAGCATTGAGTCAGCTTACACTTCTGTCGTGCCTTTTGCTACTTATACGCCGGAGAGTCAAGAAGGCGACTCGAGACAACAAGATCCCGTTCTGGTGACCATTCCTGAAAGCTATGTGGATAGTAAGTATGTATCAATGTACGCTAACCGTCGAATTAAGGTCGTTGATTTTTCCAGCGAATTTAAAGATGAGGGCGTTGGAGAAAGCAAGAAGAAGGACATCCCGACACCTGAAAAGCTAAGAGCCTTAGCGATTAAGTACATGGAAAATAATCGCATTGGCGCACCTAAAATCAACACAAAAATTGAGTATGTGGATTTGGCACAGACGCTTGATTATGCTGAGCGTGGGTGGATTGAAGAGCTTGAGCTCTGCGATATCGCACCTGTTTACTATCCGCAAATCGGAATTACTGAAGATGATGCGAAAGTGACCAAAGTTGTTTACGACTTTTTAAACGATCGCAATGAATCGGTGGAATTTGGCCTGGTTGGAGAATCTATCCGGTCAGCTATGACGGGCGGTTTGGCAGGCCGTTTGGACGATTTGGAAAAGAACCAGCGATCTCTTGAGAATCGCCAATCAGAAATGGCTTTCGAACTGCCAAAATACTTACTTGATGCGAAAGGGAACCGTGTCTGGAATGAAACGCCAGACGAAAACATTGAGCATAAAGTCGGTGATATTTGGTTTGAGAAGAACGGACTCTACCAAAGACTCTATATCTGGAATGGAGAGATGTGGGAAAAGCGCATCGATACTGAAGATGTGTCTAAAGTGGGTGAAAAATTTGACGCCGAAGTCAAAAAAATCAACCAATTCATGGCCACCCAGACGCAGCAAACCACCCAAGCCCTCCGCACGGCTGGCGCCAATACCTCAGCTATCGAGGCGGCCAAGGGTGCTATCACCAAGCTAAATCAGGACTTAGCTGGTGCTAAGCAGACGAATCAGGCGGCGATAGACCGACTAAAATCTGACTTTGCTAGCGCTCAGAAGGCGGCGAGCGACCAAACGGCCCTCCTGAGAAGCGACTTGGCCAATATCCGCACCAAGCAGACCCAAGCAGAGTCTGAGATAGCAAAGCAAGTGCAGGCGCTCAACGCAGCCAAAACCGAGCTTGCGGGCGTCAAATCCGCTCAGTCAACGTTTGAGCAGAGCACCACTCGCAGGCTGGCAGAGTTGGCCAACGTGGCCGATGGTAAAGCTAACAAATCTGAGCTCACGCAGACTGCGGAGGAGTTGAAAAGTAAGATTGCGAGTGTGCATTTAGGCCGTAGAAATCTACTAAAAGGCACAAAAGAGCTTGCGAGATACAAGCCAGCTAGCGAATACAATGGCTTTAAGGTCATCAGGACGGTTGCGGGAGCAACCAGCTATCGCGATAGCTACACAGAAAGAACCGTCGTACCAACGACCGGCACGGAATATATAGCTATCTTTTATGCGAGAGCTAGCGAAAATGACTATCCTATGCGATGTCATTTTTACAATCCAAACACGGTAGTATCCTCAATAAATAGCAGTGGTTATACGTCGAAATCATCAGATGGTTTGTCTATCATCCACCTCTCTACCGACTGGCAACTGTGTTGGGTTAAATGGATCCAAACCGCAACAGACCAAGCCAAAACGGTTATCATTGGCCGACACGGCCCACAAGTTGGAGGCAAAGAGGGAGCATGGATTGAAATCTGCGCCCCTGCCCTCTTCGAGGGAAATATTGTCGGTGACTGGAGCCCAGCTCTTGAAGACCAAGACGAGCGGGTCACAGCGATTGAGTCAACCCTTAAACAGCGCGCTGACTCAATCGAAGCGAGCGTATCCAGCTTGCGTGAGGGGCTCAATACCAAGGCTGACAGCAGCGCTCTAAACTTGCTCTCAGACAGGATATTGGCCTCTGTCAAGTCGCTCGAGACTAACATGGGTAACAAGCTGGACTCAAAATTGAGCACAGCTGAGTTTGAGGTGCGAGCGTCTGGAATCCGTCAGGAAATCCTCAACGCGACCAAGGACAAGGCCGACAAGACCCTGGTCACGACAGAGGCCGGGAAGTTGAGAGAGGAGCTGGCGAGTCTGTCGGTGGGCGAGAACCTCTTTATAAATTCGGAATTTAAAAATTTGAGAGATAACGGCCAGCGCTACACGGCTAATGGCAAGACGTATCAAAATATGATTGCTCCTTATTGGTACAATCCATATAATGCAGGCTTGCCAAACGCTCAAAGTATCCAGCATGGGTATTTTGACACGGAAACGTTTAGTGATACTGTCTTTGCTTTTAACGAGAGCGACGGGAGTCGTCACTGGAAAGCACTGTCAACTGATTTTAAAATCGGAGTCATCTCAGCTGGAGAGTATTATTTTTCGGCTGATTTGTATGCGACAGACCTAGGCACTCATATCAAATTTGGGTTTTACTATCACAATTCGACTGGGAAGCTCAATTTTTACGCAGGCCAAATAAAAATTGCAGTCAACGAAAAAGGTCGCTGGGTGCGGTTAGGAGCACCGCTAAAAGTCAATGATGATATTGACCTGACCAAGAAAGTCCAATTTTACATTTACGGCTATAATTTTGCGAGCAACGCTATTTTGTATCTTAAAAAGCCTAAAGTATCAAAAGGCCGATTAAAAAGCGACTGGTCGCCAGCACTCGAAGACACCAAAGGCCTCATCACCGAAGCCAAGGCAACTTTTGAGCGCACGGCTCAGGGACTGCGAACCGACCTGACGGCTGTGCAAGCTTATGTCAACGCTGACGGTACACGAGCTGAAGCTCTTCGGACCTACAGTCGCGAAGAGACAGCACGTCAGTTGACAGCCGAGCGCAAGCTCATTGAGTCTGGCTACGTCGCCAAGGCACAGCACACAGAGGATGTGAGAGGGCTGACAAGAAGGTTTGAGGAGCTGAAGACCAGCTCTGAGACTAAGCTGACAGAGTTTAGGCAAGGCATAGATGGCCAACTGGCCACTGTGCAGGCTGCTATCAACACAGCCAATGGATCATTGACCAGTTTTAACAACTGGAAGCAGTCAGCGCAAGAAACGCTGAATAAGGTTGGCAGGGCCGAGACGGCCCTTAACGAGACCAAAGCTAGCCTAGCTGAGTTTAAGCGGACGGCTGAAGGTCAGCTGACTACGATTACTCAGCAGGTTGCTGGGAAGGCTAGCCAGACCGATTTTCAGCGGGTTCAAGAGACAAGCAAGCTCTATGAGCGCTTGATTGGCTCGACTGAAAAGGAAATTTCGGACAAAGTCACGCGCATGACCTTGTCTAACGAGCTGTTTCAGACAGAGGTGTCCAAGAACCAAGGCTTGCGAACTGTCCAGAGCCAACTAGCAGGGAGCTGGTCAATCAAGAACCTCAACTCGCCTGGCGATATCCTTGGTCAGATCAATTTAAATCCAGATGGATCAGTCTCAATCAACGAGGGGCTGATCTCTATCGGCGATAAGACTCACATTAAAAACGGTGTTATCAAGAATGCCATGATTGAAAGCATGTTAGCGGATAAAATCACAGCGGGCACGCTTAACGCTGCGAACGTTAACATTGTCAACTTAAATGCTAATAAGATTGTCGGCTTAGATGCGAATTTCATTAAGTCTAAGATTGAGTTAGCGTTTATCGAGTGGATGAAAGGCAAAGTCATCTCTGCTCAAAACGATGCGATGCAAATCAATCTAAACGATGGTCATATCCTGTTTTACAACGATGACGCGTCCATCAATCGAGTTGCGGCAGGCTACCCAACGCAGTTTATCCGATACGAAAACAAGCAGGAAAACGGCCAGAATCACGGGCGGACCATTATCGGTAGTAACCGAAATGGCACGAACGCTTGGAAATCAGTCTCTTTCGCTGGTCTAGTGATTGATAATAACTCAAATAATAGCGTTGATAAAATCTATCAATTTGGAGATTACAATCACATGAGACACGCGCAAGGTGACGATGGTTGGAATTTTAGTGTCGTGACGCAGGCGATGACGCCCGGTGTCTGGAATAAGAATTCGGAAATTTGGGCACGACATTTCGTAGTGCCTCGTAACACAAGAGGAGACACAGATAGCCCGACGCAGTTCATCCGCTTAGAAGAAAGCGTGGCAGCGATTTGGAATATCTTAAATCACGCAGCCAGTGGGCAAGTCACGATGACGCAAGCGATGAAAAATTTGATTAACTCAAGAAAAGCAGCTTGGGACATCGTTCGGAACGTAGGATAAAAGGAGAAAAAATGAACGAAAGCATACAAAATAATTTAGCGATCGAAATCGCTAATAAATCATTAAGAATCGCAACGCTTGTAGCTCAAAATGAAGAGCTTCAAGCACAACTAGAGCAAGCTCTCACTCGCAACGAAGAGCTTGAAACAAGCACAGAAACAGAAAAAGGAGAATAACTATGACATTAGAACTTATCAAGACTACGAAAATTGTAGGCCGTATTAAAATCGACGATACGGTCGTCAAGACAATGACAGCGGATATTGACGACAAAGGTGTAACAACACCTAGCGACTGGGTCGATAATGCTGAGATTTACGCTGCCAACCGTCGCGAAGTACGTGCGCAGGAAAAAGCGTTCCAAGACGCGGTCTATGCTGCGGAAGATGCCATCATCGCAGAACTGGAAGCTGCCGAAAAAAACCAAAAATAGGAGGCGGTGACATGTGAACCATTTTATTGATTTTGTGGATAAGCTCACGCCTGTCTTGGTCGTGATTATCCCTAGCTATTTTAGCTATAGGAGCAATCAAAATAGCAAAGAAACCGACAAGCGGATAGAAGCTTTAGTCGAAGATTTGGGTGATCTGAAAGAGTCCGTGACCGATATCCAAAATATCGGGAATAGGAACAATCAGGATCTAAACCTGATCCAAAAAGGTTTGCAACGGCTTCAGCGTTTTCGGTTGCAAGAAAATCTAAAAAAAGCGTTGAGGCGTGGCCAGACCACCCAGCATGAGCTGGAAGAGCTGTCCCGCCTCTACGAAAGCTACGTTGAACTTGGTGGAAATGGCGCTATCAAGCTTTTGTACGAAAAATTTTCGGAATTGCCAATAGAGGAGGAAAAATGAATAAATTTGCAAAAAAACTAGGAATTAAAGTAGTTAAAACAATGGCTCAAGCAGCGCTTGGAGTGATTGGCTCGACTGCTCTGTTAACAGAGGTCAATTGGACTGTGGCTGCATCAACAGTTGCATTGGCAGGCGTGACCTGCATCCTGATGAACCTCTCTGACTTAAAGGAGGAAGAGTAATCAAAATCAAAATAAAAGAGCAGGCTCTGAAGCTTGCTCTGTTTGCTTTTGCTGCAACTTATTTTTGGTTTGCAGCTTTTGAAAAAATGAAAGGAAAATAATATGCGTAAATATAAATTATTTCAGGACGAAGTCCTTGGGTACGGCTTCGATATTGACGGTTGGTTTAGTTGGCAGTGTTGGGACGGATACGCTAAATACTGTATTTGGCTAGGCGTGCCGTTTGCTAACTGTACAGTCTCTGGCTTTGTTAAAGACATCTGGGAGCAACGATATACCAATGGCATGCTGAACTATTTCGATGAAGTAGAAGAAATGGAAGAAGGCGATGTCGCTGTCTTTATGGAAACAGAGCTCACACCTGTTTCCCATATCGCTATTTTCGCTGGGGATATCGATGGTACTCAAGGCTGGTTCCTTGGTCAGAACCAAGGTGGAGCTTCCGGTCCTGACGATATCGGGGGTGTGTTCAACCTCGTCGCTTTTCCATACTCTATCTTGTATCCAACGGCATTTCGTCCAAAAGGCCAGTCTTTACCTAAAGCCGAGCTCAAAGAAGCGATTACCGAAGTCATGGAAAATCACGAGGCGCCTTTCTTCCCAGAAGATGCTACATTTACGGTCGGCGATGCTCCGATCAATGTCCGCCGAGCACCTAGCTTGGACGGTGAAGTCGTGGCAGTTTATCAGCCAGGCGAAAAAGTCCATTACGACTCTAAAGGCTCAAATGATGGCTATCGCTGGATCTCCTACGTTGGAGAATCTGGCAATCGTAATTACTTAGCGATTGGCCAGACGGACGAAGCTGGCAACCGCATTGACCTGTGGGGTCAATTGTCATAAATAAAAACCGCAGCGGAAACTGCGAGAATAAAAATATTTTCTTAAATTTTAATCTACCCCGGCCTTTTGGCTGGGGCTTTTTTATATTATATAGTGTTAGATAAACAATTGTCTCTATAACGGAAAATTTCGAAAATGTCCGCTCTGACGGACTTGGCAGACTGGCAGTAATGCTGGTCTGATTCTATAATAATTACGATTCTTTTAGCTTTATCTTTGTATCGTAAAATTTTTGTGGTATAATATCTTAAAACGAAATTAGTGATTATAAATCACAGATACAACAAAGGATACAACAAATCTCTTATGGACTGTTTTAATAGCGTTTTGGGTACTCCCACCGGCTCCATTTTTGGTTTCCGAACCTTTCCAAACCTTTCTGAAACGTTGATTTA
>ERZ773197.2774-NODE-2774-length-10771-cov-2.864315_pt1 | contig 10771 bp, 3 predicted proteins | sample MGYA00580999_ERZ773197 | MGnify/ENA primary metagenome ERZ773197 (study PRJEB29015, sample SAMEA2738166) | human oral metagenome | biome: human oral; feature: human-associated habitat; material: saliva | place: China | collected 2185 ... | reverse complement strand
ACCGATACGGTACTGGTTCTGTAACAGCTCTCCTACCGCTCTTATTCTTCTGTTTCCCAAGTGGTCGATATCATCCTTGCTGCCGATATGCTCTTCAATATGCATGTTGTAATTTACGGTAGCAAAGATATCTTCCTTTGTGATATGCTTAGGAATAAGCTCGTTGACGCTCTTTTCAATTGCTTTTATAAGCTCTTCACCTTCGTTTTCTTCCATAAGCTTTTTAAGTACAGGATAATATACCTGTTCGGTAATACCTATAGACTTAGGATCGCTAAGCTCAGGCACATAGGTTTCGATATCCACCATCAAGTTTGAAAGGACTTTTACTTCTCTCTCAACTCCATGTATCCACACTGCAGGAATTGCGGCATTTTGAATGGCTGTAGCGATATCTGCATCCACTACAGTCTCAGCCTGTGCAATCACTTCTCCTGTGTTCTCATCCACTACATCTCTTGAAAGAGTATGTCCCTTAATTCTGTTCTTGAAGTGAAGCTTCTTATTGAACTTATATCTTCCGACCTTTGCCAAATCATATCTTCTGGCATCAAAGAACATTGACCTTAAAAGTCCTTCCGCACTGTCTACCGAAAGCGGCTCACCCGGTCTTATCTTTTTATACAGCTCCAAAAGACCGTCCTGATAATTCTCGGAAGGATCCTTTGCAAAGCTTGCCATAATCTTCGGCTCTTCTCCGAACATATCTATAATCTGTGTGTTTGTTCCAAGTCCGAAAGCACGCAAAAGTACTGTAATCGGAACTTTTCTTGTTCTGTCCACTCTTGCGTAAAAAATATCGTTTGAATCTGTTTCGTACTCAAGCCATGCACCTCTGTTCGGGATGACCTGACACATAAACAACTCTTTACCTATCTTATCATGTTCTATTGTATAATAAATACCCGGTGAACGGACCAACTGGCTGACTATAACTCTCTCCGCACCGTTTATTACAAATGATCCGGTATCTGTCATCAGTGGTAAATCTCCTAAAAAGATTTCATGCTCGTTTATCTCATCCTTATCCTTATTGGTAAGTCTGATTTTCACCTTTAACGGAGCTGCGTATGTTGTATCTCTATCCTTACACTCTTCTATGGAATATTTAACTTCATCTCTTGCCAATTTAAAATTGACAAAATCGAGGCTAAAATGTCCTGCAAAATCTTCTATAGGAAATATATCTCTAAAAACTTCTTTTAGACCTGCATCCAGGAACCACTGATATGAGTCTTTTTGTATCTCTATCAGGTTCGGCATTTCCAGAACTTCTTTTTGTGTTTGGAAACTCATCCTCATGCTCTTTCCGGAAGTTATCGGATGCATCTTGCTTCTATCCATTGACGTTTCACCCCTGTATATTTTTCTGGTATGAATTTAGATTTTTCTATGATATAATTAGAGCAATCTATTCAATTTGTTTAGCCGTTAGGCAAGTTACATTGGACATTTTCACGTCCAAACACCTCTAAAAGGGCACAAAAATCCCTACAATAGTGCAACTTTCATCTTACAAAAATAAAGTCAACATGTCAATACGGAACATATGTTCATTTATTTTCAATTTCCCACATATCAAAAATGCCCCCTTATAAAGTAATAAGTATTTTTCACTCATTTGCTCTAAAAGGAGGCATAATCAATCAAATATAATATTTAATTTTTAAACTTATCGTATTACTGCATTTGAAGATGTAGCGGTTTCCACTGCACTTAAGTCTCTTCTTGTTCTTCTGTTTCCTGAAGCGGATGCATTTTCAGCTATCTCAACATTAAATCTGACAGTTTCAAAGTTCTCGGAACTTATTGCCACTTCATTACTTGCCTGATTAAATCCGTCAAGCGAAAGGTCTATAAACTGAGTATATCCGTAAGTCATATTTGATGAAAGCTTATATGTAGTAGTATTTCTAAGATTATATCCCTTATTGTAAGTAACACCGTTTACAGTTACGGTTGCATTGCCTGACTTTATCAACTCTGTGAACTTTTTAAGCACCACTTTATCCGTATCATCAAACGTTAATCTTACAAAACTATCATAGCCTGTCTTAATCTCTGAACCTGTAACAGCCGGTGTAGCTATCTGTGAAGATGTAGTATAGACTAAATCATCCATACCCTCTCCCTTAAATACAAGTTTATCTGCAAATCCCTTTATCTTTCTTGATTTTATGTAGATTACATTATCATTGTCTACTGCAAATACATCTCTGCTAAGTATAGATATTGTACCTTCTTCAACCTTTACACCGTTTACTTCTACGGCATTAAGTTTCTCTATAAACTCACCAATCTTTGCCGCATCACCCTTTAATGTAACAGCATAAACATCAGCATTATTATACTTTACAGATTCTACCTTCTCTATCTCAACAGGATTTACCACAGGAGCAGGAGCAGGTGTAGGTACTACCGGCGCTGCAGCACTTGCAATAGTTCCGTCAGCATTCATTGTAAATGTAAGATCCTTATATCCTTCAGCCTTTACTACAAAATCGTACTTGGAAGAATTAAACTTACCGTTAGCACCCTTAACCGACAATTCGCTTACTTTACGGCCACCAAAAGTAGCATTTGCATGTACTCTAAACTCAAGTTCTCTTCCCCATCCAAATCCCATTCTTCCGGCCTTTGTATATGCTTCTTCGTTGACAGTTACTGATGTTATAGCATTAAGATACTTATCAAGCTCTTCACCTTCCATACCTTCAAACTTTATTGTAAGTTGCTCATTAAAGAATGAATTTGTCTTTGCACCCGATTTTGCTCTAGGCGCCTGTGCATCCTCTGTTATCTCAGGAACTACCGGAGCAACAGTCTCCTCTTTTTGTGCTATATTTACCTTAATAGATTTTACAGGGTAATTCTTATCACTTGACTGAAGGTAGATGGTATACTCACCTGCGTTTTTGAACAATCCGCCGCGGAGTGTAACTTTTCCGTCAGCAACAGTATAAACTGAATTTGAAGTATAACCGCCTGCAGATGCGGATATTACATCTCTAAGTGTACCGTCAGGGCTTTGAACCTTTACGTTGCCAAGCTTACTAAGGAAATCTCCCTTCTTGGCATCATCATCCTTAACAGCCTTTATAACTATTTCTGAATCCGTTTCATGCTTTTCACTTACATCACTAAGTTCCACTTCTTCCAAAGTATCTGTGATGGTAAGGTCAAGTTCTATCTTCTCAAAACCTATAGAGTTAAGAGCAAGTTTATGTGTTCCTACAATAGGAGCAAGATATCTGTTGAATGCACTCTTATAAAGTGTAATACTCTTATAATCTGCACTTACTTCATACTGCTTCAAATACTTATCGCCTCTAAGAGGTGATGATCCGTCAAGTATAACAGACTCAAGATTCTTTAAGAAATCCGCGTTGTCGGTTGTTATTGTAAAGCTGTCCGCATTTGCCTGTATGAGACCTTCAAATGTAGGTGCAGCTTCTCCTACAAGATTACCGTAACGATAAATAGTTCCAAGCCTACCGTTTTCAAGTACGTTCTTTACATTTCCGACAATATTTCTTGTAGTTGCATTCTCAGACTTGATATAGTCCTCAAATGTAAGAACCTTTCCTTCAAGTTTTGCATCCTTATATGCATCCACAAAGTTGTTAAGAGTATATAATTTACTCTTATCTTCTCCAACAATCGCCTCAGGTGACTGATCAAGCCACCAGTTCATTACAGCATCCGATTGCTTAGTTCTAAGCCCGATTTCATTTAAAATCATTGCATTTGCAAGCAGATCATAATCATACATAAGGTATGAATTTATCATCATGCTTCCGCTTGCTCCCGATGTGGCATCAGACTTACCGCTTGACTTACCGCCTGTCTTACCTGTAGCGCCTGATACTGAATCAGCCTTCTTTCCTGAGCCTGAAGAAGATGAAGAACTTCCTCCGCCTACAAGAACCTTTGTAATTGTTGAAGACTCTCTGTTTCCTGCATGATTTTTACCTACTGTAGGAGCGGATATGGCATCCACAGTCTTAGACTCATCACTGACAGGTGTTGTTGCTACGGATGAACCGTCACTCTTTAATACTTCAAACTTCTTTGTAAGAGTCTTGTACCCCTTTGTATATATTGTAGCTGTATAAACTCCGGCTACATCTGTATACACCTTACCTGAAGTACTGTCTGTTCCTGTGATCTGTACAATATCCGATATATTATGCCATCCTGAAATCTTCGGCAATTCAATAACGCTACCGTCAGGCTTTGTAAGTGTAACTCTGTACATTACCACACCTATATCATTTCCAAAGCTCTGATTGTTTTTCGGATCAACTATCTTAAATCTGATATTTTCTCCAACTTTCGGATTCGGTGTTGTACTGTCACGCATCACCTTAAAGTTTGTACTGCTTACCAATGATATAGGAAGGCTTATTCTTTCGTCGCCCTTTGCAGAGCCTATACTTACATAGTAATCTCCTCTGCTTCTTGCATTGTTTTGAGGAAGCGGAATATTTATAACTCCCACCTTTGCATACTTTGTCTCTACAGACTTATTGTATATAAGATTTGAGTTTATAATATTGTGGTCTTCATTGAGAAGCTTAATATTATTAAGCCCTTCAAACCACTTCTCCTGCTCCTCATTTTCAAGCTGAAGCTTTATCTTTATACTACCTGTTCCCACATTGTCTATCTCTGTTACAGGGATATAGTACTGTGAAGGAACTGCAGCCGCTGCTGAATCTACCTTCTTTGACTGCAATGTGAATGTAGTCTTTGAAGCATTCTTTCTTACCTTGCCGGCATCATCATATGTCTCAAGGTAGTAGTCAAACTTTGTAATAGGACCGTTTGATAATACATACTTAGGTGCCTTTACATCAGTCTTTGTTATATTCTTTCTCTCTCCGCCTGCAAGTGTGATGTCCTGAGTATCATTATCAGTCTTTTTTACAATCTGTAATGCTGAAGGATTTGATACACTTGAAAGCCACTTCACCACATGACCGTCATCATCCACTTTGGTCATGTTTGAAGTAACATCTACTCCGTCTACCAATACTTTATAATCATCAATAGTTCCATATTTGAATGCAACTACAACATACTCTCCGAAATCTGTATTTACATTTTTTGTATAATTTACATATGCAAATTTATCATTATTTGTTTCTTCAGTAGTTGCCGCTCCATTGTTTTCTGTATTACCTGCGTTATTTGAAGCCTCAGAGTTTGAGGTGTTTCCTGCATTGTTTGCAGCTTCACTACCTGTGTTGTTTCCTGTAGTTCCTGCGTTTTCATTGTTTGAAGCTACATTATTGCCTGCGTTGTTTTCTGTGCCTGCCACATTATTATTTGCACCATTGTTTTCTACTATATCAGCACTGTGCTCTACATCACCTAAAGAATATCCTCTATTTCCTGAATTTGTATCTGTACCTGCGTTTTGATTTTGTGATGCGCTTGTTGAAGTGTTGTTATTTTCTGTGGTATTTCCACCTACAGATGCCGCATTTGAACCGTTTCCGCTTCTTGAACCGCCACTTCTTGAACTGCCACCTCTTGAGCTTCCGCCGCCTGAGCCGCCTCTTGAGCCGCCTTTAGAGCTTGTTGTGCTCTTTTTTGCAGATGACTGACCGGCATTATTTTCCTGCGCACCTGCTGTAGAAGAAAGTCCTTTTCCCTGTGAGAATACGACCTTTCCGTCTTTTTCCCATTTACCGTCGGCATTAACTTTGTAACCGTCAGGAGTTGTGGTATTTACAAGAAGTTTACCTTGATCAGGTCCGCTTTGAGGATTGAAATAATAGCAATAACCGTCAATCCAATTCCATCCTGTAAGCATTATACCCTCGGCAGCTCCCTTGGCTGTATTAAGGAAATACCAGTATCCGGCCGCATCCTTCTTCCAACCTGTCTGCATAATACCGCTGTCGGTATCAAGATAATACCAGCCGCTTGGAGTCTGAGTCCAACCCAAAGCCTTGCTGCCGTTATCATTTATATAATTCCATCCGCTCTGTGTGCTCTTCCATGAACCCGCAAAAGCCGGTGTAACCTGTGTTGCAGCCATCAATATGCTTAATGCTCCAACACCTACATTTAAAAATAGCTTCCTTTTCATAAATCTCCTATTACATTTGGTTAGTGGCCACTAACTCACGAACCCAAATAAAGGGAATGTTGCGCTACAAAAAAGCATCAAAATCAGAATGTAGTAATACGTTTTGACCAAATACTCTTGCAAAAACACTTCCCTTTGCATTTAAGTTCTATTATATTACATCCGTTAGCACTTGCTAACTCTTGTCAGTATACTAAAAGGTTTTATTTATTTCAAGCTGTTTTTATGTACTTTTTTTGTATTTCAAGTACTTTATTAGATACAATCTATATAAACATTTTGGGTGTTTTCAATATACTATATTTTTAAGTTTTAACACTTCTATTGATTGAATATTCTCTATTCTCCGGCAAATTCCGTATCTATATTTACATGTATTTTGTACTCCGGAAATTCCTCTTTCAAAATTCTGTTCACATTTTCTATGACGGTTTCAGATTTAATATCAAAGTCTCTTGTTATATCACAATAAATAGTACTGTCTTTTTCATCTATAACTATTCCATGATAGTTAATGATATGTCTTTCGTTCTCTTTATAGTTTTTGAGTAATGATTTTATCTTTTTATATCTTTCATCATTTACATCCACTGCATAAAATCCGAACACAAGGAATACATTGTACTTGTCATAAATCTTTGTCTGAGCCTCATGCAAAATAGGATACATCTCGCCGATACTTCTATTATCCTCTATTTCCACATTTATAGATCCTGTATAAAAATCGGGGCCATAGTCGTTTAGTATAAGGTCAAAGCAATTTATAACACCTTCGGTATTTCTTGCAATCTCCTTTATCCCCCTTACCATATCACCGTCCACTCTTTCACCGAGAATCTTTTTTACAGTGTCGGATAACACTTCATATGCAGTCTTTAAAATAAATATAGAAATAATAATACCTGCAATACCGTCTATTGAAATCTTTGTAAATATGTATACGACTGCAGAAATAAGTGTCACTACAGATACTATTGCATCATTTTTGGCATCCGCACCTGATGCAATCAATGCACCTGAGTTGTATTTTTTACCGCTGTTTTCAGTAAAAGTACCAAGAGCAATTTTAGCAACAATTGTTGCAATAATTATTATCACAGTCACAACGCCTGTACTCATTTCTTCTTTGTGGAATACCGCCTTAGCCGAACTTATAAGTGACTGAAAACCTGTCAAAAATACGATACCTCCTATCAAAAGGCTTGTCAGATACTCCGTTCTGCCATGTCCGAAAGGATGCTGCTTATCAGGCGCCTTACCTGCAAGCTTTGTACCTATTATAGTAATAAGTGATGATGAGGAGTCCGTGATATTATTTAAAGCATCACTTACAAGAGCGATTGATCCTGAAAGTATTCCAAGTACCGCCTTTAGAACTCCCAATAACAGATTTGTTACTATACCTATTATAGATACACCTATTATCCTTTTTCTTCTTTCATTTGCATCCATTTTAAAATTGGATGAATTTATATTTTCGCTCATTTTTCTTAGATGTTTACACATCTTCTCCTTTCTTTATATGGATGTAGATTATACATTAAAAAAAGATTGTACGCAATTGTAAATTGCATACAATCTCTTTTTATATTGAATTTGGAACATCCTGTTATTATAACAGAATGGGGTTTGCATTAATTTTTACCTAAACATAGTCCACAACATCAATGTATTGCATCAAAAGCTCTTTTTCAGCCTCTATATGCTTTGATAATCTCTGCGCCGCCACTATGGAAAGCCATCTTTGTACATACTGTTTTGCCGTATCCGACTTCTCACAATAAATATCCATATACATATCGGCAAGCTCTTTATCTGTAAGTGCAAAGAGCAGGTAGGTATTTGCCGCATCTCCGGCAGCATTTCCCTGAGTAGCATGAGACCAGTCAATTATTGAAACTTCTCCGTCTTCTCCCACAAGCACATTGCTCGGATTGAAATCTCCGTGACAAATCTTTGTATGCTTTTTCATTCCGTCAAGCTTTGTCAAAAGATCATATCTCATAGTTGCACTAAGTTCCTTCAAATCATTTATCTGTCTGCTGAATTTTAAATTCATTCTGTTAAGAAGCGGTGACGACTTGGAGTTTATATCAAGCTGAATATCCACAAACATATCCATATACTTTCTTATATTGTCCTTGTCCGACTCCATAATCTCTTTCAATGTCTTTCCGTTTTTCTTTGACATTATGATTGCCCATCCGTCATCCATCGCCTCTACGGCCAGCACCTTCGGAACATTAAGCCCTGTCTCTTCTATTCTTGCCTGATTCAGCGCCTCATTAAATACATCGGATTTCAGATGTTCACCACTAAATGCTTTAATAATGCAATCATCGGTTTCATATACTTTCTTATGCGGTCTCTCTAAAATAAGCTTTTTATTTGTCAAATCCATACTTTCTACAGATGTGTAATACATCCGTCTCCTTTCTAAAATTAAGTCTAATACAATACGCTCAAATTTATATTATCTGCCGTAATAAGCGTCCAAATACAGCTCTTTGATCTCGCTTATAAGCGGATATCTTGGATTTGCCGGAGTACATTGATCATTAAATGCCTGCTCACTCATCTCGTCCAATGTGTCTAAGAAGTATTTTTCCTCTACACCATAAAGTGCTATAGTCTCTTTTACTCCGATGAACTTCTTTAATTCCTCTATTTTATTTATAAAGTTTTCAAATATCTCATCATCATTTTTTCCTGTTACTCCACAGTATTTAGCAGCCTCAACATATCTTTCTTTTGCCTTAGGATACTCATACTGTGGGAATGTTCCCATCTTTGTAGGTACATCTACAGCATTATATCTCATTACTCTTGTAAGAATAACGGCATTTGCAAGACCATGTGCTATATGGTGGAAGGCACCAAGCTTATGTGCCATTGAATGGTTTATACCAAGGAAGGCATTTGCAAAAGCCATACCTGCAAGACATGAAGCGTCAGCCATCTTCTCTCTTGCAATCGGGTCGGCACTTCCGTTTTCAAATGCTGAAGGCAGATAATCAAATACAAGCTTCATCGCTCTTAGAGCAAGTCCGTCAGTATAATCTGTAGCCATTATTGATACATATGCCTCAAGAGCATGTGTAAGAACGTCAATTCCCGATGCCGCTGTAAGTCCCTTAGGCTGATCCATCATATTGTTTACATCAACGATTGCCATATTTGGAAGGATTTCATAATCTGCTATAGGCCACTTTATTCCTGTATCCTTATCTGTAATAATAGCAAAAGGAGTAACTTCACTACCTGTACCTGATGATGTAGGTATCGCAACAAAGTATGCCTTCTCACCCATCTTAGGGAATTTATATACTCTCTTTCTGATATCCATAAAGTCCATTGCCATATCTTCAAAGTTAACTTCAGGATGCTCATACATTACCCACATTATCTTTGCGGCATCCATAGCCGAACCGCCACCAAGTGCTATAATTACATCCGGCTCAAAAGAAGCCATTGCCTTTACACCCTCTCTTGCACACTGAAGTGTAGGATCCGGAGTTACATCAAAGAAGCAGGAATATCTTATACCCATCTCATCAAGCTTGTTTGTTATAACATCTGTATATCCGTTCTTATAAAGGAATGTATCAGTTACAATAAATGCTTTCTTCTTATGCATTACATTTCCAAGCTCATCAAGCGCTACAGGCAGACAACCTCTCTTGAAGTAAACCTTTTCAGGAGTTCTAAGCCACAACATGTTCTCTCTCCTTTGTGCTACAGTTTTTATATTTATAAGATGCTTAACGCCTACATTCTCCGAAACGGAGTTTCCACCCCATGAACCGCAGCCAAGTGTAAGTGAAGGTGTAAGCTTAAAGTTGTACAAATCTCCAAGACCGCCATGTGATGCAGGTGTATTTACAAGAATTCTGCAAGTCTTCATTGCATTCTGATGTATATTAAGCTTCTCTTTTTCATTAACATCTATATAGATACCCGATGTATGACCGTAACCGCCGTCCGCAACAAGTCTTTCAGCCTTTGCAACAGCTTCATTAAATGTCTTTGCCTTATACATTGCAAGTACAGGTGAAAGCTTCTCATGTGCAAACTCTTCACTTATATCTACAGATTCCACTTCACCGATAAGAATCTTTGTGTTTTCAGGTACGCTTACTCCTGCCATCTCTGCAATCTTATATGCAGGCTGTCCTACTATCTTTGCATTCAAAGAACCGCCTATAATTATAGTCTTTCTGACCTTATCAAGCTCATCTTTCTTCAGGAAATAACAGCCTCTGTAAGCGAACTCTTTCTTTACTTCATTATATATACTCTCCAACACTGTGACAGACTGCTCCGAAGCACAAATCATTCCGTTATCAAATGTCTTTGAATGAATGATTGAATTTACGGCCATTTTGATATCTGCCGTTTCGTCAATAATTACAGGAGTATTTCCGGCGCCTACACCTATTGCAGGCTTTCCTGATGAGTAAGCTGATTTAACCATTCCCGGACCGCCTGTAGCAAGTATGATATCGGCCTCATGCATTACTTCATTTGTAAGTTCAAGTGAAGGCACATCAATCCAACCTATTATGTTCTTTGGAGCACCTGCTTTTACGGCTGTTTCCAAAAGGAATTTCGCAGTATAGTTTGTACAGTTTTTTGCTCTAGGGTGTGGGCTTATGATAATGGCGTTTCTTG
>ERZ773197.2768-NODE-2768-length-10775-cov-36.393937_pt1 | contig 10775 bp, 8 predicted proteins | sample MGYA00580999_ERZ773197 | MGnify/ENA primary metagenome ERZ773197 (study PRJEB29015, sample SAMEA2738166) | human oral metagenome | biome: human oral; feature: human-associated habitat; material: saliva | place: China | collected 2185 ... | reverse complement strand
TGGCTGCAGATTACAACATGGAAGTTGCACAAGTACAAAGCTTGCTTTCAGCTGAAATGTTGAAACACGATATCGCAGTGAAAAAAGCTGTTGAATTGATCACAAGCACTGCAACAGTAAAATAATCTATACAAGATAAAAGCCCACCTAATTCGGTGGGTTTTCTTATGCTTTATTTTCCGAAAAACTCCTGCAGGTCTTCTTGGCTAATTCCAATCATAGCTGGGATACTAGACCAGTTGTCTTCGGTTAGAATATAGGATTGTTCAGTGTCTGTTGAGATAGCAGTATCGGTTGCAAGTTGGTTTGTTTCCTCGGCGTTTTCCATCAAGTCAGCAAAACGTTCAATCAGATAGGTCTTACGAGCTGTTCCGATATGTTGAGTTGCATAGTCAAAGGCCTGTATTTCGCCTAGTAAAATCAGTTTACTTTTGGCCCGAGTGATAGCAGTGTAGATGAGATTACGCTCTAACATGCGCTTGCTTGCACTGGTGATAGGTAGAATAACGACGGGAAACTCGCTACCCTGAGACTTGTGGATACTCATGGCATAGGCTAAACGAATCTTGTACCATTCATTTCGAGGATAGGAAACCTCGTTACCATCAAAATCGATGACAATCTCATCCTGCTTGGACTCGGTGTATTTTCCTGGAATCAAGTCTGTGATATAGCCTAAGTCTCCGTTAAAGACATTGACCTCTGCATCGTTAACTAGGTGGATAACCTTATCTCCTGTTCGATAGTGACACTGAGGAGCTTCAAAGCTAAGCTGGTCTTTTTGTGGAGGATTAAGGAGGTCTTGCATGAGCTGGTTGATGGCATCAATACCTGCAGTTCCACGGTACATAGGGGCAAGAACCTGAATGTCGCGAGCAGGAATGCCACTTCTGATAGCAGCACCTAGAATTTTTTCAATGCTAGCAGGGATATGGATACTAGAGATTTCAAAGTAGGAACGGTCTGCTTTTTTCTGGGTAAAATCTGCAGGTAATATTCCCTGGCGAATCTGACTTGCAAGAGTGACGATGGTCGATTCTTCGCTCTGACGGTAGATTCTTTCCAAACGTGTTTGAGGGATGGTTGGTATCTGGAGTAAGTCAGCTAGGACTTGACCAGGACTGACAGAAGGCAGCTGGTCACTATCACCCACGATGAGAATTTTACTGTTTGAAGAGATGTTGGAGAAGAGCTGGTTGGCCAGCCAAGTATCTACCATGGAGAATTCATCCACGATGATAAAGTCAGCATCCAGATAATCTTCCAGATGGCTAGTGTCGTCATCTCCAGTCATGCCCAGGTGGCGGTGAATGGTAGCGCTTGGTAGACCTGTTAGCTCATTCATGCGACGAGCCGCGCGACCAGTTGGAGCAGCTAGGAGAATGGGTAGATTGCTCTTTTTCTTGAGGTCCAGTCCTTCCAAAAGAGCATAGACAGCGATAATGCCATTGATAACAGTTGTCTTACCAGTACCAGGTCCACCTGTAAGGATAAAGACCTTGTTTTGGATAGCATCGCAGATGGCCTGTTTTTGAATACTATCATACTCAATCCCAAGTTCTTCCTCAACAGTTGTGATATGGTCTTGAATAGTCTCTAGATTCTGTTTTTTACTTTGACCTTTTTCGAGGATTCTGATGAGATGGCTGCGAATCCCTTCTTCTGCAAAAAAGAGGCTATTATCAAAGATTTTGGTATCAATTTGCTGGACCTTATCTTCTTCAATCAGATAAGCAAGTTCTTGGGCAACTTGACTCGGATCTAGTTCGACTGGACGGGAGGATTCCAGAAGGTTGAGGGTTTGCTCCAACAAGTCTCTAGCTTCCATATAGGTATCTCCCGTCTCCATGCAACCTTGAAAGAGACTATGGACAAGACCCGCACGGAAGCGCTCAGGAGCTTGACTCTCAATCCCCAATTCTTGGGCCAGTTGGTCGGCGATGGTAAATCCCAAGCCCTTGATATCCTCAACTAGTTGATAGGGATAGTTCTCGACAATATCTAGCGTTTCTTCCTTGTAAAAGTCTTGGATCTGAAAGGCTAGCTTATTTGGAATGCCGTAATTGGCCAGTTTGGCTAAGACCATCTCTGTTCCGTAATTAAGACGAAGGGTTGAGACAAAAGCTTCACGATTTTTAGCAGAGAGGCCAGAGATAGACTGGAGTTTGTCTGGATTTTCTAAGATTTTGTCAATAGTGTTTTCACCGTAAATATCCACAATTTTCTGGGCTGTTTTGAGTCCAATTCCCTTGAAATGACTGCTGGAGAAATACTTGACCAAGCCCTTACTAGTCGGCTTGGCTCTCTCATAGTGAGTCATTTGTAGCTGTTCCCCATACTTGGAGTGTTGGACGATTTGTCCCCAAAAAGTGTATTCCTCTCCTTCAATGATATCAGCCATGGTACCTGTGACAATGATTTCATAATCATCAAAGTCTTCAGCATTGGTATCCTCAATATCTAGAAGTAAAATACGGAAAAAATTGCTGACATTTTCAAAAATAATGCGTTCAATGGTGCCTGAAAAATAAACTTCCATAAAATTCCTTACAATAATTTCTGAGAAAATGTATCCCAGACTTAGTCAAATAAAATGAGAAGAGGCTGAGATAGAAAATTCTCGGCCTCTTCCTAGTTTTTAAAATGTTCCGATACGTTTGAGTGGCCAGAAGCGGAATTTGGCTTCACCAGTGATATCTTTTGCCTTAAAGGTACCAACATGTCGACTGTCGCTAGATACCAGACGGTCATCACCTAGGAGGAGGTATTCTCCTTCTGGAACAGTGAAGGTAAAGCTAGTGTTGTAATTAACATCTAGGGTAAAGGCCTGAGCCTTTTGAGCTAAAGTTCTAAAGTATTCGCCCTTTTTGCCGTCCCAACCAGTTCCAGTATAAGTGCTTTGGAGTTTATCTTCCTTGAAACGCTTAAGGTATTCTGCTAAATAGGGTTCATCAGTTTCTTGACCGTTGATATAGAGCTTGTCGCTTTCGTAACGGATAGTATCTCCTGGCATACCAATGACCCGTTTAACGATATCCTTGTTCCCATCGTCTTCATGAGCCACTACAATATCAAAACGATTGATTGGGAGATGTTTAACTACAAAGAGGATTTCTCCATCTGCCAGGGTAGGATCCATAGAATGTCCTTCTACGCGGACATTGCTCCAGAGAAAGAGACGGCTAAGTGCGACAAGAGTGATGATGAGGATAAAACTCCCCCACTCTTTTAAAAACGATTTAAAATATTTCATAATTTACCTTTCTAGCAGTTTTTTTGCTTTTTCAGTATTTTTAAAGTGTAGCTTGGCGCAGAAGTTGAGCCCCTGCATACCATAATCTTGGAGGATTTGGCTAGCTACCCTGTCAGAAGCCATTCCAGCCCCGCTTGGAAGTTGATAGCCAAGTTCTCGTCCTAGATTTTCTAAATTTTCCAGAAAGAGATCACGCGCAATGATAGAGCTTACTGCGACAGCCAAGTATTTGCCTTCAGCTTTTTCCTCCAGACTGACTGGATTAGAAAAGTGATTAGCTTCATTTTTTAAGTACTTCTCATAGTTTTGGGCACTAGTAAAAGCATCGATCACAATCTTTTCTGGCGCAACTCCCTTTTTGAGAAGGAGAAAAATGGCTTGATTGTGCAGGGCTACCTTGACAGAAACGGCATTGTAGCGCTCACCGATGACTTCATTATACTTGCTTGGAGAAAGCAGTAGAGCTTGGTGCTGGACTTTTTCCTTAAGCAGAGGAGCAAGCTGACGAATCTTTTGGTCTGTCAACGTCTTAGAATCTCCCACACCTAATTTTCGCAGAAAGTCATGCTGGTCAGGAGTCACAAAGGATGCTACTACAGCCAGACCACCAAAGTAGGAACCATTTCCTACTTCGTCAGTTCCAATCATCGGAAAGTTTTGTCCACTAGCTACTGGGCTGACCTGATAACCAAAAAAGCTGGCGTAACGTTCAGCAACTTCTCCCTGCAAGAGGACTTTCCCAGATGTATAGATGGAAACACTTGCCTGTGGAAGCTTGAAAAAGTAGCGAATATATGGGTTTTTACTTGGAGCGAGGTTTTTTTCATGCTTTTGAACAAAGGCTTGGATTTCCTTTTCGCTCGGAGTTAATGTAATACTTGCCATAATTCTTATTGTACCATAAAAGCCGTAGAATTGGTAAAAACTGACAAACTTAGTGAAATTTGGTATAATATCGTGAGGTGAATTTTATGGCAAATTTAAATCGATACAAGTTTACATTCGGAAAAAAAACATTGACCCTAACAACTGAGCATGACAACCTCTTTATGGAGGAAATTGCCAAGGTCGCAACAGAAAAATATGAAGCAATTAAAGAGCAAATGCCTGGGGCGGATGATGAGACAATCGCTATTTTATTAGCAGTTAATAGCTTGTCAACTCAACTCAGTCGTGAGATTGAATTTGATGATAAGGAGCAGGAATTAGACGCCCTCCGTCATCAAGTAGTAGCGACTAAACAAGAACAGAGCAAGATTGAGGATTCCCTATGATTTCCGTCCTTCTCTTATTGGTTCTTGCATGGAGCTTTTATATCGGTTATCGTAGAGGTTTGGTTCTACAGATTTACTATTTTGTAGCAACTGTGATTTCAGCTCTTCTTGCAGGAAATTTTTATCAATCTTTAGGGAAACAATTTGATTTGTTGATCCCATATGCAAGTCCACAGGAAGGTCAGGGAACCTTCTTTTTCCCATCCAATCAACTTTTCCAACTGGACAAGGTCTTTTATGCAGGGATTGGTTACCTCTTAGCCTTTACTATATTTTATTGCATTGGTCGTTTGGTGGGTCTCTTTCTTAATCTTCTACCGACCAAAAAGCTAGAGGACCAATATTTTCGTATAGGTGCAGGTGTTTTATCTCTGGCTGTGACCTTATTTGTCCTCCAGATGATACTGACCATTCTTGCGACTGTTCCTTTACAAATTGTTCAAAATTCACTTGAAAACAGTTTTGTAGCTAAACATATTATCCAGAGTGTTCCCATCACTAGTCATGTGATTAAACAACTTTGGGTAACCAAAATAATCGGATAAAAGGGCGGGAACAATTCCTAGCCTTTTGTTTACAATTTCCTACTCTTCGGAAATCAAATTCAAACCACGTCAGCTTCGCCTTGCCGTACTCAAGTACAGCCTTCGGATCGCTTCCTAGTTTGCTCTCTGATTTTCATTGAGTATCAATAGTTTAGGAGCCTTTTTGAAAAGAGTGAGAATTTTAAAAAATCATTCGCTCATTACGAAGGAAAAGAAAATGAATAAAAAGATACTAGAAACATTAGAATTTAATAAGGTTAAGGCTTTATTTGAACCTCATCTTTTGACCGAGCAAGGACTAGTGCAGTTGAAAGAACTTGCTCCGACTGATAAAGGAGACAAGATTAAGCAGGCTTTTGCAGAGATGAAGGAAATGCAAGAACTCTTTGTCGAACATCCTCATTTCAGCATTTCGGGAACAAAAGATTTTGTTGCAACTAGCAAACGTTTGGAGATGGGTGCTGACCTCAACATCGAGGAATTTCTCCTTCTCAAGCGTGTCATATTTGCCAGTCGTGAGTTGAAGAATTTCTATGACAATCTTGAAAATGTACGTTTGGATCACCTGGCAAGTTGGTTTGAGAAACTTCATGATTTTCCACATTTGCAGGGGAATTTACAAGCCATCAACGAAGCTGGATTTATTGAGAACTTTGCTAGTGAGGACTTGGCACGAATCCGTCGAAAAATCCATGATAGTGAAAGTCAAGTCAGAGATGTCTTGCAAGACCTTCTCAAACAAAAGGCACAGATGTTGACGGAAGGCATCATCGCAAGTAGAAATGGACGCCAAGTTCTTCCTGTCAAAAACACCTATCGTAATAAGATTGCTGGTGTGGTTCATGATATCTCTGCTAGTGGTAATACTGTCTATATCGAACCGCGTGAAGTAGTCAAGCTAAGTGAGGAGATTGCAAGTCTTCGTGCAGATGAACGCTATGAGATGATGCGTATTCTTCAAGAACTCTCTGAAAGAGTAAGGCCTCATGCAGCTGAAATCGCCAATGATGCTTGGATTATTGGACATTTGGATCTAATTCGTGCTAAGGTCCGCTTTATCCAAGAGACGGAGGCAGTAGTACCTCAAGTATCTGAGGGACAGGAGATTCAACTTCTTCACGTTCGTCATCCCTTGGTGAAGAATGCTATCGCAAATGATGTGCATTTTGGTCAAGATCTAACAGCTATCGTCATCACTGGTCCCAATACTGGTGGTAAGACCATCATGCTGAAGACTTTAGGTTTGACGCAATTGATGGCCCAGTCTGGTCTGCCGATTCTAGCCGATAAGGGCAGTCGAGTAGGGATTTTCGAGGAGATTTTCGCAGATATCGGAGACGAACAATCCATTGAGCAAAGTCTGTCAACCTTCTCTAGTCACATGACTAATATCGTAGATATTCTTGGTAAGGTCAATCAAAACTCGCTCTTGCTACTTGATGAGCTTGGAGCAGGAACAGATCCCCAAGAAGGTGCAGCCCTTGCCATGTCAATCCTAGAAGACTTGCGCTTGCGTCAGGTTAAGACTATGGCAACCACTCACTATCCTGAACTCAAGGCCTATGGTATTGAAACGGCCTATGTTCAAAATGCAAGTATGGAATTTGATACAGCTAGCCTGCGCCCAACCTATCGCTTTATGCAGGGAGTTCCAGGTCGAAGCAATGCCTTTGAGATTGCTAAACGTCTAGGTTTGTCAGATGTTATTGTAGGTGACGCTAGTAAGCAAATTGACCAAGACAACGATGTTAATCGTATCATTGAACAATTGGAAGAGCAGACACTTGAAAGCCGAAAACGTCTTGAAAATATTCGTCAAGTCGAGCAAGAAAACCTCAAGATGAATCGTGCCCTTAAAAAACTTTATAACGAGCTCAATCGTGAGAAGGAAACAGAACTCAATAAGGCGCGTGAACAAGCTGCTGAGATTGTTGACTTGGCTCTGGCTGAAAGTGATGATATTTTAAAAAATCTTCACAGTAAATCTCAACTGAAACCGCACGAGATTATCGAAGCCAAAGCTAAGCTCAAAAAATTAGCCCCTGAAAAAGTAGACCTTTCTAAAAACAAGGTCCTCCAAAAGGTCAAGAAAAAACGAGCTCCAAAAGTTGGAGATGATATTATCGTTTTAAGCTATGGTCAACGTGGTACCTTGACCAATCAACTCAAGGATGGCCGTTGGGAAGCACAGGTTGGCTTGATTAAGATGACGCTTGAGGAAAAAGAGTTTGACTTGGTTCAGGCTCAGCAAGAAGCACCAGTCAAGAAGAAACAAGTCAACGTCGTCAAACGTGCAGCAGGCAAAGGCCCACAGGCTCGACTAGACCTTCGTGGCAAACGCTACGAGGAAGCTATGGAAGCCTTGGATGCCTTTATCGACCAAGCCCTGCTCAACAATATGGCCCAAGTCGACATCATCCATGGTATCGGTACAGGTGTCATCCGTGAAGGGGTGACTAAGTACCTGCAAAGAAACAAGCAGGTCAAGAGCTTTGGCTATGCACCTCAAAATGCTGGAGGATCTGGAGCGACTATCGTAACCTTTAAGGGATAAAGTAAAATGAATGAAAATTTAATAATTTTTTCTGAAAACAATTGACAAGTTCTGTTTTTTCTTGTAAAATAAGAAAAATTAAATACAACACCGAATGAAGTTTAATAGAAGTGGAAAATCGTTTGATTTTTCATGACTGTAAATGGACGGAACTCTGGAGAGACCGTAAAGGCACCGAAGGGGCAAGGCAGGCAACTGCTCAAACTCTCAGGTAAAAGGACAGAGCAATGATAGAGCGCTTTTTGGCATTTATCGATGCATTCCAGAGTACATGTTTTTAACATGTGCTCTTTCTTTTGGGGTTGAATAGATAGGAGAATGGTATGTTAAATTTGCTAAAAGAGCTGGATGCTCTGGTATGGGGACCACCCCTTTTGATCTTATTGGTTGGTACTGGGGTTTACTTGACTCTTCGTTTAGGACTTTTACAAATTTTGCGTCTCCCTAAGGCCTTCCAGCTTATTTTTACCAAAGACAAGGGACATGGTGATGTTTCGAGCTTTGCTGCCTTGTGTACAGCCCTAGCAGCAACTGTTGGTACGGGAAATATCATCGGGGTGGCAACAGCCATCAAGGTTGGTGGACCAGGTGCTCTTTTTTGGATGTGGGTGGCTGCTTTCTTTGGAATGGCAACCAAGTATGCAGAGGGCTTACTGGCTATCAAATATCGGAGTAAGGATGAAAATGGCGCTATCGCAGGAGGACCGATGCACTATATCCTTCTAGGGATGGGCGAAAAATGGCGCCCTCTTGCAATCTTCTTTGCTATAGCTGGAGTATTGGTTGCACTTTTAGGGATTGGTACTTTTACCCAGGTGAATTCCATTACAGAATCCGTTCAAAATACGGCTAGTGTTGATCCGACAATTACTGCACTTGTTTTATCTATTTTCGTAGGGATAGCAGTCTTTGGTGGACTCAAATCTATTTCGAAAGTTTCTACTACAGTAGTTCCTTTTATGGCTATTGTCTATATTTTGGGAACCTTGACAGTCATTTTTGTTAATATTGAGAAAATCCCTGCAACTTTGACCTTGGTCTTTACATCAGCTTTTAGTCCAGTTGCTGCACTAGGAGGATTTGCAGGAGCCAGTGTTCGGATGGCTATTCAAAATGGTGTGGCGCGTGGAGTTTTCTCGAATGAATCTGGTTTGGGTTCAGCTCCCATTGCAGCTGCAGCAGCCAAGACAAATGAGCCGGTGGAGCAAGGTTTGATTTCCATGACAGGTACCTTTATTGATACCTTGATTATCTGTACATTGACTGGTTTGACCATCTTGGTGACTGGGGTTTGGAATGGTAATTTAGATGGCGTTGCTTTAACTCAGTCAGCTTTTTCTACAGTCTTCTCTTTCTTTGGACCTGCTCTTCTAACAATCTTCTTGGTACTTTTTGCATTTACCACGATTTTGGGATGGAACTATTATGGAGAGCGTTGCTTTGAGTTTCTCTTTGGTGTTCGCTTTATCTGGCTTTATCGTGTGGTCTTTGTTGCCATGGTCTTACTGGGTGGCTTCATCGAGTTGGATATGGTCTGGATTATCGCTGATATTGTCAATGCCCTCATGGCACTACCAAACTTGATTGCCCTCTTGGCCTTGTCTCCAGTCGTTATCGCTGAGACGAAGAAGTATTTTGATAAATAATATAAGATTGATATTACCATTTCTAGATAAGACTAGCATCTGTTTGCGAGATGCTATTTTTTTCACTTCTAGGGCTAGTCTTATGTTTTATGTCCTAAGATGAATGAAATTCAATAGTACATTTTTAATGATGGCCTTTATTTGCACTATTATTTATTGTATAATAGTCAGCATAAATCTTTTTTTGGTCTGATATGTCTTGTTTCATCTATGTGCGAAAGAGAAATAAATAGGAGGTGTTTATGTCAAAAGATATTCGAAAACTAATGTTTTCACAGGGGATTGCGAATCTAGCAGATGTCTTTTTTAGAGTCATTGTGATTGCGAATGTGTTTGTCTTATCTGGTTCGGTCATTTCAACCTCCCTAGTGCCAATTCTGATAGGTCTATCCTCCTTTTTAGCCAGTTTCCTTGTCCCGTTAGTAACAAAGAGATTAGCTTTAAATCGTGTTCTTTTCTTGACTCAATTTGGTAAGACAATTCTGCTAGCCATTTTGGTTTTTCTACTCAAGTACACTGGAAATATCTCTATCCCTCTTTTATATGCTATTGTCACTTTTATTTCCATTTTGGATGGTTTTGCAGCGCCTGTTTCCTATGCGATTGTTCCACGCTATGCAAGTGATTTAGCTAAAGCGAATGCAGCCATTTCTATGAGTGGTGAAAGTGTACAACTCGTTGGTTGGGGCTTAGGAGGCTTCTTATTTGCTAGTCTGGGAATGAATCTTAGCCTGCTCATTGTGTTAGTCTTGTTTACAATTTCTTCGATTTTGATGTTCGGTTTGCCACTAGTCGAAAAAGAAGAGTTGTCCTCTGAAACAAGTCTTGAGACGCTCACAAAAGGCTGGAGATTGGTGGTTAAAAAATCAAGATTACGCTTTATTGTCCAGGCTAATCTCTTAGAAATCCAAGCCAATGCTATTTGGGTATCTTCTGTTTTACTTGTTTTTGTGACTGAAATTTTACATCAGTCAGAAAGCTATTGGGGCTACGTCAATACGGCCTATTCCTTGGGGATTATCTTGGGAGGAGCTATTATCTTCCGTTTAGCTGAGAAAGTTGTTACCTATAAATATCAAACTATGACCTTTTCTTTGTTAGCGACAGCACTAGTAACTCTGTTGATAGTATTATTTCCAAATCCACCTGCTTTTCTATTCCTATCTCTAGTAATTGGTTTTCTATCTCAAATCAAGGAAGTTCCTGAGAGTGTATTATTACAGGAATCGGTTGATGAGAAGGAACTTGTGAATGTTTACTCCGTTGTCGAAGTTGTCTCTACATTGGCCTTTTCTGCCTCTGTTTTTCTAATGAGTACCATCACAGAATATTTTGGAGTATTTACTGGTTTTGGCTTGGCTATCTTCTGTTTGCTAGTAGAGTCCATCTTAGTTTTAAGAAACAAGCATCAGATAAATTAACGTTTATGATCACACATCTGGTGTGATTTTTATTTGAAAAAAAGCAGTAAAAAAGCGCAAAAAATCACTTCCTGTGCTATAC
>ERZ773197.2767-NODE-2767-length-10776-cov-4.064546_pt1 | contig 10776 bp, 9 predicted proteins | sample MGYA00580999_ERZ773197 | MGnify/ENA primary metagenome ERZ773197 (study PRJEB29015, sample SAMEA2738166) | human oral metagenome | biome: human oral; feature: human-associated habitat; material: saliva | place: China | collected 2185 ... | reverse complement strand
TTTAGACTCTACTTTTCCTTTCAGTCAAGACATTAATAATCATCACAAAAATAAGGACAAGACCCCATATCAGATTTTTATAATAGTCCGTTATATTGTGAAACATCGATAAACCGGAAGAGAGCACCTGCAAAATGATGACTGCTAAGACCATACCACCAACCTTTCCTTTTCCTCCGTTAGGGTTTATCCCTGCAAGAACACAAATCAGAATTGCAGGAGTAAGATATGACTTCCCAAAATCAGAGCGTGCAGAATTAAAATGCCCACACATCAAGAGTCCGGCAACAGAAGAGAAAATCCCACTCAACACATAAGTTTTTATTATAACTTTTGTATTATTACTAGGTTCATACATAGTATTAGTATCAAATAATAAAATAAAAAGAAGACGTATGGATAAAGTATTGAAATTGATAGCTGCATACAGTCTAGTTGCTGCATTAGTGTACTGCTATCAGTATTTATACTTATAAAAATATATATTAACAATTAAATATTAGTTTGGATGTGAAAAATTTGAAAAAAGATTCCTTGTTTAAAGGGACTGCGATACTTAGTTTAAGTTTAATCTTAACAAAGATTTTAGGAGCGGTATATCTAATACCTTTTTATCAGATAATTGGTGGAGAGGAACAAATGGCTTTATTCAACTATGGATATAGTTATTATGCAACTATACTAGAGATTTCTGGTGCAGGAACACCACTAGCAATAGCGAAATTAGTAGCTAAATACAATGCATTAGGTGCATATAGTGTTAGTAGAAGAATTTATAAGCTAGGATCTTGGTTATTGGTAGTAATGGGAATTGTAGGTTTTTGTATATTATTTTTTGGTTCTGGATATATATCAGATCAAATTTTAATAAGTAATCAACAAAAATTTACTCCTCAAGATGGGGCATTAGTTCTAAAAAGCTTGAGTTTTGGTATTCCGCTAGTTTTAGTATCATCAGGAATTAGAGGATTATTCCAAGGTCATGAAATTATGCTACCTTCGGCTTTAAGCCAATTTATTGAACAAGTTGTTCGTATTGTATTTATGTTAGGGGCAACATATGTTGTTATTAAAGTTTTAGGATATGGTATTGTTGAAGGGAACGTAACTGCAACATTTGCAGCAGCGGTAGGTGCAGTATTTTCCGTTCTTACACTATTTTATTTTTATAAAAAATATAAAAACTCTTTAGACTATAATACAGAAAACGATGAGGTAGAATTAAATATTTCAACAATGAGCCTTGTGAAGGAATTTTTCTCTGTATCTATTCCATTTATCTTTATAGTCGGATTATTTCCTATCTTAAATATTATAGATCAACATAATTTTATTCATGGTATGACAGAAATAGGTAAGGCAGATATAGTAGATGGTAGATTTTCAGCCTTACAGCTTGTTAATAAAATAGTTATGATAGCTGTAGCTATTGCACCAGCATTTTCTAGTACGTTTTTACCTTCTATAACTAGATTGTATGCAGTTGGAGAGAAAGCTGGTGTTAGTAATCAAATAAATAAAGTAGTGTTATCTTTAATGATGATAGTTTTACCAGCATTAGTTGGTATGTATATTTTGGCTGATCCTTTATATTCGGCATTCTATAGTAGAAGCTTACTTAATGCTGAATTGTTGAGATTTTATTTGCCACTTGCGATATTATATTCTATCTACAGTTTAACTAGTGTAATAATGCAGGCGATAAATAGACAGTTAATAAATTTGATTACTATCATTTTTGGTTTAGTAGTTAAATATATAACGATAAAGCCACTGGTTATTATGTTTGAAACTAATGGAGTAATTTTATCTTCTATAATAACCTACTTAGTAATGATAATCATGAATTTAATTGTCATAAATGCGGAAGTGAGATTAAGAATTATTGAGTTTGTTAAAAAATTTATTATTCTTCTATCTAGTTGTTTCATAATGTTTATAGCTGTAGCGGCGGTTTATGAAGCCATAATATCAAATTTTGTTTTAGAGGCAAAACTATCGAGTATGATTCTAATAGTTATTTGTGCAATATTAGGGGCAATAGTTTATTTTTGCAGCATTGTTAATATGGGATTCGTAGAATATTTATTTGGTAGAAAAATAACCTTAAAAACTCTTAAAAGTTTAAGGAGAAAGATATAGTGAGATTAGATAAATTTATAGGTCACACTACTTTACTAAGCAGAGCAGAAGCAAAAAAATATATAAAAAAAGGAGTTTTAGTCAATGGAAACATTGTTAAGACACCAGATTTTAAAATAGATGAATTTAATGATGAAGTTATAGTAAATGAAGAAAAGCTTATTTATCAGAAGTATATTTATATTATGATGAATAAGCCTAAAGGAATAATATCTGCTACAGAAGATATTATATCTAAAACTGTAATTGACTTGTTAGATAAAAAAGATTGTATCTTTGAGCCATTTCCAGTAGGAAGATTGGATAAAGATACAGAAGGGTTAATGTTACTAACAAATGATGGAACTTTAGCTCATCGACTTACATCACCTAAAAAAGATATTGTAAAAAAATATTATGTTGAAGTAAGTGGAGTTTTAAAGAATGCACATATAGGCCGTTTAAAAGAAGGAATCATACTTGAAGATGGATACAAGTGTAAGAGTGCAAAATTAGATATTTTAACTTCAGATGAATCTAAAAGTACTGCATATATCTACATAACAGAAGGTAAGTTTCATCAAGTTAAAAGAATGATGAAAATGCTAGGTTGTGAAGTAACATATTTAAAAAGATTATCTATAGGAGAGTTAGTTTTAGATGAAAATTTAAAATTAGGTGAATATAGATATTTAACAGAACAAGAACTGAAAAAATTAAAAAATTAATGGAGGAATATATTATGAATATCAATTTTAAACAAGAGGTTCAAAATCATAAGGAGGAGTTATTAAAAGACCTATTTGAGTTATTAAGTATTCGTTCTATATTAGGAACAGATATAACTGAAGAAACGCCATTTGGTAGTGGACCAAGGGAAGCTCTTGACAAAATGTTGTCGTTTGGAGAACGTGACGGCTATAAAACTAAGTTAGTCGAAAATAAAGCGGGTCATATAGAAGTGGGAGAGGGAGAAGAGTTATTTGGTATCCTAGGGCACGTTGATGTAGTTCCAGTGGTTGAAGCGGATTGGATTAGCCACCCATTTAAACCTGAAGTTCGTGATGGGAAAATTTATGCACGTGGTTCGTTAGATGATAAAGGTCCAACAATGGCTGCCTATTACGCTGTTAAACTTCTTGATAAATTAGGAGTTAAATGGAATAAACGTGTTAGATTAATCATAGGTAGTGATGAGGAAACAGGATTTAGATGTGTTAAATCATACTTTGAACATGAAGAGCAACCAGCATTAGGATTCACACCAGATGCAATGTTCCCTCTTGTATATGCTGAAAAAGCTCGTGCAACGTTTGATCATAAATTAGATTTCAAACCAGAAGAAGGAAGCTTTGATTATAAGCTTGTTAAATTAAATGGTGGACAAGTATTAAACATGGTAGTAGCTAGTGCAGAAGCAGTTCTTAGTGGGGAAGCACATGATATTGAAGAGAAGTTTGAAAAATTCTTAGCGAATGAAAAACTAGAAGGGGAAGTGAAAGTTACTGATGTAATCACATTAGTACTAAAAGGGAAAGCTGCTCACGGATCAACACCACAATTTGGTATTAATGCAGCTACAAAATTAGCAGAATTTTTAAATACATTAAGTTTAGATATTAATGGTAAAAATTATGTAGAATATATTGCTACACGCCTAGCTAATGATCCATTTGGTAAAGTACTAGGAATTGAGTACTCTGATGATGAAATGGGAGCATCAACATATAATTATGGAATTTTAAAATATGATTCAGCAGAAAAAATAGGTGTTATCTCAACAGACTGTCGTCATCCTAAAAACTTTGATTTAGTATCTAAACTTGCAACATTAAAAGAGAAAAATATGGTTATAGAAGTAACAAGTACTAAGGAAGCTCACTATGTTCCAAAAGATGATGAACTTGTTACAACATTAGTTGATGTCTATAGAAAACATACTGGCGATACTAAAAATGATGCCTTTGTACTTGGTGGAGGAACTTATGCACGTTGCCTTAAAAAAGGTGTAGCATTTGGTCTATTGTTCCCAGGTAAACAAGATACAATGCATCAAGCTAATGAATTCTTAGAAATTGAAGATTTATTATTAGCAACTGCAATATATGCTGAAGGTATATACAAACTTTGCTGTGAATAAAATTTTTTATAAAAATATTTATTTGTTCTAAGAAATTTTCTTTACTAGATAAGTTGAAAAAACATTCTCAAAGATATTTAGTTGAATACTAAAAAGTGATAATTAAAATATCTTTGAGAATTTTAATTATGTAACAAAATAGTAACTTGAAAAATACGTTCAAAGATTGTAAAATAAATAGTGCATTATAGTTTATAAAAGAGAAACTTAAGAAAGGAGTAGAAATATGTCTAAAGAATATTATCAAATGGGTTGGACTTTAGATGAAAATTATGAAGAAGATTATTTTTGTTCAAGAGATAATCGTCGTTATTTTATAAAAAAGAATACTACTCCTATGATTGCTACTCTTTCTGCGGAGGGTATAGTACCTCGCTTGCGTTGGACTAAAAGAATAAGTAATGGTGATGTTTTGATTGCTCAAGATTTTGAACATGGAAGAACGCTTGAGAAGGAAGATATGACAGATAAACGTATTCCTGAAATTCTAAAAAAAGTTCATACGTCTCCAAAGTTAAAAAAGATTATGAAGGCACAAGGATATAAAGAAGAGACAGCTTCTAATTCACTTAATAATCTAAAAACCATTATTGCAGATGAATTGAGAAAAAATAAAAATGTAGTTGATGCATTAAACTATTTGGAGAATTTCTTACCAGATGAAGATGTAGAATATACTCCATGTCATACAGATCTTCATAAGGATAATTGGTTATTGTCTGATAAAGGGAAATTATTTTTGGTTGATTGGGAACATTCAATATTGTGCGATCCTGCAATAGATATTTCTTTTATATTATATCGCTATATACCTCAAGAAAAGTGGGGAGAATGGCTGGAAATTTATGGCCAAGAACCAACGATAAAGTATAGAAGTAGACTAAAATGGTATATAACACTGCAGTCTGTTATTATGATAGTTTGGTACCACGAAAAGAAACAGTTAACAGAGATGAATGCGTGGTTAATATTTTTAAATAGTATTTTTAACGAATTTATATAAGCATTAAGAAGGAAAAACCTAATTAATGCTTTTATTTTTTTTATAAACGTTGTAAAATAGTATTTAGTTAAATTAAATGGAAGTTGACTAATTTACGGAGAAATAAAATGAATATAAAAAAATATAAATTATATCTTATTGATCTTGATGGAACTATTTATAATGGCGAAAAAAAAATAAAATTTGCTGATCAATTTGTTGATTACCTAAATAAAACTAAAACAGATTACCTTTTTTTAACAAATAATTCAACAAAAGAGCCAAAGGATGTAGTTGATAAATTAAAAAATTTAGGTGTAAATACAACAGAAGAACATGTTTATACGTCAAGTGATGCTACAAAAATGTATCTTCTGAAGAAAGGGTATAATAATATCTATATAATCGGTGAAAGAGGATTAAAAGATACTTTAGTAAATTTTGAACAAAAAAATACTGAAGATGTGGATGCTGTTATTGTTGGACTTGATAGAAAGTTAACTTATGAAAAACTTACAGTTGCAACAAGAGCTGTTCTAGCTGGAGCAGAGCTAGTAGGGACTAATCCAGATACGCTGCTACCGACTGCAGATGGCTTTATACCTAGCAATGGGGGACAAATAAAATATTTAGAACATGCTACGAGTGTTCAAGCGACAGTAATTGGAAAACCAAGTAAGATAATTATGGAATGTGCAATGGAACTTTTTAATTACAAAAAAGAGGATATAGTTATGGTTGGTGACAATTATGATACGGATATAATGTCGGGTATAAACAGTGGTATTGATACTATTCATGTTCAAACAGGAGTAACTACTTTAGAAAACTTGAAACTTAAAAAAATACAACCAACATATACAATAGAAGATTTATCAAAATTAATAGAAGATTAAACTGAGGAGATTACAATGATTATAAAAACAGAAGAACAATTAGAAAAAATGAAGGAAATAGGTTTTATTTGCGCAACTATTCGCGATGAAATGAAGAAAAAAGCTGTTCCGGGGGTATCTACTAAAGAATTGGATAATATTGCGAAAGAACTATTTGAAAAATATGGTGCAAAATCAGCACCAATAACAGAATATGATTTTCCAGGATATACATGTATTTCATTAAATTACCAAGCAGCACATGGTATACCTTCTAGCACAAAAATTTTAAAAGATGGAGATTTGTTAAATATAGATGTTTCAGGTTGTAAAGATGGATATTATGCTGATACAGGAGTTTCTTTTGTTGTTGGAAAAGTTGATGATGAAATGAAAGAAAAAGTATGTGAAGTTGCTGAAGAAGCATTTTTTGAAGGAATCAAACATGCAAGAGCAGGTAGTAAAATAAATCAAATAGGAAAACATATCCATAAAAAGATTAAAGAGCATAAATTAGAAGTGATAGAGAATTTAACAGGGCATGGGATTGGAACATCTCTTCACCAAGCGCCGCAACATGTGTTTAATTACTTTGATCCATGGGATAATTTGATTTTAAAAGAAGGAATGTGTTTAGCTGTGGAGCCATTTGTATCAACAAAAGCAAAAATAGTAACAAATACAGATAAAGATGAGTGGGAATTAGTAGCAAAAGATGGTTCTTATATAGCTCAATATGAACATACTATTGTAGTAAGAGAAAATGACGAACCACTTATCTTAACAAAAATTGATTAATCCAATATTGAAAAAAGTTGACAAGATAAAGAAAATGTTTTAAGATACTACTTATTAAAAAATATGGAGAGAAGTAAATGGCAGAGAATTTAGTAATAGTCGAGTCTCCTTCTAAAGCGAAAACTATAGAAAAATATCTAGGGAAAAAATATAGAGTAATATCTTCAAAAGGTCATGTAAGGGACCTTCCTAAAAGTAGAATGGGAGTAGAAGTACTAGATAATGGAAATGTTGATGTAGATTACATTTCAATTCGTGGGAAGGGTGATGTAATAAAAAGTTTAAAAAAAGAAGCGAAAGGGAAAAAAGTCTTTTTAGCATCCGACCCTGATAGAGAAGGAGAGGCAATAGCATGGCATATTGCACATATATTAGATTTAGATAATAAAGAAAATAATAGAATAGTTTTCAACGAGATAACAAAAGATGCAGTAAAGGATGCAATAAAACATCCAAGAAAAATAAATACGGATTTAGTACAATCACAACAAGCAAGACGTGTTCTAGACCGTTTAGTTGGATATAATATTTCACCAGTACTTTGGAAGAAAGTTAAGCCAAAGTTATCGGCAGGACGTGTACAAAATGCAGCGTTAAAATTGATAGTAGATAGAGAAGAAGAAATCCAAAATTTTATACCTCAAGAATATTGGACTATGCCGATAGGTTTTATAAAGAATAGAAAGGTTTTAACAGCAAACTTCTATTCGTATAATGGAGAAAAGATAAAGCTTGAGAATGAAAAAGATGTAAGTAAAGTTCGTAAAGCTATAAAAGGCGAGACTTTTAAGGTAACGGATATTTCTAAAGCTAAGAAAAATCGTAATGCGCCTAATGTATATATTACTTCAACAATGCAACAAGATGCCTCACGAAAAATCAATTTTAAAACAAGAAAAACAATGAGTGTTGCTCAAGAATTGTATGAGGGAATAAACTTAAAAAAATTAGGTGGAGTAACAGGGCTTATTACTTATATGAGAACAGACTCAATAAGAGTATCAGATGAAGCGATAAAGGTGGCGAGTGACTTCATTGAAAAAAATTATGGTGAAGAATATCTTGCTACTTCTACAAAAGTTGGAAAATCTAATAAAAATGTTCAAGATGCGCATGAAGGCATACGACCAACTAATGTTAATTTCACACCAGATAGTATAAAAGAATATTTATCAAATGATCAGTATAAACTATATAAATTAATATGGGAGCGATTTGTAGCAAGCCGTATGAGTGCTGCTGTATATGAAACAACTGCAACCACATTTGAAAATAATAAAGTAGTCTATCGTGGTTCGGAGTCAAAATTATTATTTAATGGTTTTTTAGCTGTATTAAAAGAAAAAGAAAAAGTAAAATTATTTCCAGAATTTGAAGTAGGGGAAGATGCAAAAATTAAAGAAATAAAAGAAGAACAACATTTTACTCAACCACCAGCACGTTATTCTGAAGCCAAACTTATAGCAGAACTAGAAGCATTAGGTGTTGGTAGACCTTCAACATATGCCACTATAGTAGAAACACTACAAAAACGTTATTATGCTAAGCTACAAAATAAAGTGTTTACTCCAACAGAATTAGGTACTTTGGTAAGTAAAATAACTGAAGAATATTTTCCAGATATTATAAATACTAAATTTACGGCTAATTTAGAAAATCAATTAGATGAGATTGCTGATGGAAAAGTTGAATGGGAAAAAGCTATTTTTGATTTTTATTCTAATTTTAAAAAAGATATAAAGAAAGCTGAATTAGAAATGGAGAAGGTAGAGATCAAACAAGAGTTTACTGGAGAAAACTGTCCAGAATGTAACTCTCCATTAGTGTTTAAATTAGGGAAATTTGGGAAATTCATAGCATGTTCTAATTTCCCAGATTGTAGATATACAAATACAATTCAGAAAAAAGTTGGTGTAGCTTGTCCTAAATGTCATAAACATGATGTGCTAGAGAAAAAATCTAAAAAAGGAAAAGTGTTTTATGGTTGTGAAGGGTTCCCGAAATGTGATTTTGTGGCATGGGATAAACCTGTAAGTCGTCAATGCCCTAAATGTAATAATATTCTTTTTGAAGGGAAAAAAGGAGTTTATTGTGGGAATTGTGATTATAAAGAGGAAATAAAAAAATAATAAAGATAGAAGTCGATATGTACTATTGACTTCTATTTATATTTGTATTTGCTGCCTAATAATGTAAAGTAGACTTCCATCCGTAATTGTCAGAAAATTAAGATAAATTATAAGAAAAAAATTAAATTATTTTAAAAAATCTATTGACAAATTTTCACAAATGTATTAATCTATATAACATACCATAAATTAAAATGAAATTTAAATTATTTAGGAGGAAATGTAATGTTGAAGTTTTTAAAGAAAAATTCATATATTTCAATCGGACTTATGCTATTCGCACTATTTTTTGGTGCAGGTAATCTAATTTTCCCAGCTTTTTTAGGACAAAATGCGGGAAGTAATCTATCGGTGGCTATGATAGGGTTTATTATTATGGGAGTTGGACTTCCGCTATTAGGAGTATTGGTGATGGGTTACTCAGGTGCTCAAGATTTATTAGATTTATCTAGTAGGGCAGGAAAGGGATTTGGTATAACCTTCACTACATTGCTTTACTTGACAATTGGTCCATTTTTTGCAATTCCAAGAACAGGAACTACAACTTTTGAATTAGGATTATCTAGTTTTATAGCACCTGAAAATACAGTCATTGCACAAGCAATTTTCTTAGCTATTTTCATGGGGATTACTCTATGGTTATCATTAACACCTAATAAACTTGTAGATAGAATTGGAACAATTATAACACCTGTTTTATTAGTATCAATGATTATTTTAATTATTGCTTCATTATTAAATCCAATGGGTAGTGCACAAGCACCTACTGAAGCATATTCAACAAATTCTTTAGCATTTACTAATGGATTAATGGAAGGTTACAATACTATGGATGCACTAGCCTCATTAGTATTTGGTATTATCGTAATTAACTCAGTTAAATTATATGGTGCAAAGACAGAAAAACAAATTTTTTCAAATACAGCTAAAGCAGCAGTTATAGCAGCATTATTACTAGCACTAGTTTATGTATTTATTTCTAATATTGGAACAACATCAGTATCAGTGCTAGGATTACAAAAAACAGGTGCTGGGGTTTTAACAGGTGCAACTACTTTCTACTTCGGTAATGTAGGTAAAATTTTATTATTCGTAATTGTATTCTTAGCATGTTTAACAACAAGTGTAGGTTTAGTAACTGCATGTGCAACTTACTTTGTAAGATTATATGATAAAATAAGTTATAAAACTTATGTAGTAGGATTATCATTATTTTCATTTGCAGTAGGGAACTATGGTTTAGCTGCTATTATTCAAGGAGCTGTTCCAGTACTTGTACTATTATATCCATTAACAATGGTATTAATATTATTAGGTTTTGCAAATAATTTATTTGGTGGTAAAAAAGTTGTTTATGCATCAACAGCATTAGTAACAGGAGCGTATAGTTTATATACAACTATTGCATCAACATTTAAATTATCTGTACCAGCTGTAGATAATTTCTTAGTGAAAGTTCTTCCTATTCAAGGAGATTTTTCTTGGATTAACTTTGCAGTATTAGGATTTATTTTAGGATTAGTGTTATCACTTGTGAAAAAAGAAAATTAATTTATTAATTATATAAACAGTAAATTATCATATGATAGTTTGCTGTTTATTTTAAGTAAATCTTTTTTGACAATAATTAAAAGCAATGGTATCATAATAAGATATAATACTACTTGTGTTTAACAAAAATTAAGAATAATAAGTTAGTAGATGTTAGATAGTATTTTATTTTAATAAAGT
>ERZ773197.2762-NODE-2762-length-10792-cov-13.979883_pt1 | contig 10792 bp, 9 predicted proteins | sample MGYA00580999_ERZ773197 | MGnify/ENA primary metagenome ERZ773197 (study PRJEB29015, sample SAMEA2738166) | human oral metagenome | biome: human oral; feature: human-associated habitat; material: saliva | place: China | collected 2185 ... | reverse complement strand
CATCGCCGCACCTACGTCGGTGCAATGCCGGGACGCATCATGGAAGGGCTGCGCAAGGCGGGCACGAAGAATCCCGTATTCCTGCTCGACGAGGTGGACAAGATTGCCATGGACTACAAGGGCGATCCGTCGGCGGCGCTCCTCGAAGTGCTCGATCCCGCGCAGAACACGACGTTCAGCGATCATTACGTCGAGCTTCCCTTCGATCTCTCCGAGGTTCTTTGGATCGTCACGGCGAACAGCCTTGCGAATATTCCGCGCGCCCTGCGCGATCGCATGGAGATCATCATGCTGTCGAGCTACACCGAGCAGGAGAAGCTGGAGATCGCCAAGCGCTATCTCGTCGGACGCCAGCGCACGGCGAACGGCCTGAAGGCGCGTGACCTGCAATTTGGCGAAGGCGTCATCGAAAAGATGATCGTCGAGTACACGCGCGAATCGGGCGTGCGCGAGCTTGAGCGCACGATCGGCCATGTATGCCGCAAGGCGGCACGGCTCATCGTCGAGGGCGAGAAGAAGTCCGTGCGCGTGATGAAGAAGAATCTCAGAGACTTCTTGGAGCGTCCGAAGTTTCTCAGGAAGAAGGCGGAGAAGAAGCCCGAAGTCGGCGTGGCGACAGGCATGGCATGGACGGAGGTCGGCGGCGACATCCTGCCGACGGAGGTCACGGTGCTCGCGGGCAAGGGCAAGCTGATCTTGACGGGACAGCTCGGCGATGTCATGCAGGAGTCGGCGCGCGCGGGGCTTTCCTACATTCGCAGTCGGCAGGAGAAATTCGGCATAGACAGCGACTTCTACGAGAAGCGCGACATCCACATTCATCTGCCCGAGGGAGCGATTCCGAAGGACGGCCCGTCGGCGGGCATCACGATGGCGACGGCGATGATTTCAGCGCTGACGGGGCGAAAGGTCAGAAGTGACGTCGCCATGACGGGGGAGATCACGCTGCGCGGACGCGTGCTCGCCATCGGCGGGCTGAAAGAAAAAGTCTTGGCGGCGTACCGCGAAGGCATGACGCGCATCGTGCTGCCGAAGGAGAATGAGCGCGACATCGAAGACATTCCGCAGGAGGTGCGCGAAAAGCTCGCCTTCGTTCCCGTGGAAACGATGGACGAGGTTCTCGCTGAGGCGCTCGTGCCGCAAAAGGGGGGCGCACATGCCAGATAGGGTCACGATCACGCAGGGCAAGTACATTGCCTCCGCCGTAAAGAAGGAGCAGTACCCCGAAGTGCGTCGCAGGGAGATCGTCTTCATCGGACGCTCGAACGTCGGCAAGTCGTCGCTCATCAACTCGCTCGCACGCACGAAGAATCTCGCTCGCGTCTCGGGACAGCCCGGCAAGACACAGACGATCAACTTCTACGAGCTTGGCGCGAAGATCGAGGGGGAAGACGAGCGGCGTGACTTCTACCTCGTCGATCTGCCAGGCTACGGCTACGCGCGCACGGCGAAGAAGAACCGCAAGATCTGGTCGCGTTTCATCGAGGCGTACCTGCTGCAAAGCGAGGACTTGCAGTTCGTTTGCCAACTTATGGACATCCGCCACGAACCCATGGCCTCGGATATTGAGATGTTCCAATGGCTGGTGGCGAAGGGACTGCCCGTGCTCGTCATAGCGACGAAGGCGGACAAGCTGAGCCGCAACGAGCAGAAGAAGAGCATCGCTGCCATGCGAAGGGCGCTCGGCGTCGCGGAGCTTGATATCCTGCCGTATTCTTCGGTAAAAAATGAAGGGCGTTCAGAATTGCTTGACGCGATAGCGAACGTTCTGATAGAATGAAGGAAGGGTGTATTGCCAGAAATTCCCCAGAGAAAATGAGGGTGAAAATATGTTGACAGCTTTTGACAAGAAGCTCCTCAACGTCTTGCAGGCCGGCTTGCCCATCAGCAGCCGGCCTTTTGCTGACTTGGCGCAAGGCTTGGAGTCGGACGAGAAGACCGTTCTTTCGCGCGTGAAAGAACTCAAGGAGCAAGGGTATCTGCGCCGCATCGGGCCGTTTTTCGACTCGGCGAAGATGGGCTACCGCGGCACGCTCGTGGCGCTTCGCGTGAAGCCCGAGGCGATGAAAAGCGTGGCGGAGGCCGTGAATCGCCATGTGGGTGTGACGCACAACTACGAGCGCGAGGGCAGGTACAACCTTTGGTTCACGCTGCTCACGCCGAACGAGGAAATGCGCCGCAGGATTCTCGCGGAGATTCGAGCGCTTCCCGGGGTCGAGGCTCTGTTGAACCTTGCCTCGCACAAGAAGTACAAGGTCAACGTGCAGTTCAAGCTCGGATAGGGGGGCGTCACGATGGAAATGCTCGATGAAATCGACAGGAAGATTACGCGGGCCATGCAGGGGGATTTCCCGCTTGTGGAAGAACCGTACAAGGAGATCGCCGCCAAGGTGGGCATCGGCGAGGAAGAGCTTCTGCTCCGTCTGCGCCGTTTCAAGGAAAACGGGCAGATACGCAAGATGGGAGCCGTGCTTCAGCATCGTGCAGCGGGCTTCACGGCAAACGTTCTGTGCGCATGGGTTGTGCTGCCCGAGCGCATGGACGAGATCGCGCGATGTATGTGCGAAAGCCCTGCGGTATCGCATTGCTACGACCGCGATACGGCGGAAGATTGGCCGTACAACGTCTACACGATGATTCATGCGAAGAGTCGTGCCGAGTGTGAGGAGATCGCCGTTGCGCTCGCGGCAGAGTGCGGTCTTGAAGAGCGCGTCATGCTCTACTCCGTCAAGGAGTGGAAGAAGACGAGCATGCGTTATTTCTGTGAGAATGAAGAGGGTTTGGCATAATGGTATCGGAAAAGATGCGGGAACTTGGCACGAAGAAGTCGACGATCCGCGAGATCTTTGAGTACGGCAGGAAGCGAGCGCAGGAGGTGGGGGAGGAAAACATCTGCGATTTCAGCCTCGGCAATCCCAATGTCCCTGCGCCCGATTTCATCAAGCAAGCGGTTCTTGCAATCATGACGGAGATGGAGCCGCAGGCGGTGCACGGCTACACCATCGCGCCGGGCAATCCCGCCGTGCGCGAAACGCTCGCCGCGAGTATCAACGAGCGCTTCGACACGCACTTTTCGGGCAAGAACCTCTTCATGACGGCGGGCGCGGCGGCGGCGATCACCGTGTGCTTCAAGGCGCTCGCCGAGGAGGGCGACGAGTTCGTCGCCTTTGCGCCGTTCTTTCCCGAGTATCGCTGCTTTGTCGAGTCCGTCGGCGCGAATCTTCGCGTCGTGCCCGCCAAGACGGAGGATTTTCAGATCGACTTCGCCGCCTTGGAGGAGCGTCTTTCGCCCAGGACGCAGGGCGTCATCGTCAATTCGCCGAACAATCCGAGCGGCGCCGTATACTCTGAGAAGACGATCAAAGAACTTGCCGCACTTCTTCGCAAGAAACAGCAGGAATACGATCATCCGATCTTCCTCATTTCTGATGAGCCGTACCGCGAGATCGCTTACGGCTGCGAGGTGCCGTACATCACGAAGTATTACGAGAATACGCTCGTCTGCTATTCGTACAGCAAGTCCTTCTCGCTTGCAGGAGAGCGCATCGGCTATATCGTCGTGCCCGATGAGGTCGCGGACTTTTCGAGTGTCTACGGCGCTGTCGCAGGTGCGGCGCGCGTCCTCACGCATGTGAATGCGCCATCTTTGTGGCAGCTCGTCGTCGCGCGCTGCGCGAGGCTGTCCTCGGATATAACGCCGTACGAGAAGAACGGCACGATGCTCTACGAGGGACTCGTGCGCGCGGGCTTCTCGTGTGTCAAGCCGCAGGGCGCGTTCTACCTCTTCCCGCAGTCGCTGGAGGCGGACGACTATGCCTTCTGCGAGCGCGCCAAGAAGTACGACCTCCTGCTCGTCCCCGGCACGGACTTCGGCTGCCCCGGACACTTCCGCGCGTCCTACTGCATCAAAGAGCAAACGATCGAACGCTCTCTGCCGCTCTTTGAGAAGCTGGCGCAGGAGTATGGCGTTTGAAATATGTATCGGCAGGCGTGCGATTCGTCTGAATCGACACTTGACGATGCGAGATTCAGAACTTTCTTCCCTCTGCCTGATATCTGCGGCAGGAAAATTGTTTTTTTGACAGAATTAGAATAGTATGTTCAATATGAAGCAATAAAATTCATGCGCAAAATGGAAGAGGGGGCTTTTTCATGATTGGAATCAAGAATGTCATCGCCATTATCTGTGGCGGCGGGCCTGCGCCCGGCATCAACAGTGTCATTTCCGCCGTGACCATCGAGGCCGACCGTCATGGCTGGGATGTGCTCGGCATTTACGACGGCTTTTCACGCCTCGCACGCGGCGAGAAGAAGTATGTGCGCCTCGACATGGAGCGAGTGAACCGCATCCACCTGACGGGCGGCTGCATCCTGCAGATGTCGCGCTACAATCCGACGAAGAAGGAGTCCGATCTGCGCACGGTCGTCGACACCCTGACGGAATTGGGCGTCACACATGTCGTGACCATCGGCGGCGACGACACGGCGTACAGCGCCATGGCGGTGTCGAACTATGCGCGCCGGATCGGCAAGACGATCAACGTCGTCCATGTGCCGAAGACCATCGACAACGATCTGCCGCTGCCCGAAGGCATTCCGACATTTGGCTTCGAGACGGCGCGTGCCTTTGGCACGGAGGAAATCGAGAACCTCATGGAAGACGCACGTACGAGCAACAACCGCTGGTACTTCACGATTGCTATGGGGCGTACGGCGGGACACTTGGCGCTTGGCATGGGGCGTTCGGCAGGGGCAGCCTTGACGATCATCCCCGAGGAGTTCGCAGCGGAATCCATCCCCTTGCAGCAGGTTGTTGACATCATCACAGGATCGATCGTCAAGCGTTACTTGACGGGGCACAACTACGGCGTTGCTGTCATCGCCGAAGGCGTCATCGAGAAGATTGCACCGGAAGACTTCCAGAAGCTCGGCAACCTTGTGCTCGACGAGCATGGCCATATCCGCTATGCGGAGCTTGACTTCGGTGAGATCCTGAAGCAGGCAGTGCTCGCCGAGGTCAAGAAGATCGGCATCAAGATTGCCATCGTGGACAAGGAAATTGGCTACGAATTGCGCTGTGCCGCACCGATTGCCTACGACATCGATTACGCGCGCTCCCTGGGATACGAAGCTGTGCAGTTCCTCATGCGCGGCGAGTCGGGAGCGCTCATCACGCTGCAGGACAATCAGGCGAAACCGCTCTTCTTCGACGAGATCAAGGATCCTGAGACGGGCAAGACGAGGGTGCGCAAGGTCAACATTGAGTCCGTCCATTACAAGATCGCGCGCGGCTTCATGATGCGCATGGAAAAGGCAGACCTCGACGATCCCGGCCTTGCCAACGCCTATCACATGGAAAAGGAAGAATTCAAGGAGAGGTACGCTTATCTTTTTGAATGAGCAGGATGAAAATTTGATGAAAGATCGCCGATTCCGTATGGTTTCGGCGACTTTTTATTCTCGCACTATAATTAAGGAAGTGAAATTGGAAGAAATGTGGTATAATAGACACAAATGCCAAAAATCGGCGCTTGGGAATCGCTGATAAAAAAGTCCGTCTGATTGGTGCTGAAATTATTGGTCTTTCCTTACGATGGGGGAATTCACTGCAATGATTTATATGAAGGATGTTTCCAAGGTATATGACAACGGCACGGTGGCGCTCGACCATGTGAATGTCAGGATCGAGAAGGGGGATTTCGTCTTTCTCGTGGGGGCGAGCGGTGCGGGCAAGTCGACCTTCGTGCGCATGCTGCTCCGGGAAATTCTGCCGACGAGCGGCAATCTGCGCGTCAACGGGCACGATATGATGAAACTTCGCCCGAAGGATGTGCCGTACATGCGGCGTGGCCTCGGCGTGATCTTCCAGGACTATCGCCTTTTGCCTGACAAGACGGTCTATGAGAACGTCGCCTTTGCCATGGAGGTCATCGAAGCGCCGCGCCGTCTCATGCAGCGCAGTGTCAACGCCGTCCTCGACATCGTGGGACTGCGCGAGAAGTGGAAGAATTTTCCGTCGCAGCTTTCGGGCGGCGAACAGCAGCGCGTGGCCATTGCGCGTGCCATCGTCAACGATCCCGCGCTCATCATCGCCGATGAGCCGACGGGCAATCTCGATCCCGATACGTCGTGGGAGATCATGGACATCTTCCGCCGCATCAATGATGCGGGAGCGACGATCGTCATGGCGACGCACGACAAGAACATCGTGGACACGATGAAGAAGCGCGTCATCGCCATCGAGGGCGGGCGCATCGTGCGCGACGAGGCGAAGGGGGGGTACGGCTATGAAGCTTAGGACAACGGAGTATTTCGTGCGCGAGGTCTGCATATCGATTAAGCGCAACAACTGGATGTCGTTCGCTTCCATCAGCACGGTCGCCGTATCGCTCTTCGTGCTCGGCATGTTCCTCATCATCGTGCTCAACATGAACCGCATGGCGTCGATGCTTGAATCACAGGTGCAGATCAACGTCTATTTGGACGACAAGCTCAAAGGATCGGAAATCGACGATCTCGAAGACGACTTGAAGAAGATGCAGGGCATTGAGAGCGTGCAGTATGTGAGCCGCGAGGACGCCATCGTGCGTCTGCGGGAAAGGCTCGGCGACCAGAAGTATCTGCTCGATGCGCTCGGCGACAAGAATCCTCTGCCGAACGCCTTCGAGGTCACGGTCAAGCAGCCGACGATGGTGGAGACGGCAGCGAAGGCAATCGAGAAGTTCGGCGGCGTTGAGTCGGTGAAGTATGGGCAGGACGTCGTCGAGCACCTCTTCGACATGACGCGCCTCGTGCGTATCTTCGGCTTCACGCTCATGCTGCTCCTGGCGGGCGCGACGCTCTTCATCATCTCGAACACGATCCGTTTGACGGTCTTTGCACGCCGCAAAGAAATCGCCATCATGAAATACGTCGGCGCGACGGATTGGTTCATCCGCTGGCCGTTCCTCTTGGAGGGCGTCGTGCTTGGCTTCTTCGGCGGCGTCCTCGCTTCCATCGCGCTTCGAAGCATTTACGGGCTGATCACGGCGAAGGTTTACAGCACGCTGGCGTTTCTGCCGCTCATACCGCAGTACCCGTTTGTCAACTTTATCAGCCTCGTGATGGTCTTGAGCGGCATGGGAATCGGCGCCTTGGGCAGCACGATTTCCTTGAAGCGATTCCTCAAGGTATAGGAGGCTTTTCTCATGATTTTTTATCCCGCAGGAGGGAAAAAGGGGAAGAAAGCGGTGGCGGCGCTTCTTTCTGCCGTCTACTTGATGACGCTTGCGCCGCTTGCGCAGGCCGAAACCTTAGAAGAGCAGCGCGACGCGCATATCGAAAAGGCGGAGCAGGCGCAGAAGAAGAAGAACGAGATCGAGTCTAGGATCGAGGGGCTTTCCGAAGAGAAGCGTGCTGTCGATGAGGCGGCAGACGAGGCGACGAAAGCCTACAAGGACGTGAAGAAGGAACTTGACGCGACCGAGGCGCGCATCGATGAGAACGAAGACAAGCTCAAGGTATTGAACAAGGACTTCGTCGTGAAGCGCGACCAGCTCGCCAAGCGCGTGCGCGACATCTACATCAACGGTCAGATCAACTATCTCGACGTCCTCTTCGGTGCGAAAGACTTTCAGGACTTCTTCACGCGCATGGATCTCTTGAAGCGCGTCATTCAGCAGGACTACGACCTCGTGCAGGTCGTGTTTGCGGAAAAGACCGCGATCGAGACGTCGCAGAAGGAATTGGAAAAGGACAAGACGGCGAAGGAAAAGCTCGTTGCGTCCGCTGCCGACCGCAAGAAAGAGGCGGAGAAAAAGCAGGCGGCAAAGCAGGCGATCATTGATAAGATGGAAACGGATCGCGCGACGCAGGAACGCATCATCAACGAAAATCTCGCGGCGTCCAAGGAAGTCGAGCAGATGATCCGAAACAGCCGCTATCAGCCGGCGTCTCCCGCCCTTTCGGGCGGCGGAGCGCTCAACTGGCCGCTTGGCGGACCGATCACGTCGCCCTTCGGTTGGCGCGTCCATCCGATCACGGGCGCGAGCCGCTTCCATTCGGGCATCGACATTGGCGGCGACTACGGCGATACGATCCATGCGGCTGGCGCGGGCATCGTCTCTTATGCCGGCTGGATTTCGGGCTATGGCTACGCCGTCATCATTGACCACGGCGGCGGTATATCGACGCTTTACGGGCACAACCAAGCGCTCCTCGTCAGCGAGGGGCAGAGCGTCTCGCAGGGACAGGCGATCGCCGAATGCGGTTCGACGGGTAATTCCACAGGGCCGCACTGCCACTTCGAGGTTCGTGTTGACGGCGAACCTGTCGACCCCATGGGGTATCTTTGATAGGTGGAGGATATTTTGAAAAAGAAAACGGTTTTCCTGCTCGTCATTGCGACGGCTGTCGTGACGCTCAACGCGACGATCTTCGCCTTCTATGCCCTGATGGGATTCAACGCTCAGAAGACGAAGGATGTCCTGCGCTTTTTTGGCGCTCTGCGCTTCATTGAGACACAGTATGTGCGCGACGTCGACTATACGAATCTCATCGACGGCGCCATCTCGGGCATGGTCAAGACGCTTGACGATCCCCATTCCATCTATCTCGATCCCAAGATGTACGAACTCATGCGCTCGCATACGGAGGGAAGCTTCGGCGGCGTCGGCATCGTCATGGGCTTCAAGGACAACAAGATCACGGTCATTTCCGTCATGGAGGGGACGCCGAGCGAGGCGGCGGGCATTAAGACGGGCGATGAGATCATCGCTGTCGACGGCACGCCGACGAATGAGATTGAGCCGGAAGAGGTCGTGCTGCACATTCGCGGCGAAATTGGCACCGATGTGACGCTTAAGATTCGCCGCGCGGGTGAAGAGGATAAGGACTACGTCGTGCGGCGCGCGACGATCCAGGTGCATACGGTCGCAGGGCAAATGCTGCCCGATACGGACGGCATCGGCTACATCCGTATCGCGTCGTTCTCCGAGCATACGGCGGATGAGTTCAAGGATGCCTATCGCGCGTTGGAAAAAGATGGCGTCAAGGGCATGATCATCGACCTGCGCGAGAACCCCGGCGGACTTGTGACGAGCTGTGTGGCAATCGCCAATATGGTCGTGCCGAAGGGGCCGGTCGTCTCCGTCGTGCAGAAGGACGGAACGCGCGAAGAGTATAAATCGGATCTTTCCGAAGAGAAATATCCGCTCGTCGTGCTCATCGACGGCAACAGCGCCTCGGCGAGCGAAATCCTCGCGGGCGCATTGCAGGATACGGGCGCGGCGACAATCGTCGGCGAGACGTCGTATGGCAAAGGATCCGTGCAGGTCATCCTGCCGCTCTACGATGACGATGCGCTGAAGCTCACGATTGCCAAGTACTACACGCCGTCGGGCAGAAGCATCGACGGTACGGGCATCGAGCCGGATGTCCGCGTCGAGCCGCAGGCGGACGGCGCACAGGACGTGCAGCTCTTGAAGGCGATCGACGTCATGAAGGGCAAGCTTGCCGGCTGATATATGGCTAGAAATCGCTGCGCCAAATTGCGCAGCGATTTTTTGTTTGGGAAAACGGGGAAAATGGATTCATTTTTGCAATTTTTATATAAATTTTGCTATATGTTCTATAGATATGTGCTATAATAGACGCGCACGTATACGCCTGTTTCATGGGCGAAAATTCTCAAGGAGAGCGATACTATGAAAAATGAACACAATGAGTTCATGCAGCATGAGCTGCGACTACCTGAGCTTACCGTACGCGGCATGCTCTTGGGCGCCGTATTGACAGTGATCTTTACGGCATCGAACGTCTATCTGGGGCTGAAGGTCGGCTTGACGTTCTCGTCCGCCATTCCGGCAGCTGTCATCTCGATGGCCGTCCTCAAGATGGCGAAGGATTCCAACATCCTGGAAAACAACATGGTGCAGACGCAGGCCTCAGCGGCCGGCACCTTGTCCGCGATCATCTTCATCATTCCGGGCATGCTCATGATTGGCTACTGGCACGGCTTTGAGTTCACGCAGACGCTTCTCGTCGCGGCCTGTGGCGGCTGCCTGGGCGTGCTCTTTACGATCCCCTTGCGCCGCGCCATGGTCGTGCACAGCGACCTCGCTTATCCCGAGGGCGTTGCGGCGGCGGAGATCCTAAAGGTCAATGCGCATGATGAAGATGGCAAGGGCACAGGCACAGGGCTCAAGGAGATCTTGTCGGGCAGTTTCGTCGCAGGTATCATTGCACTTTGCACGAGCGGCTTTCAAGTGCTGTCGGGTGCGCTTTCCGTATGGATTCCCATCGGGCGCGGCATGACGCAGTTCCCCATCGGCTACTCGTCGGCGCTCGTCGGCGCGGGCTACCTCATCGGTATAGCGAGCGGTCTCGCCATGCTCGTCGGCATCCTCATCGCTTGGGCGGGCTTCGTTCCCTTTTACACGATCACGAGTACGCCGCCCGACGGCGTGACGATGCAGAAGTTCGCTGCCGCTGTCTATCAGGAGCGCGTGCGCCTCATCGGCGCGGGCGCCATGGGCGTCGCCGCCATCTGGACGCTGATTACGCTCGCGCGTCCCGTCATCGACGGCATGAAGGAATCGCTTGCCGCCATGCGCATGCCCGAGACGATCAAGGACAGGCATCGCATGGACATCGACATGTCGATGAAGAGCATCGGCTTCGTATTCCTGCTGACAGTCGTCGGTCTTCTCGCCGTATTCTACGCTTTCGTCAGCCCCGAGGGACTGCCAAGTGGTCAGGTGCTCGCCTTCACGCTCGTCGGCGTCGGCGTCGCCGTCTTCATGGGCTTCTTCGT
>ERZ773197.2758-NODE-2758-length-10803-cov-7.940175_pt1 | contig 10803 bp, 5 predicted proteins | sample MGYA00580999_ERZ773197 | MGnify/ENA primary metagenome ERZ773197 (study PRJEB29015, sample SAMEA2738166) | human oral metagenome | biome: human oral; feature: human-associated habitat; material: saliva | place: China | collected 2185 ... | reverse complement strand
GGTTCGTTATTATATTCGTCTTTAATAGTTCCTAAAGAATAATTAATAAGTTTTGTTGTATCAAAATTATTAATTAAATTATTATATACTTCTGTAGATGTATTAACAAAACTATCAGAAATATTTTTAGGTAATTCTTTCCATTCGCTAGAAACAAAATTATAGTATTTTGTTTTAGTGTTATTTAAAATAATTTTTTTATTTGCATTATTTTTGCTATCAATGAAATAGTTTTTTTGTCTTGGTATATTTTCAATTGGTATTTTAGTTGTTTCATCAGCAATATATATATCAATTCTATTATCAAAATTAAACAAATCAGTCAAATTTATATTTTCTATTTGTATTTTGTTAAAATCTGGTTTTTGAATTACTTTAAATAAAGAATCTTCATATTGTTTAGGAAGATTTACTGGCATATTTTTCCATTGTTTTGTTTGTGGGTTGTAATATTTTGATGCATTTTCATTAATGTATAAAATAAATCTATTGTTAGGAATATCTTTATTATCTTCTATAAAGACAGTATTGATTTCTTCTTGTGTTGTATAATTAATATAATATCCTATATTTGAAAGAATTATTTGTGAAATATTGCTGTTAACAAAATCTACATAAGGAACTACTTTATATGTATTTAAATAATGTCCAAATACATCATATTCATTAATGGTATATTCTTTAGATGTATCAATTTCAGCAGGCAATTCAAAATTATCTTCTACAGGAGAAGCAAAATGTACAAATTTTTCAAATGTACTTTGTTTAATTTTAAAACCTACATTAGAAGATAATTTGCCATTTAAAATACTTTTAATAACATGAGGTTGGCTAAGAATATAATATACCGTTTCATTATATTCGTTATCAGATGTTTGACCATTAGAGATTTGATTTTTAATAAATGGTACAAGCAATTCAAATGGATTTACAGAAATGTCATTAACCTTAGCAATTTCTGGATTGATACCAATTTCTGTTTTAAATTTTTCAATAGAATCTTTAATTTCTTTAAAGGAGCCAGCTACTTCATTAATGGCATTAACAGTAGATGTTTTGTCATCTGTTACAAGAGTATCTGTATTGCCAATTTTTAATTTAAGAGCTTTAATGTCGCCAGCTACTGCTTGAGCAAAAAGTATTAATCGTTTAACTCGATTATTCATATGAAAGAGTCCTTTCTAAAAATAAATTATTGTTTAGCTGCTTCATATACAGCTACTAAATCTACGTCTTCGTCAGTGTATTCTTGCACAATAGCTAAGACTTTTTGTTTAAATTCTTCGTCAGATTGCTTTGGTTCTACTACTGGAGCTTTTTTAGTAGTAATCGCATCTTTAATATTAGAGAGAATTTCAATAATTTTTTCTAATGATTGTTTAGTAGTCATATGATACTAATTCCTTTCTTGTAGATAAACGGTAAGAAAGTCCTCTTCATGGAGTTCTTCTTCTTCGATTTCGTCTTTAATAGTTCTGACGACATCTCGAAGTTCTTTCCATTTTTTAATCGCATCATCAGGAGTATCAGCTGCCAATAAATCATGCATTAATCTATAGACTTCTCTGTCTTCACTGTTGAGGCATTGGTCGATAATATCAGGCATTCGAATGTCCTTTCTTTATATAAATAATATTAAAGGTGAAGAATCTTCACCTTTAATATTACTTCGTTACCATTTAAATTTAATGTAATTATCTGGTAAATTTTCAGTTGTATATCCAGGTTTTAGATGTAAATCATTAATTTGAATATCACGAATTACTAATTCTTTTAATGCACCGCAGTTTTCAAACATATTGTCTGTAGATACTGCATTATGATTATCTAAGCGAGGCAAGTTTACAAGTTTTTCACAATTAGCAAACATACCGTCATATACATATACATTAGATAAATCTAAATTAGTAACTGTTGTTAATTGTCTACAACTGTCGAATACGGATTTACCCATTTTTACGATATGAGGTAAGTTAATTACTTCAAGTTTCGTATTATGGAAAGCAGAGTTAGCTAATGTTACATCATTAGGAATCCATAAATCTTTTACGTCATTATGAATTGAGCCAGGGTTTACTAATGTAACAAATGGAGCATATACTTTTTCATGTCCAGCCAATTCTTTTTGTGTTTCGATAGAAATAGGGCCACGACGATTGTATAACCAATAACCGCTAGGAGCTACTACTTTAGAAATACCCTTAGCATATTCTTCTTTGTAATCGCCCCAATAAATAACATCATAATTATTTTCGAGAGCCATTACTTGATAGCCTTCAGGAATAGATAAGTCTCTAATAGAGCGTACATTTCTAATTAAAATATGTGTAATATTTTTATCATTAGCAAACATATCTTTTAGATAGAAATCTTCATATGCTTCATTATCGACTACATTTAAATCTAATTCTGCGTCAATTAATGCATAACAATTAGCAAACATATTACTCATATTAGATACGCCTGTTGTAGACATATTGGTAATATGTTTTAAAGAATTACATCCTTTAAACATAGCATTTGCATCTTGTTGAGATAATGCAACACCATCAATCGCTTCGATTGCGTTACAATTTTCAAACATAGAACGAGATACTTTTACATTGTCATAATGAATGGTTGGCAATGTTTCGAGCACAGAACAATTTTTAAATGCTTGTTCAAAGTTTTTATTTACAGGTAATGTAATAGAATCTGCTAATGTCATAGAAGAACAGTCTTTAAATAATTTATTAGCAGTAGTTACTTTAGGACCATTAATCGTAGGAGCAGAATTGATGCCTGAACATCCTTCAAATGCAGAGTTTAGATTTTTTACATTACTATAATTTAATACAGGAATGACACGAATGGAATGACAATTACGTAACATAGCTTCCATAGATTCAGCATTAGCTGTAGAAGTCATATTAGGAACATATTTCAATGCGTTGCAGCCATCAAACATAGAAGTAAAGTCTAAACAATTATCTGTTACTAAGTCACCTACATTAATTAATGCAGAACAATTTTCAAATGTACTAGTTAAGTTACGAGCTACATGTGTATCTAATTCAACTACATTTTTAAGTTGTTTAGAGTTAGCAAATACATGATGACCGAATTCAACGACTTTAGGAGCTCTAAATTCTACTAAGCGAGAATTAGCTAGTGCATAGTTACCTAAATGCATTTCATTAGGGAACCATAAATGAGTGACTTCTGTATTGGTAAATAAAGAACTATCTGTTTCATCGGAATGTAATTCTGTTACGAATGGTGCATATACTTTTGGATGACCTTGTAATTCATGAATATCTTCAGCGGTAATTGGACCTTCATGTCGCCATAACCAATAATCAGCAGGTACTTTTAAATCTTCTTCTGTTTTTGCAGGACGAAGTTTATCAATAGTATCTTTGCTGTCATTAATCATTTTAACTAAATCCATTAAACCTTTTAATGCATCAATATTTAATGCAGTATTTGCTGGAGTAGGCAAATCAGTTACGAGTTGTTTATTTCTATCTTCAATTAATACATCTGTATCAGTATCAATCCACAAGTCTTCAATTTTGCCAATTAATTTAGCATTGGACTCTTTACAAGATTTTTCCCAGAAGATTTCAACTTCGAAATCATTATAGTAAAGAGCATTACCTTTTTCGTCTTTAAAATCTGTTTCAAAAACAATACGGTCAGATAATGTTTCATCATCTTGCCAACCATTATTGATAATGCGACTTAATGGTACTTCATAGCGACCTTCTTGTAATACTTTAGTTTTACATACTTCTGGGTCCCATTCTGTTAATTTAGCTTTAACGATTACTTTATAATTAATAGGATATACCTTAGCATTCTTATCTGCATGGAATCCTTTTTTAACTGTTAATGCTGTGTGTTGAATATCAGATACTTCACGAATCATGTCGCCGAAAGCAACTGGTCTATTTTTAGAATAATAAAAACCATCAACGTCAAAGACTTCTTTACCTTTTACATTAACGATTGCATTATCAGGAAAATCACCAAATGCTTGTGTATTATATTCATCAGTTAAATAGAATACGCCTTCACGACCGATACGTAAATTTACTTTAATTTTAGAAGAAGCTTTATTGTCAGCATTTTTCCAATGAGCTGTGTAGATGCCAGTATCATGTGGAATAAATTGTTCACCTTCTGCTTCATATAAAGTAATACCATAATATAAATCAGCTGCGTCGATATCATAATTAGTGACTAATGCATTTTGACGAGAATCTTGCCCTTGTTTAGTATACTCTAATGCTTTATTCATATTATGTACATCGAGAGTAGCCATTTTATTAGTAGCAATAAATGTTACATCATAATAGTTAGCATCATCAGCATTTGTTAATGCTTCGATAATCATAACATAACGAACTTTAGTATTGCTTGTATCAGAATTATCATATTCTTTTAACAATGGATAATTAGATGGATTAGATTGTGCGGTAAATGTAGACAAACCATTTAATCCATTTAATGCTTGTACGCCATTACGAGTGTTTGCATCAACTTCGCCATATGGGTCAAACATTTTAAATTCAGCTAAGTGCATATCTTTAGATGCATCTACATTTAAAGGATATGATTCAGCTACTAATAAGCCATCATCTTTAGCTTGAATTGGGTTTTTAAAATGAGTTAAGTTCTTTTCATTAATTACGTAACATTTTAAAGGACCAGGTTGACCGAACTTCTTAACTTTAATCATGATGTTGCCAAGATAATTTCTTTGATAAGAAGTTGGAATACGGAATGTAGTACCCACACCTTTTCCTACGGAATTAATTTTTCTTACAATCCAATGTGTATCATCATCAGTAGATGTATGATATGTTTTTTGACCAGGATGAGTCGCAATAATTTCGCCCATAACAAAAGCTCCGTCTACGACAGAACCATAAGAACGATATATATCTACTTCATCTTTAAGTACTCTGAAGTCTACAGCTGGGGTAAAGATAATTGTTTTACCATCTTTAGAAGCTTCGACTACTTGTACTTGTCGAACTTTATTTTCTACTTTAGAATGGAGAACAATATGGTCATCTTTTTTAAATAGTTTCCAATTATCCTCTGATACTATAATAGAAGTTTTTGTCATAGGGTCTTTAGAATCTTCAACAGATGTAGCAACTACGTCTTTAATATGACGAGGCATTTGACGACGGAATGGGTCGTAAAATCCTTCATAGGTTGCATAACTTTTGCCAAGACCTGCGGAAGCAATTTCTGCTCTGAGTTCATATACTTCAGATTTCAATGAGGCAATCGCTGCATTATATGCATTACGCATTGCTTCTGTGTCATTATTGAGCAATGCTCCCTTAACGGCAGGAAAGAAATAACTTTCTGGTTTGCCGTTAAGATTCATAGCATTACGGACTGTTGTTCTATCTTCAGGAGATACAGCAACAGCAATATTTTCAGAAGGAACACCGCCGACATGAGTTGTATCATTTGCGGATTCACTGTTATAAATAAATCCTTTGACGTGGAGATACTCTTCAATGTCATGCATATTTAGCATTGAGATACCGACTTTAGTAAATCTTTCTGCCATTATCTATTCGTTTCTCCATTCTAAAATAATTTTTTTAGGTTTAGGTGTATAAGGTTTACCACCATTATGTTTCTTATATTCTTCTGCTGCTTGTGGATTAGTCTTTAAATAATCGTTTAGTGGGTCAGAGATAATTTCTTCAATATGATAAGGAGAATTAATTGTGATTTTTCCTCTATACATATCTTTTGTATATGTAAATGTAGAAGCATCATTATCTCGTAAACCTAAGAATAATCCGTCAAGGTAAATTAGAATTTCATCATTTGTTTCTAAGATTGCTGGGTCTAATTCATTGCCAGTAATATCAATCGAGAAACCATCATTAGTAGGAGGAACTTCTAAATATGTTTCTATTCTATCTAAATCTTGCTTTACTTCGATTAAAATTTTATCTGTTTCTGAATGTTCCATGACACGCAAAGAACCATCTATATGATACATTGCCTCACCAAGTTCGTTACGAATCACTTCGTAAGGAAATGTGTCTTTGCCGCCAACTATTTTTGTAAGTGAAGAGTTAAAAGAAATAGTATAGTTGTCAACAATTGTGAATGAGCTTTGTGGTTGTCTTACACCATCTATCTGAACCTCACATGACTAAAGTCATATGATTCTAAAAATAACATAAAGTTATTTTATTAAGAAGTTTGATTTTCTAAGAAATCCTTATTCTTTTAGGCGTGTCCAGTTCGCCCCTACGGCATAAGACTGTTAAGTCTACAGCTTTACTTTTACGAAGAATATTTAACGCTCCATTACAATCTGCATTAAAACAATAATTATCTTTAGTTTGGTATAATCCTCTTTTAATGCGTTTGCCACTAAATTCATAAGTTTGTGGATTATCCGCATTATATATAGGCAATTTATCATTATCAAAGAAACTAGCCTTAGAAGTATAAGATTCTTCTTGCAAAATATAACTAATATTATATCGTTTACATAAATATTCTAATTTTTCTCGTATTTTACCAAAAGGTAAATGAGTAAAAATTTGATTATTTCTTCTACCTAAATTAGTTTTATTTTGAAATGATTGATTATATCCAATTACTAAAGTGCCAATATCATTAGATAAACAATAATTAATAATATATCGACAAGTTTTATTAATGTAATCATCAACTCTATTTTTTCTTTTACGAGAAATTAAGAATTGTTGTTTAGTTTGTCGTTTAATATTTTGTTTATCTTTTATAGATTGTAATTTTGCGTTTCTTTTATTAAAGAATTGATTAATAGATTTTAATTTTCTTCCATCTATGATAAAAGATTTTCCTGTATTAGTAACACAAGTACACAAATTATTAACACCTAAATCAATTGCCAGTGCATTGTTAGTATTTAAGTTTATATTTTCTTCTTGAATTTCATATGTATATTGAATCTCGAAGAACCTAGCATTAAATTTAGGAATAATTTGAATTTCTTTTATTTTTTTATTTTCTAATACTGGAGGAATTTTAATTTGAATTTTAGTTCTATATTTTTTCTTAAAAGCATAAGAGTATGGAATCGTTAAAATATTATTGTCAATTCTAATTTGACCAATGATTAAATTCGCATAACCATTTTTAGGTAAATAGTTAGGCAATCTTATGTGTCTAAAATTATATTTACCTTGTTTTGCTAATTTAATTAATGCAAAAAAAGTTTTAAACATTTGGTCAACATCTTTAAGAGTTTGCTGTGCCATATTAGAATTTAATAATTTATAATTTTCCAAGTGTTTTAACTCATGATAATTAGATTCATATCTCAAGAATTGTTTTTCTTGAAAATAATGTTGTCGAACATTATAAATTGCTTGATTTGTTAAATTCTTAGCAGTTCTACATAATTCTCTTAAAATATTATATTCTTCTTTAGTTAAATGTTTTACTTGCTGCTTTATAGTTAGATACATATATCATATTTCACCTCGCTTTCTATATTAATAATATTACGAGATGATTATAATATATTTTTACTATAAATACAATTTTTTAGTAAAAACTTTTTAGGACATTTTAGAATCATATTTTTTTAAAATCAATTAGAGGTCTCGTTCAATCAGAATCGCTACTTCTGACCAGCACCATTACGTGCATCTTTAGCTTTCACTAAAGCACAGACTATATCTTATCCATATCATATTACTATATGACTTAGGCGAAACCACTTCCTACATGCTTATGTAGTACTTCCCTCACGAGGAATAGTCGTTGAACGTTCTCTTGTTCAGAGCTTCGCTGCTGATTGCCCATTGTTTTAACAAGACTTAGGATTTAACCATATCTCATCTCAATTTTTTTTTCTGCTTTCGCTACATTCATACTTGATTATATTTCAAATCTATATTGTAGTTAATTGAGCTTTAGGGGTTTCCAGCAATTCAGTTTCTTTGTTGAATAGCTTTTAAAACTATTTCTATCTACCAGTTTCCCGATAGACTTACTATATTATTAAAATATATCTTATGATTAAAGTCATAGTGATTATTTTAACATTCTAATAAACTGATACACGACCAGGATAAAGAGATACTCTATCGTTAGGATTTGCATCAGGGACATCGGTTCGGTAAGTCTTATATACATTAATCGTATTTGGAACGATATGTTTTTCGTCCAAAATAATACGCTTGCAATAAGACTCACTTGGAGCATCGACAGTTTCAATTACGTAAGTAACCATAGCTGGAGCTTGTACAGGAGAAGGTAAGCTAAAACCAAGTCCATCTGCGTTTTCATTAACGTAATATTGTCGAATGCCATCTATGTAAACAGAAAGTAAGCCATAATTTGGCTCAAACTTATCTGGAATTTTAAAACGACGATTGTCAGTAGTGTATTTGTTTTGACCACCATCTAAGAAAATATTTTTAATAATGAGTGGTTGACCTGAAAAAGCTGTATATTTAAAAGCATATACATCAAGTCTATCGGAAAATTCATCGAAATGAATATTATAATTAGCTAATTTATCATTATTTAATAAGACAGACGTTCTGGCATTTTGATAGGAATGACAGAAACATTCTAGCTCATCGATAATTAATTTATCTTTTGCATTAGCTGGGTCATATTTAATCCATCCAGAAGTATCTTTACCTTGAGGGTCTTCAGATGTAATCCAGATGTAATAATCACCGATAACATTGCCATTAACTACATCTTTAATAAAGAATTTAATTTCATTAGTATTGCCTTTAATCTCTTCTGGTTTACCATGTTGATAAATAGAAGTTTCGTTATTTAATAAAAAGCCATTTAAATATACTAATGTTTCATTAAATTTACCTGTAATCATGGCAGGCAATGCATTTGTATCACTAAAGAAACGATTATATCTATCTTTAAGTAATGTGTATGTTTGCCCTTCATGAATGCCATTAATAGTTAAAGTACCAGCATTTTGATTGCGAATAATGTCTTCGTTTTTAACTAGAATGCCATCAATGAAGGCGATAATAGTATCTGTTGGTTTAACATCTACATTATCGTAAATAATAACACCATCAGTTGGTACATGACCAGAACCATTTTTGACTCGCATAGTAAATGCTGGGTCTGATTCTTCACCTTGTAATTCAGCTACCGCCCAAACAGTATCTCGTGGACAATCTGGAATCGTATAGTTTTTATTATTTTCAAACACTAATCCATCTTGTTGTGTAATCACTTCACCACCAATAAATAATAGTGGGTCTTTATAATAATCACGAGATAATGTAATATGGCCCTTACGATTAATATCTACATCGTAAACATAACCAAATTCACGAATAACAGAATGGAATCCAGTTAATTCCATACCTTGTGTACTATCTTGAATGGTAATTATTTTTTCTTGGTCATCTTCTGTATAGGTATTATCTTCTAAGTTATAACCATTAATAAATACATTATGTGGAGCTGCAAAATTAGGAACATAATACGATGTTTCTTTTTTTCCATTCCATACATGTTTCATTTGACCAGTTGTTTTAAAAGAACCAAATTCAAAAGATACGATAAGAACATAATCAAAATTTTGAGAATATCCATGATTTAAGAATACGCCATCTCTGGTTTTTGTGTAACCGCCATCACCAATAATTTTTTCTGGCAATAGTAATTCACCTAAAGGAGAATCTCCTTTAAATCCATAGAGTTCAAAATTTTGTTCATCGAACTTAATCTTAGTTGTATTTCTGTCGTCTCTGTCTATTTTAACTAACCGTTTTTTAATATGTCGCAAACGATTAGAATTAACGTGGATGAGTGATGGACGTTGTTCATAAATTTTACTTTTTGGATATTGGATACAAACATTAGATACAGTTTGATATGTAAAATCTAATTTTCTGTCTAAAAATACACGGTCAATATTAATATTAGGAACTAAGAATTGACTTAGTTTCGTATAATCTTCATCTGTACTTTTAAATATATGACTAGCAAATGTTTCTGGAATAACGCCATCGACTGGACATACACCGTCTTGACAAGTATGACAGATGCCGCCATCCATACCATTATTTACTTTTCCAACATCCCATGTATGACCATCACCGTAGAATTCAGAGCCAGCTGAAACATCAACTTTATTTTGTTTGTCTTCTTCGAGTTGAGTCTCGAAGTCATCTGCATTGTAATCCTTAATAACACTATTTCCAATGGAGTTTAATGGTGAAATTAATTTATGATTTTCAAACGCAGACATATCGAATTGGGAACCGTCCTGAATTAACGACCTAATTGGTTTCCACGTTGAACCATCGAAATACATTAAAATATCATTATTAATCCATAATTGACCTAATACTGGATTAGAGCTAGGATTAATATTTGTAATTTGGTCTGTGATTTGGAATTTTTCTGAGAAGAGATTTTCCCAAATCCCAGTATTTTTATGATATCGTTTTAATGCATTTTCTTTTAAATTTAACCATAAAGCGCCATCAATTTTAGCGTCAGGAGTACCTTTTTCTTCAGTAGGCGTATCTAGTAAATGGCGAATTGCTTCGTAATTTTTAGATAAATCCTCATTATAAAATAATTCAGATTGCCTACCTTTATTGAACTTCCTATCGTAAGGTAACGTCAAAAAGTACACCTACTTTCTTTATGCTTAAAACACTAGGAAAAGTTTGTTCATTGTATATATTACTATATTATAAAAAATAATCCTAGTCATATTTTAAATAACTAGGATTATTTTTACTTTTTATCTATATTAAAAAATTTATGGAATTTTTCTAT
>ERZ773197.2757-NODE-2757-length-10804-cov-12.991348_pt1 | contig 10804 bp, 8 predicted proteins | sample MGYA00580999_ERZ773197 | MGnify/ENA primary metagenome ERZ773197 (study PRJEB29015, sample SAMEA2738166) | human oral metagenome | biome: human oral; feature: human-associated habitat; material: saliva | place: China | collected 2185 ... | reverse complement strand
CCGGAAGCTGTTTCATCATCTTCCGCATCTGCTCGAACTGCTTGACCATGCGGTTCACCTCGTTGATATCCACACCCGCGCCCCGCGCAATGCGGTTCTTCCGCGATGGATTCAGAATCGACGGGTTGGCTCTCTCTTCCTTGGACATCGAGAGTATCATCGCCTCGACGCGCCCCATGTGACTCTCGTCGATCTCCGGCATGTTCGCACCGGCCGTCGGCATCATCGCCATGATACCCGCGATACCGCCGAGCTTCTTGACCTGCTTCATCTGGTCCAGGAAATCGTTGAAGTCAAACTCCGCCTTCTTGAGCTTTTCGCTCATGCGGCGCGCCTCGGCCTCGTCGACCTCCGCCTGCGCCTTCTCAATCAGCGAGAGAATATCGCCCATACCGAGAATGCGGGATGCCATGCGGTCCGGATAGAACTGCTCGAGGTCGGAGAGCTTCTCGCCCATACCGACAAAGAGAATCGGCTTGCCGGTGACCGCCTTGATCGAGAGCGCCGCACCACCGCGCGTGTCGCCGTCGAGCTTGGTCACAATCACGCCGTCCACGCCGACCTTATCCTCGAAGGTCTTCGCGACATTGACTGCTTCCTGACCGGTCATCGCATCGACCGTGAGCAGCGTCCAGTCCGCGCGAAGCGCTTCCTTGATGCGCCCGAGCTCCTCCATCATCTGCTCGTCAATCTGCAGACGACCCGCGGTATCGACAATCAGGATATCGTTGTGCTCCTGCCGTGCCTTCTCAAAGGCCGCGCGGGCAATGTTCACGGGATCCGCGCCGCTTCCCATCGAGAAGACCGGGACCCCGACCTTTTCGCCGTTTACGCGCAGCTGTTCGATGGCCGCCGGACGGTACACGTCGCAGGCCGCGAGCAGCGGTCTGTGTCCCTTCGCCTTTAACTTTCCGGCGAGCTTGGCGGCTGTCGTCGTCTTACCGGCACCCTGAAGACCCGCCATCAGAATCACAGTGATGTCCCTGTCCTGTGCCATCTTGATTTCCGTCGTCTCGGAACCCATGAGCTTGATCAGCTCTTCGTTGACAATCTTGACGACCTGCTGCCCCGGTGTCAGGGACTCCAGCACTTCGGCGCCGACCGCGCGCTCTTCGATGCTCTTCACAAACTGCTTGACGACCTTGAAGTTCACATCCGCCTCGAGAAGCGCCATGCGCACTTCCTTGAGCGCAGCCTTCGTATCCGCCTCGCTGAGTTTTCCCTTGCCGCGGAGGTCGCGGAACACGCGCTGTAACTTTTCGGTTAAACTCTCAAATGCCATAGGCTTCCTCCTTAGCGCGCTGTGAGCTGCAAGAGCTCGTCCGTGAGTTTCCGGATTGCCGGGAGCGCCGTCTCTCTGTTGCCGCCCGCACACTCGGCGAGAATCGCGGAAAGGATGCGTTGCTCTTCGCGGAATTTTTCCGCAAGATGCAGTTTCTCCTCATACGCGTAGAGCTGCTCTTCGGTGCGGCGCACGAGATCCGAGACGCCCTGGCGGCTGATGCCCGCCTCCTTCGCGACTTCGCTGAGAGAACAGTCGAGAAAGACGACCGCCTCAAACATATGTCGCTGGTGCTCAGTCAGGAGCTCCGCGTAAAAGTCAAAGAGAAGGTCGCGATCCGCGAATTTCTCTGCTCTTTCTTTTCCCATGCGTCCCAGTATAAGAAAAACCGGGAGTGCTGTCAAGTATTTTTCCTTGACACTCCCGGTTCCTTTTATTCTTCCGTTTCCGCGGTGCCCTCCGGAATATTCCAGAGTTTTCGCGGCCCCTTGCGGTTGATGAACATCGCCTGCGTCTTCGAGTAGGGAAACTTCTGACTCGTGTAGAGACCGTAGTAGCCCGACAGCGTGAAGCAGACAGCAATCGCAAAGGCATAGTACGGCATGCCCGCAAAGCCGAACAGCTCGAAGGTCATGAGCAGCGAGGTGAAGGGGCTGTTCGTCATGCCCGCGAAAAAGGCCGCGACACCTATACCCGTGTAGAGCGGCACCGGCAGGCCGAACCAGCCGGCAAAGGCCGCGCCGAAGCAGGCGCCTATGGTGAGGGTCGGCACAATCTCGCCGCCCTTAAAGCTGCCGAAAAGGCAGGTGCAGGTGAATATTATCTTAAAGAGGAAGCTGTACCAGGCCGCCTCGCCCCGATAGGCCTTCTCAATCAGCGCAAAACCGCCGCCGTTAAAGTCGAGCGCGTGCGTGAAGAACTGCTGGTTCAGCGCCGTCAGGCAGAGCAGCGCGACCGCGCCGACCACGCCGCGCATCCACGGGTTCGGAAAACGCTCCGCCGTATAACGGTGCCCGCGGTACAGGAGAATACTGAAGGCCATCGCGAGAACGGCGCAGAGCACCGCAAAGAAAATGACCATGGCCGCGCCGCGCAGGTTAAATGCCGGCACTTCGGTGACCGGAAAGGCCTCGCCGTAGACACCGAAGCGCACCGAGACATGCGCCGCGATAAACGCCGCGAAGAGGCAGGGAATCAGCGCCGCGTAGTACATGATGCCGATGGAAATCATTTCCATCGGGAAGATGGCCGCCGCGAGCGGCGTCCCGAAAATCGCGGCGAAGCAGGCGGACATGCCGCACATAATTGCGATGCGCTTATCCTTCTCGTCCATGCGGAAGGCCTTCGAGAGCGCCTCGCCGAGGCTGCCGCCGATCATGAGCGCCGCGCCCTCTCGTCCGACCGAAGCGCCGACCAGATGCGAGAGCACCGTCGAGAGAAAAATAAGTGGCGCAGTCTGCACCGTGATGTGTTTGCCCTCGGTGATCGAGTCGATAACGGTGTTGGTGCCGCCGTTTTTCTCCTCGTGTAAGAGCTTCTCGAGCCCCACAATCAGCATCGCCGAGAACGGCGCGAGCAGCAGAAACTGCGGATGTGCGTTCCAGTTTGCGGTTCCGAAATCAACGCTCTTCCGGAACAGCATGCCGATAAAACCGACCAGCAGGCCGGTGACAATCGCATAAAGCGTCCATTTTACGAAATAGAGCAGATTGCTCTTTGCCGACTCATTCACCGTAGGTCCCCTTCGAGCGCACAAGTTTCGGGCGGTAACCCTCTTTCTTCAGGCGCTCACAAATTTTTTCTTTGTGTTCGGTGCCAAAGGCCTCCATCGTGATGCGGAGTTCCACCGCCGCATTGCGGTTGATGCTCACAAACTGGTTGTGCTCGAGCTTAATCACATTGCCGCTCTCCTCGGCGATGACCTCGGCGACGCGCGCGAGCTGGCCGGGCTTATCCGGGAGCAGCACCGAGACTGTGAAGATGCGGTCTCTCTGAATGAGGCCGTGCTGAATCAGCGACGCCATGGTGATTACATCCATGTTGCCGCCCGAAAGAATGCTCACAATCTTCTTGTTCTCGACATCGAGGTGCTTCAGCGCCGCGACGGTCAGAAGGCCCGAGTTCTCGACAATCATCTTGTGGTTCTCGACCATGTCGAGGAAGGAGACAATCAACTCATTGTCCTGAATCGTGATAATGCCGTCCAGGTTCTTTTGAATGTAGGGGAAAATCTTCTCGCCGGGACGCTTCACCGCGGTGCCGTCCGCAATCGTGTTTGCGCTCGGCAGCGTCACGACCTCGCCCGCCTCAAGCGAAGCCTTCATGCAGGCCGCGTTCTCCGGTTCCACGCCGATCACATGGATGTTCGGATTCAGCAGTTTCGCGAGGGTCGAGACACCGCTCGCAAGACCGCCGCCGCCGATCGGCACGAGAATGTAGTCGACCGTCGGCAGTTCTTTCACGATTTCCATCGCGATGCTGCCCTGCCCGGTTGCGACCGTCAGGTCGTCAAACGGATGCACAAAGGTGGCGCCGGTCTCGGCCGCAATCTCATAGGCGCGCTTTAACGCGTCGTCAAAGACATCACCGGAGAGCACAACCTCCGCGCCGAGCGCCTTGGTGCGGTTAATCTTCATGAGCGGTGTCACCGTCGGCATGCAGACCGTCGCCTTCACGCCCGCGAGCTTTGCCGCAAAGGCGACGCCCTGCGCGTGGTTTCCCGCTGAAGCAGTAATCAAGCCTTTTCCCCGCGCGCTCTCATCCATCGTCGAAATCTTATAGTAAGCGCCGCGCACCTTGTAGGCGCCGGTCTGCTGCAGATTCTCCGGCTTAAAGTAGACCTTGTTGCCGCTCTGTCTGGAAAAGAAGTCAGAGTAAATCAATTTGGTCTCCTTGGTCACCTCGCGGACTCTGTCACTTGCCTCTTCAAAAGCCTCCAATGTCATCGGTTCCATCCTGCTTATGCCTCCTCTCTACTCTCTCTGTCCGGCTCTCTGGCGAACAGCGCCTCGACATACTGCCCTGCGTCAAACTTCCTGAGATCGTCAATCTTCTCGCCGACGCCGATGTACTTGACCGGCAGTTTTAACTCCGCCTGAATCGCAATCGCGACGCCGCCCTTCGCGGATCCGTCGAGCTTGGTCAGCACGACACCCGATATATCACAGATGTCGCCGAATTCCTTCGCCTGCTCGATGGCATTCTGGCCCGTTGTGCCGTCGAGCACCAGCAGAGTCTCTCTCCGGTACTCCGGCAGTTCGCGCTGCACCACGCGATCAATCTTCCGTAGCTCCTCCATCAGATTCTTCTTGTTGTGGAGTCGGCCCGCCGTGTCGCAAATCAGAAGATCCGTGCGACGCGCGCGCGACGCCTGGCAGGCGTCAAAGACAACCGCGGCCGGGTCTGCGCCCGCCGTCGCCTTGACCATCTCGACGCCGGCGCGCTGTGACCACGCCTCCAGCTGCTCGATGGCTGCCGCGCGGAAGGTATCCGCGCCGGCGAGCAACACGCGTCTGCCGTCTGCCTTCGCCTGCGACGCCATCTTTCCGGCGGTCGTCGTCTTGCCGACCCCGTTCACGCCGATCAGGAGCAGCACGGAGGGGGTCTTCTCAAAGTCATAGGCATTTTCGCCGAGGTCCATTCTGGACTTGATGCTCTCGATCAGGAGATCCCGGCAGGCGCTCCGCGCCCGCACATGTCTTTCCTCTGTCATGGCGCGCAGCTCTTCGAGAATCTCCTCCGTCGCGCGGACGCCCACATCGCCGGTAATCAGAATCTCTTCGAGCTCATCGTAAAAGTCATCGTCCACTTCACCGGGGCCGTTGAACAAATCGTCCAGGCCGTAGACCACTGCCTTGCGAGTCTTCTCGAGTCCCGCCACAAGACGGCTGAAAAATCCCTTCTTCTCTTCTGCCATTGTTCCTCCTACTTGTCCAGCTGGTCTTCAATGAGACTCACCGAAACCAGCGCAGAGACGCCCTTCTCCTGCATCGTGATACCGTAAAGGCGATCGGCCGCCACCATGGTGCCGCGCCGGTGCGTGATCACGATAAACTGCGTGTTCTTTGCGAGCTTTTTTAAATACTGCGCGTAGCGATCCACATTCGAGTCGTCGAGGGCCGCCTCAATCTCATCGAGGAGCGCAAACGGCGAGGGCTTTAAGTTCTGAATCGCAAAGAGCAGCGCAATCGCCGTGAGCGCCTTCTCGCCGCCCGACAGTTGCATCATGTTCTGCAACTTCTTGCCCGGCGGCTCCGCGATAATCGCGATGCCGGCCTCGAGTAAATCGACGCCCTCTTCGAGCCTGAGTTCTCCCTTGCCGCCGCCGAAGAGCTCGCGAAACACCTGATTAAAGGCGCGCTGAATGCTGCGAAAGCCCTCGGCAAAGCGCTTTCGCATACCGATATCCAGCTCTTCAATGACTTTCCGGAGCGCGTCCTCGGCGCGCTGCAAATCCTCGCACTGCGCGCTGAGGAAGTTGTGGCGCTCCGAGACCTCCTTGTAGTCCTCGATTGCGTTCACATTGACATTGCCGAGCGCGCGCATCGCGTCTTTCTTCTCGCGTATCGTGCGGCGCGTCTCCTGCATGTCGCCGAAAGACGGATCCCTGTACTGTCTCGCGCCCTCTTCGGTCAAGTTGTACTCGCCGAGAATATAGGCGCACTGCGCATCCCGCTGCTCAGTCTCTTTGTCCCGCTGTGCATTCACGCGGAACAAATCTTTTTCGAGCTCGGTGCGCCGCGCCGTGATTTCATCCCGCTTCTCAAAGCGTTTTTTCTGCTCGCCGCTGTGATTGCTCTTTTCGGTCTCAAGCGCTTCCAGTTCGCCCTCCAAAGTCTTAAGCGCGGCTTCGAGACCGGTCAGTGCCTTCTCTTCTTCGGCGGCGCTTCGCTGTTTCTCGGCCGCCGCCTGTCTCGCGGCCTCGCTCTCCCGCTCGAGCGCTTCGACTTCGGCAGCGTAGCGCGCAACCTCGTCGGCGACACGGCGCAGATTCTCGCGGAGATGCCGCTGCTGCTCGCCGGCGAGACTCGCCGCGACCGCGGTCTCCGACTGCTGCGTGAGCACGGCACTGTAGGCCTTCCGCTTTTCGTCGAGGAGATCCTGCAACTTCCGAATCTCTGCCTCCGCATCGCGCTGCTTCTCCTCAAGACCCTGCAAATCGCCCTGCAGGCCGCCCCGGTTCATGGCAAGTGCCTCGAGACTGCTTGTGATTTCGCGCCGCTCGGTGCCAAGCTCGCGGAGCTGCACTTCGAGTTCCTCTTTCTTTTCGCGGAGTGTCTGTCTCGAGAGCTCTGCCCGGTTTAAGCTGAGTGATACCTCGTGCTCCCGCTCGGTAAGCGCCTGCATCGCTTCCGTCGCAATGCGAAGTGTCTCGCGGAGCTCTTTTAACTCCTTCTCCTCGGCCTCGTTCCGGCTTACCAACTTCTCCTGCGCCTGCCGCAACTCTTCGATTTCACGGCGGCGACTCAGAAGATTCGAGTTGTTCCGGAAGGTACCGCCCGTCATGGAACCGCCCGGATTCAGCTGATCGCCCTCCAGCGTCACCAGGCGGTAACTCTGGCGATACTTTTTCGAGATTGCAATCGCGTGATCAATCGTGTCGACCACAATGTCCCTGCCGATTAAGTTCTCGATCACAACCCGGTAGCGCTCATCGGTCCGCACAAGATTTGCCGCAATGCCGAGTACGCCGGGCTCTTGGAGGACCGCACCCGGGTCAAAGGGCCGCGGGTGCTGGGCGCTCTGCGGCAGGAAGGTCGCGCGGCCGTAGCGATTTTTCTTCAGAAATTCAATGAGCTGCTTTGCCGTCTCCTCGGTGTCAACGACAATGTTCTGCATTCTTCCGCCGAGTGCAATCTCAATCGCCTGCTCATAGCGCTTGTCGACCGAAATGAGATCCGCGACCACGCCGAAAATACCGCGCACACGGTCCCGGACAGCCATGACGCGCTGTACGCTCTGTCCGAAGCCCTCATAGCGCTCCATAATGTTCTGCAAAGTCTCGAGACGCGCGGCATTCGACTGGTATGCCTTCTGCGTCTCACGGAGCAGGGCGAGCAGCGCGCTCTCCGCTTTCTTACTCTCCGCAATCTTCTCGTTTCGTAGCGCCCTCTCCGATGCCGCCGCCGCTCTCTCATCCTCCAGCGCCTTTGTCTCGGTCTCGGCGCGCTGCAGCGCGCTCTCGATGCCGTCAAAATCAGTCTTCAACTGGAGCAGGCGCTGTGCGCTCTTCGAGGCACGGATATTCGCTTCCTGCATCATCGCCTCATAGCGCGCGCCGCGGGAACTCATGTCCGCGCGCTCGTTAATCAGCGAAATGACCGCATCTTTTTTAGACTGTAACTCCTCTTCGAGCGCCTTGACGGCAGCATCCGCCGCCGCTCTTTCTTGCTCTGCCGAAGCTGCGCGGGCAGTCGCCGCCTCGGCCGCCGCCGCCGCTTCCGCCTGTTGTGTACTGAGCGCGGCCCTCTCCTCTTCCCGGCGACGGCGTTCTTCCTCGCTCCGCGCCCGCCGCACGGCAATCTCTTCGACCTTCGCCTGCTCGGCCTTTGCCTGCTCGTGTAACACGGCAATGCGGCCCTCCGCGGCACCGCGCCCGGTTCTCAGTTCCTCGATTTCTCTCCGTTTTCCGGCAATCGCGCTGTCCAGTTCTTCGAGCAGTCGGTCGAGAGACTCATACTGCCGCTTCAAGGCCTCTTCTTCGCCGACCGCCCGATCCACTTCGTCCCGCAGAATAGCCGCCCGCTTCTCGATTTCGGCGAGCACCTTCCGCGACGCGTCGCTCTGGAGGAGGAATAAGTTCAGGTCGAGCGCTTTCACCTCATCCCGGAGTTTTAAATACTTCTCTGCGGTCTCCGACTGCTTGCGGAGCGGTTCCACCTGTTTCGAGAGTTCCTGCAGGATATCGGAGACACGCACCAGATTGTCGTGCTCCGTCTGGAGTTTCTTCTCTGCAGCCGCCTTCCGCTTCCTAAATTTCGTGATGCCCGCCGCCTCGTCAAAGAGCTCGCGCCGCTCTTCGGGTCTGCCGGACAGAATCTTCTCGACCTGGCCCTGGCCTATGATCGAATACCCTTCCTGCCCGATACCGGTGTCCATAAAGAGCTCGTTGACATCTTTCAACCGGCAGGGGCTGCCGTTTAAACGGTATTCGCTCTCGCCCGAGCGGTACAGCCGCCTGGACACCGTGACCTCGTCGTAGTCAAGAGACAGTGCGCGGTCGGCATTGTCCAGCGTAATCGCGACATAGGCAAAGCCCTGCGGTTTCCGGTTCGCCGTGCCCGCAAAGATGACATCTTGCATATTCCCGCCGCGAAGACTCTTTGCGCTCTGTTCGCCGAGCACCCAGCGCACCGCGTCGCCGACATTCGACTTGCCGGAGCCGTTCGGCCCCACAATTCCGGTCACGCCGTGCTGGAACGAGAAGCAGATTTTGTTTGCGAATGACTTAAAGCCCTGTACTTCTATGCTCTTTAAGTACATGTGCCGCCCTCCGCAACGCCGAGCGCAAGGAGCGCCGCATAGGCTGCCCGCTGCTCCGCTTCCTTCTTACTGCTGCCTTCTCCCTCGGCGAGCGGCACGCCGTCCCGGAGCGCCGCGACCGTAAAGCGCTTCAGATGCTCCGGCCCCTCTTCGCCGCGCAGTTCGTACGAGAGCACAGCGTCCTTGTCCTTCTGAATCTCCTCCTGGAGTATGGTCTTTGCGTCGTAAAAATAGCGCTTGCCCTCAATGTCATTCAGGATAAAGCGGTCAATGTAAGCGCGCGCCGGTGTGAGACCGCCGTCCAGATAGATGGCACCGATCACCGCCTCCATCGCATCGCTCACGATGCTCGGGCGCAGCCTGCCGCCGGTCATCTCCTCGCCTCTTCCGAGCAGCAGATAGGGCGGAAGCGGAATCTGCTCCGCGCAATAGGCGAGTGCCGGCTCGCAGACAAAGCTCGCGCGCAGTTTCGTGAGCTCGCCCTCGCTGAGTTTCGGTTTTTCCCGGTAAAAGAAATCGGAGCTCACGAGCTCCAGCACGGCGTCTCCCAGAAATTCCAGTCTCTCGTTGGAACCCAGATGACCGCTGTGCGCCTCATTCGCAAATGAGGTGTGTGTGAGTGCCAGGACCAACAGTGACCGGTCCCGGAACGTATAGCCAATCTTTCCCTCCAACTCCTCAATGGTCTCGGAATTCAAAGCCTTCTCCTCTCATCGCCCGGCAGGGAGCGCGCGAATGGCGCGCTCCGCAGACTCGACAGACTGAATCTTGTCGAGCGCTTCGGGCGGAAAATGCAGGTCAAAGAATGTTTCGAGTGCGAGCACAATGCGGTAGCGCTCCAGGGAATCCGCGAAATAGACTTCCGTGAAGCTCGCGCCGTCATCGAGCTCTGTGAGCGGGAGTTCCAGTATCTCCGCGACAATGCGCCGAATCTCATCCCTCTCTGACATTCACTGCCTCCGCAATACTCTGTAATACATTCTGGCGTTCAAACGTCTCGCACTGCAGCACAGCGTTGCAGACCTCCGCCGCCTTTGCGTTGCCGTGCACCTTAACCACGAGGCCGCGGAGTCCCAGCATCGGTGCGCCGCCATAGCGAGAGGCGTCAAAGCTCTGCAGCGCCTCTTTCAGCGCCGGCTTGAGTAGCGCCGCACCGATTTTACTCCGCAGATTCGACATGGCAGCCCGCTTGATGATGTGCTGGAAGGTAGAAGCGGTTCCCTCGATGGCCTTTAGCACCATGTTTCCGGTAAAGGCCTCCGCGACGCAGACATCCGCCTGTCCGTGCAGCACTTCGCGCGCCTCGATGCTGCCGATAAAGTTAATTCCGGGCGCCGCTTTGAGGAGCGGATAGGTCTCCTTGACGAGCGCATTGCCCTTCTCTTCCTCGACTCCCACATTCAGGATTGCGACGCGGGGCTTTTCAATGCCGAGCGCCTTCTCCATGTAAAGCGAGCCCATCTCGGCAAACTGCACGAGATGCGCCGCCTTCGCGTCCACATTCGCCCCGGAATCGAGGAGCAGCGTCACGCCGCCGTCCTCGGTCGGAATGAGGGGCGCAAACGGCGCGCGCTCCACGCCCGGCAATCTGCCGACCAGCACCTGTCCGCCGACCAGGATTGCGCCGGAATTGCCGGCCGAGACAAACGCATCCGCTCTCTCCTCTCGAATCAGCTTCATGCCGACCACGAGAGAGGAATCCTTCTTTTTTCGCACCGAAACAACCGGGACATCACCCGTCTCAATCACTTCCGATGCCGGTACAATCTCGAGGCGCTCTGCCGGGTAGCTCTGTCCCGCGAGCTGTTGTTCCAAGACCTCCTGCTTTCCGCAAAGCAGAATTTTCACCTCGGCACTCTTATTCAGCGCCTCCAGGCACCCTTTTACAATTTCGCCGGGCGCATTGTCGCCGCCCATTGCGTCCACTGCAACTCTCACCATATGATTTCACCTCTGTGTACCTAATGATAAAGCAAAGCACCCTGCCCCGCAAGTTGTAAAGAAAACCGCCCCGGACTTTCGTCCGGAGCGGTTCATGCA
>ERZ773197.2754-NODE-2754-length-10823-cov-4.156389_pt1 | contig 10823 bp, 8 predicted proteins | sample MGYA00580999_ERZ773197 | MGnify/ENA primary metagenome ERZ773197 (study PRJEB29015, sample SAMEA2738166) | human oral metagenome | biome: human oral; feature: human-associated habitat; material: saliva | place: China | collected 2185 ... | reverse complement strand
CTAAAGAAGAATATAGCTATTACAGCTTATATGATATCGAAGGTTTGGACAAAGATGAAAAAGAAAGTGGAACAATCGAAAAAAGAGCTTATGACAAAGCAAACCAAATATATCAAACAATAGAAAACAATGACTTTGAATATATCATTGGGATAGATGATGGTATTAAGTTAAAAGGGATATTACGTGAAAATGTAAAAGATTATTTACATGATATCATTGATGACAAATATTTATCAGAAGGTGAGCAAATTGAAATAGTAAGAGCATATTGTTTTATGGATAAAAACGGTGACTATAAATCAACAATAACAGAAATTCCATTTAAATATAAAAAATATAATGGTGAATTAGAAATAGAAGCAAACACATATCCACTAAGCCATGTATTAACACCAGTAGACTCAGATATTCCAGTATCAGATTTAAGCAATGAAGACGATATCAATTATTGTTTTAAATATACAGAACCAAAATTAAAAGAATTATTTAAATAAAAATGGAGACAAAATGAATACAGACCTTGAATTATATAGAGTGTTTTGTGAAGTTGTAAAATATAAAAATATCTCAAAAACAGCCGAAAGTATGTATATTTCGCAATCAGCAATAACACAATCCATACAAAAGTTAGAAAATCTACTAGGGAGCAGTGCCATTGGACACGTTCGTTATGCAACGTCAGGTAGCAATAATATCCAAAACATTCAGCCATTTTTATTTCATTTTTATGATATGAGTGTTGGGATATGTCATAACGGTAACCTTATTAATGCAAAAACGCTACGTCGTGAATTAGAACAAGATGGAGCAATTTTCCATTCTTCTTCTGACACAGAGGTACTTATTCATCTAATTCGTCGAAGTAAAGAACAAGGCTTTAAAGCACAACTTAAAGATGGTCTGCGCCAAATTAAAGGAGGATTTACTTATTTAGTGCTGACGAAAGATACTATGTATGGTGCTGTCGATCCGAATAGCTTGCGTCCACTTGCTATCGGTAAAATGAAAAATGGTGCATATGTTACTGCTAGTGAAACATGTGCTATTGATGTAGTAGGAGCGGAGTTTGTATGTAATGTTGGTGCAGGAGAGCTGGTTATTATAGATGATAAAGGTATTCGTATTGAAAAATATACAGAGGACACAAAAGTTGCAATAGCAGCTATGGAATATGTATATTTTGCACGACCTGACTCTAATATTGCTGGAGTTAATGTCCATACTGCGCGTAAAAGAACAGGACGTCGTCTTGCTATTGAGCAACCAGCGCTTGATGCAGATATGGTAATTGGTGTACCTAACTCATCACTATCAGCTGCAAGTGGCTATGCAGAAGAAAGTGGCTTACCATATGAGATGGGGCTTATTAAAAATCAGTATGTTGCACGTACATTTATTCAACCTACTCAAGAGTTACGTGAACAAGGTGTAAGAATGAAATTGTCTGCTGTTAAAGGTGTTGTTAGCGGTAAAAGTATTGTTCTAGTTGACGATTCTATCGTTCGTGGAACGACTAGTAAGCGTATAGTTCAACTTTTGAAAGAAGCTGGGGCACGTGAAGTTCATGTGAGAATTTCGGCACCACCTTTGATTTTCCCAAGTTTTTATGGTATAGATATTTCCACAACAGAGGAATTAATCGCTGCTAATAAGACACAAGATGAGATTTGTGAAATAATTGGTGCAGATTCATTAGGTTATTTAAGTGAAGAAGGATTAATTGAATCTATAGGTTTGGATTATGATGCACCTTACACAGGTCTTTGTATGGATTGTTTCAATGGAGATTATTCAGCTGGATTATATGATTATGAGGAAAATTATTTGAAATCAATGACGGATATTCAAAAGAAATTTTTGCAAGAAAGGGGTAAAAATAATGAGTAAAAAATATGAAGAGAGTGGAGTAAGTTTAGAAGCAGGTTATAAATCAGTAGAGCTTATCAAAAAACATGTAGCACGTACTAAAAATTTAGGAATGATGTCGGCTATTGGAGGATTTGGTGGAGCATTTGATTTAAGTAGTTATAATTTCAAAAATCCTGTTTTAATAAGTGGTACAGATGGAGTAGGAACGAAATTAAAACTGGCTTTTGAACTTGATATTCACAATACAATAGGGATTGATGTAGTAGCAATGTGTGTAAACGACATTCTTGCACAAGGAGCTCAGCCATTATTTTTCTTAGATTATTTAGCTGTTGGAAAAAATTATCCTGAACAAGTAGAACAGATTGTTGAGGGTGTAGCAGAAGGTTGTGTTCAAGCAGGATGTGCCATTGTTGGGGGAGAGACAGCAGAGATGGCTGGTTTTTATGATGATGGAGAATATGATATTGCAGGATTTAGTGTTGGAGCGGCTGAAAAAGAAGATTTATTAAGTCCAGAAAATACTAAAGCTGGACAAGTAGTTATCGGTCTTCCTTCGACTGGTGTTCATTCAAATGGATTCTCATTAGTAAGAAAAATTATTCGTGATAATAATATTAGTCTTGATGAAAAGTTTGGTGATAGTACGATAGGAAAAACTTTATTAACACCTACAAAAATTTATGTTAAAGAAGTATTAAAAGTGCTAAAAGAAGTGAAAGTTGCAGGAATTGCTCATATAACTGGTGGAGGATTCCATGAAAACTTACCGCGTTGCCTAAAAGAAGGTTTAGGTATGAAAATTAATAAAGATTCATATAAAGTACCAGAAATATTTAAGTACTTACAAGAAAAAGGAAATATCGATGAAACAGAAATGTACAATATCTTTAACATGGGTGTAGGAATGGCACTTGTTGTTAATAAAGAAGATGTAGAAAAAACTTTATCATTGTTAGATGATGCGTTTGTTCTAGGTGAAGTAGTAAATGAAAGTGGAATTGAAATAATATGAAGAAACGAGTAGCAATATTTGCATCTGGAACCGGAAGTAATTTTGAGAAAATTGCAGATGATAATAGACTTAAAGAAAAAATGGATATTGCACTTCTAGTTTGTGATAAACCAAATGCAGCTGTAATAAAAAAGGCGCAAGATCGTAATATAAATACTTATGTTTTTTCAACAAAAGATTTTGCATCAAAACAAGATTATGAAGCAGCTATTTTGGAGCAAGTTAAAGATTTAGATTATATTTTCTTAGCTGGTTATATGAGAATTATTTCTCCGTATTTTCTGGAAAATTACAAAAAAACAATCTTAAATCTTCATCCATCTCTTTTACCTAAATATAAAGGTAAAGATGCTATAGAGCAAGCATTTAATGCAGGTGAAAGTGAAATTGGGATTAGTATTCACTATGTCAATGAGGAGTTAGATGGCGGAGAGGTAATTGCCCAGAAATCATTAACTGTAAAAGATGGTGAAACTTTAGAAGAAGTTACTACAAGAATTCATGAATTAGAGCATGAACTTTATCCAAATGTTATTTTAAAATTAATTGAGGAGGCATTATGACGAAAAGAGCTTTAATAAGTGTAAGTGATAAAACAAATATTGTAGAATTTGCAAAAGGACTAGAAAAACATGGTTTTGAAATTATTAGTACAGGTGGAACTTTTACTTATTTGAAAAATAACGGTGTTGCCTGTATTAGTATTGAGGATGTTACGCACTTTCCAGAAATTTTGGAAGGTCGTGTAAAAACACTTCATCCAAAAATTCATGGTGGACTACTTTCAAAACGTGGGAATGAGCTTCATAATAAACATGTAGCGGAAAATAATATAGAATATATTGATTTAGTATGTGTAAATTTATATCCATTTGAAGCTACTGTGAAAAAAGAAGGTGTGAGCGAAGAAGAAATTATAGAAAATATTGATATTGGTGGACCAAGTATGTTGCGTAGTGCTGCGAAAAACTTTAATGATGTAGCTGTTGTAACTGATATTAGAGATTATGACCGTATTTTAAATGAATTAGAAAATGGCGGAATTACTCTTGCAACACGTCGTTCATTAGCTATTAAAGTGTTTAATACTACTGCAAGTTATGATGCAGCTATTGCAAATTACTTTAATAAAGCTGATAATTTGGTACCTGAGAAATTAACATTATCTTATACGTTAGAAGATACTTTACGCTACGGAGAAAATCCTCATCAAAAAGCATATCACTATGTACAAGATAATAATGAAAGCTATGCTTTACAGAATGCGACTCAATTACATGGTAAAGAAATGTCTTATAATAATATTCAAGATGCCTCTGCTGCATTAGATATTCTTTCTGAGTTTGATGAGATTGCATGTGTGGCTGTAAAACATATGAATCCATGTGGTGTTGCTGTAGGTAAAGATGTTTTTGAGGCATATTCACGTGCGTATGAAGCAGATCCTGTATCAATCTTTGGAGGGATTGTCGCGGTTAATGGCGTTGTAGATAAAGCTACAGCGGAAAAAATGCATAGTATTTTCTTAGAAATTATTTTAGCAGTTGATTATGAAGATGAAGCATTAGAAATATTAACTAAGAAAAAAAATCTACGTATTTACAAACTTAGTGAAAAAAATAATAATCATGAACAACAAATTAAGAGTGTTCGTGGGGGAATCTTGGTTCAAGATTTCAACTCAGCTTTAGCTGAAAATTACGAAGTTGTTACAGATAAGCAGCCAACTAAAGAGCAAATGACAGATTTAGAATTTGGACTTAAAATAGTAAAACATGTAAAATCGAATGCAATTGTCGTAGTTAAAAATGGTCAGACATTAGGAATAGGTGCCGGTCAAATGAATCGTGTAGGTTCATGTAAAATAGCTCTTGAACAAGCTGGTGCACTTGCAGAAGGTGCAGTTCTTGCTTCTGATGCATTCTTCCCAATGCGAGATAGTGTTGATTTAGCAGCAGAATATAATATTGCGGCAATCGTTCAACCTGGTGGTTCAATACGCGACCAGGAAAGTATCGATGCTTGTAATGAGAAAGGTGTGGCAATGACTTTCAGTAAAATACGCCACTTTAAACACTAATGGCTAAGGTATTAGTAGTAGGTTCTGGAGGAAGAGAGCACGCCATTGCCTACAAGTTTAATCAAGAAGGACATATTGTCTATATGGCTGGTATTAATCCGGCAGTTGAAAAATTTGGGACTTGTATTGACATCAAAGAAGATGATATCCCAAATTATGCATTAGAAAATAATATTGATTTAGTTTTTGTTGGACCAGAAGTACCGTTGGTAAATGGTTTGGTGGATAAACTTCAAGAAAAAGGTATTCGTGCTTTTGGACCGAGTAAAAAAGCAGCTCAATTAGAAGGTAGTAAAGTTTTTTCTAAAATGATGATGGAAAAATATAATATTCCTACAGCCAAACATAAAAGTTTTAGCGACTATGAAAAAGCAAGTGAATATTTGTCTCAGCAAAAAGCTCCAATCGTTTTGAAAGCTGATGGTCTTGCTGCAGGTAAAGGGGTAATTATAGCTGAAACTTTAGAAGAAGCACAACACGAACTTAAAGAAATGATGTGTAATTCAAAATTTGCTACAGCTGGGGCTAATGTTGTAATTGAAGAATTTCTTTCTGGGGAAGAGTTTTCGTTAATGTGTTTTGTCTCTGATAGAAAAGTTTATCCAATGGAGATAGCTCAAGATCACAAACGTGCTTTTGATAATGATGAAGGATTAAACACAGGGGGAATGGGAGCATATTGTCCGCTTAAAAAGATTACACAAGATGACATAAATGAGGGTGTAGTAAAAGTAGTTCAACCAATGGTTGATGCAATGAGCAGTGAGGGAATGCCATTTTATGGAATACTTTATGCTGGACTTATGAAATGTGCAGATGGAGTAAAAACTATTGAGTTTAATGTGCGTTTTGGAGATCCAGAAAGTGAAATTTTACTATTAAAATTAGAAAGCAGTTTATATGAAATTTCAAATAATATCATTGATGGCAAGGATGTTGTGTTGAAATGGAATAAGGATGCATTTATTGGAGTTGTTATGGCTGCGAAAGGTTATCCAGAAAAAAGTGAAAAAGGTGGAGTTATTAATGGTTTAGAAAAATTAACAACACCGGTATTTCACATGGGAACAAAACAAGTAGATGATAATATTGTAATAAATGGAGGACGCGTCTTATTAGTTTGTGCTAGTGGCGAAAACTTGCAAGCCGCACGTGAAAAAGTATATAATGAAATAGGAAAAATAGAATGTGATAACTTGTTTTTCCGTAAAGATATAGGTCACCATTCATTATAATATTAAGTAAATGAAGTAAAAATATAAAATCTAGGAGATACTTTAATGATAGAAAGATATAGTAGAGAACCTATGCGTAGTATTTTCAGTGATGAAAATCGTTTTAAAGCATATTTAGAAGTAGAACTTTTTGCAACTGAAGCGTGGAGTAAATTAGGAGTTGTTCCAGAAAATGATGTAAAAAAATTATTTGAAAATGCTAAGTTTGATTTAGAAGGAATCTTAGAATTAGAAAAAGAAACTAAACATGATATTGTTGCATTTACTCGTAATGTGTCTAGTTATTTGGGAGAAGAAAAAAAATGGGTTCATTATGGGCTTACTTCGACTGATGTTGTTGATACAGCATATGGTTATTTATACAAACAAGCTAACGACATCATCATGGAAGATTTACTAAAATTCCAAGAGGTATTGAAAGAAAAAGCATTAGAATATAAATTTACACCATGTATTGGCCGTACTCATGGGGTGCATGCTGATATCAGTAGTTTCGGATTGAAATTTGCTTTATATTATGATGAATTTAATCGTCATATTGAGCGCTTTAAAGCAGTTAGAAAAATAATAGAAGTAGGTAAAATTTCTGGAGCGGTTGGAACATTCTCTAACACTCCACCTGAAGTCCAAGATTATGTATGTGAAAAATTAGAAATTCAGTCAAGTAACATTTCAACACAAACATTACAACGTGATCGTCATGCTGATTATTATTCAACATTGGCTTTAATAGCAAGTTCTATTGAGAAAATTGGTGTAGAAATTCGTCACTTACAGCGCACAGAAGTCCGTGAAGCAGAAGAATTTTTCTCGAAAAATCAAAAAGGTTCTAGTGCGATGCCGCACAAACGAAATCCAATTTCAAGTGAAAATATGGCAGGATGTGCAAGAATTATGCGTGGATATATGTTAGCTTCATATGAAAATATTCCACTTTGGCATGAACGTGATATTTCTCACTCAAGTGCAGAACGTATTTTAAGTAGTGATGCAACAACATTACTAGATTATATGTTAACTAGATTTACAAATGTTGTTAAAAATTTAACAGTATTTACTGATAATATGATTAAAAATATTTATGCGACTAATGGTGTTATCTTTGCTCAAAGAACAATGAGTAATTTAATTGAAAAATATGATTTTTCTCGTGAAAAAGCATACGATTTAGTCCAACCACTTGCCATGAAATCTTGGTTCGAAGGTATACCATTTAGACAACTTTTAGAAGAAAACGAAGTTATTCAAAATACAGTTTCTAAAGAAGTACTAGATAGCTGCTTTGCACTAGAAGTACACTTGGTTAATATTGATAAGATTTATAAACGTATTCCAGGTTTAGAAGATTAAAATAAGTGATATATAGATTGAAAAGTTTTATACAGAGAATTATAAAAGTAGAAAAGCGAAAGATATATAGGAGCTACCTAGCAACTTTCGTTACAATGAGGTAAAATATGAAGTCAGATTTTCAAATTTCAAATGAATGTGAGAAAAAACATATTGCAGAAGTTGCTGCAAAATTAGGTTTAAGAGAAGAAGATTTAATTCTTTATGGAAATTATAAAGCAAAAATTCAAACAAAAAATATTAAGGATGATATAAAAGAAGAGGCTAATTTAATTTTAGTAACAGCTATTAATCCAACATCAAGTGGAGAAGGTAAATCAACAGTTACTATTGGTTTATCAGATGCTTTAAATAAGCTTGGTAAAAAATCTTGTGTTGCACTTCGTGAACCATCACTAGGACCAGTACTTGGACGTAAAGGTGGAGCAGCCGGTGGTGGTTATGCTCAAGTAGTACCTATGGAAGAAATTAATTTACATTTTACTGGAGATATGCATGCAATTACAACAGCACATAATGCAATTGCTGTATTAGTAAATAATCATGTTTTTCAAGGTAATGAACTTGATATTGATAAAATTGTGTTCAATCGTGTTATGGATATGAATGCACGTGATTTACGTCACATTAAAGTAAATGCAGGAACAGAGTTAGAACGAGAAGATGGTTTTGATATTACGGTTGCTAGTGAAATCATGGCAATTCTATGTTTATCAGAAGGAATAGCTGATTTAAAAGAAAAACTTCGTAATATTCTTGTCGCTTATAACTCAAAAGGTGAACCTATTTATCTGAAAGATTTAAAAATTGAAGGTGTTATAACTTCTTTATTGAAAGATGCTATTAAACCTAATATAGTTCAAACTTTAGAAAATAATCCAGCTATCATTCATGGTGGACCGTTTGCAAATATTGCTCATGGATGCAACTCAATTTTAGCTACAAAAACTGCTTTAAAATACGCTGATTATGTTATAACTGAAGCAGGATTTGGTGCAGACCTTGGTGCAGAAAAATTCTTAAATATCAAATGTCGTAAAGCAGGGTTAAAACCAAAAGCAGCAGTAGTAGTAGCAACAGTAAAAGCTTTAAAACTTCATGGAAATATTGAAGAAAAAGATCTTAAAGAAGAGAATATAGAAGCACTTGCAGCTGGTGTTGCAAACTTAGAAAAACATGTAGAAAATATGAAAAAGTATAATCTGCCAGTTGTAGTTGCTTTAAATGTTTTTGTAACAGATACTGAAAAAGAATTAGCATTTTTAGAAGAGTGGGCGGCTAACCAAGGTGTTGAACTTTCAAGAACAGAAGTTTGGGAACATGGTGGCGCAGGCGGACTTGACCTTGCAGAAAAAGTGATTCGTGCAATAGATAACAATAAAGAAGATTTAAAACTTCTTTATAGCGATGAAACACCAATTGCAGAAAAAATAGAAATAATCTGTCGAGAAATGTATGGAGCAGATGGTGTAAATCTAACAGATGAAGTTAAGGCTGAAATTGCTAGAATAGAGAAATTAGGTTTTGGTAATTTACCAGTTTGTATGGCTAAAACACCAGCTTCACTTACGGATAATGCCAAAATAAAAGGCCGTCCAACAGGATTTAAAATTACAATTAACGATGTTAAACTTAGAAGTGGTGCAGGGTTTGTAGTAGCTTATGCTAATAAGGTACTTACAATGCCGGGACTTCCGAAAGTACCTAGTGCATTAAACATTGATATTGACGAAGAAACAGAAACAATTTTAGGAATTTTTTAATATTTAAAAGAAGTCGAAAGACTTCTTTTTTTCACGAATTTTTCATATAAAAATATACAAAAATCACTCAAAATATGATATAATATAGATGTTTGAGTGGGAATAATAAAGTAACTTGTGTTTTAACCGAATGATTAGAAAACATAATAATTTTTTGCTTGAATAAATAAAATTTTAATTAAAGAAAGTCTTACTTTTACAGGAGGGGAATTTATGTCTACAATAGTAGTAGTTGGATCACAATGGGGCGATGAAGGAAAAGGTAAAATCACTGATTTCCTAGCGGAAAAAGCTGATGTTATCGCACGTTATCAAGGAGGAAATAACGCGGGACATACAATTAAGTTTGACGGTAAAACATATAAACTTCAATTAATTCCATCGGGAATTTTTAATGAAGATAAATTATCAATAATCGGTAATGGGTTAGTAGTTGATCCAAAATGGTTATGCGGTGAAATCAATCGATTAAAAGAAAGCGGAGTTACTTGTAAAGGATTAAGAATATCTAATAGAGCACACATTGTTTTACCATATCACTTAAAACTTGACGAAGTAGAAGAAGCACGACGTGGAGAAAATAAGATAGGAACTACTAAAAAAGGTATAGGACCTACTTACGTTGATAAATATAAACGTTGTGGTGTCCGTGTAGCAGATTTATTAGATGCAGAGTTATTTAAGAAAAAATTAGAACAAAATCTAGTAGAAAAAAATGAAGTATTTGAGAAAATTTATGGCGTAGAAGGATTTACTGTTGAGGAAATATTCAATGAATACTTTGAATATGGAAAACAACTTTCTGAATATGTAACAGATACATCAAAAGTTTTAGAAGATGCACATAAAACGAATAAAAATATACTATTTGAAGGTGCACAAGGGGTTATGTTAGATATTGATCATGGTACATACCCATATGTTACATCATCAAATCCTAGTGCTGGGGGAATTACTGTTGGTAATGGATTTGTCCCAACAAATGGTCTTAAAGTTTTAGGAATTAGTAAAGCTTATACTTCTCGTGTGGGAGATGGCCCATTCCCAACGGAGTTATTTGATGAAATTGGTGATACTATTCGTGAAGTAGGTCATGAATATGGAACGGTTACAAAACGTCCACGTCGTATTGGGTGGTTTGATACAGTAGTAATGCGTCACTCTGCGCGTGTATCAGGTATGACTAATCTTTCGGTTAACTGTTTAGATGTATTGAGTGGTCTAAAAGAAATTAAAATTTGTACAGCTTATGATTATAAAGGTGAAATACTAACAGAATATCCAGCTAGTGAAAATATTATAAAAGAATGTAAGCCAATTTACGAAACACTTCCTGGATTTGATGAAGACATTACAGGAGTAACTACTTTAGAAGAATTACCAGAAAATGCACGTAATTATTTAAGCAAGATTGAGGAATTAGTAGGGGTTAAGATTTCTATATTTTCCACTGGCCCAGATAGAACACAAACACACTTATTAGAAGATTTATGGAAATAGTATAAATA
>ERZ773197.2753-NODE-2753-length-10827-cov-21.663758_pt1 | contig 10827 bp, 5 predicted proteins | sample MGYA00580999_ERZ773197 | MGnify/ENA primary metagenome ERZ773197 (study PRJEB29015, sample SAMEA2738166) | human oral metagenome | biome: human oral; feature: human-associated habitat; material: saliva | place: China | collected 2185 ... | reverse complement strand
CACCGGAATTTGAAAGCCTGTCCTTTTATGATGAAAGAGACGGAGATGTGAGCCTCTACTGTATAAGCCTTACGGACGACTGGCACAAAGAAGAACGCTATCTTTGTTGGGGTGCTTTTTGCGGTATAGACGGCCCTTTGTCGGAAAGCTTGGTTGAACAATGGGTCTGTGACTACGAAAGCCAGAGCGGCGGTCTTGAATACGGAGACGGACGCTTTGAACACTACGGCTGGAACTCTCAGGACATTTCCGTACTGGATATACTCATTGAACGCTTGGACGAATTATTTTTTTTGTTCACTATAAAGAGAACCCGGGATAAAAGTGTTTTTATTAGTGAATGTATGAATTACGTTTTAGCAGATGCAAGTGGGTATAAAAATTTTATAAATACAATTATGCCGTACGAATATATTAACAAAAATAATATATCTAAATAACTTAAGGTATGTACTTAATGAATTAAAAAAGATTAGAAATCTATATTTTAAAGATATAGAAAAAAGGCTTATTAACAATTTGATTGAATGCATAGCGTGGAAAAGCACAACTAGAGACAATGTTAGACTTATAACATTGAAATTTGCAAATTATTGGGAAATAATGATAAATGAATATCTCAACGATGGTTTTTGTGGAATAGAAGAAGATCAAATTATTTGGGGAGAAAACAAACAAAATAAATTCTCTAAGCCAGAAATGGAATATGTGGAAAGCGTAGAAAAAAGATTGCAATATAGAGACAGAAGTCTATATAATAAAATACAGTACGATCATATATTTATTGATGATGATAATCACAAGATTATTCTTTTCGATTCCAAATACTTTAATACGGATACCATACGCCCGGTGAGTGGCGTGAGCAGCGAAACGCCTGCAAATAATGGAGCTGCTGCAGGGACAGAGCCTTCCGGTGCAACGGAACCGCAGCCTGCTCCGGAAGACGTTCCCGAAGATCCGGAGCTTGACCGAGAGGCTATCGTAAAGGCCATCAATGATGCTGGTCTTCTGACCTACGACGTGCGCAAAGTCAGAATCAACGACTATCTGAAATCTCTGTTCAGCCTCACCCGGCTCCTGACGCAGTCCGGCCTTCAGCCCTCTGCCTCCTATGATGTTGTAAATGAAATCGTAGAAATGATTCGCAGCTTCATCAAGAAGACAAAGGACGAGGGCAGATATGACGAGCTGGCCACGCAGGTGCTGCAGTTCAAGCTGAAAACGCAGACGTTTGATGTATTCGGCGAGTCTGTGGATGACCATGCGGAGATGGATTTGTTCTCCACCACGGATACCGACCTCGACCGTCAGTTCCGTCTTGCGGAGCTCAAGCTGGCAATGAGGGTGTCGGCATCCGCTACGGCACCCGATACGCAAATGACGATAATCCTGCCGGATACAAAATCGACGTCATCATCTTTGCCGCCGACGCAGACAGCATGGATATGCTCCACAATTATGCCCGCAGCCGGTTCCACGACATCAACGACGCGAATCGCCGCCGTATCACGGGCCTGACTGAGCGATACCGGAAGAAGTATGACAGCATCGTTTCCGATGGCGACATCATCAGTAAGCATAACTTCCGGCTGCCGGAGACCATCAGCATTGAGCGCAGCAATGTCGGCGAGGCTTATACCGACCATCTGTTTGTGGACAATGCGACCGGCAAAGCCGTCATCAACCTGAACAATTGGGAAAAGGCTGTCCTTCAGGCCGAGCGTGGCCGGTCGGACTATATCTGCTGGCTCCGCAATCCGCCGAGGAAGTCATGGTCACTGTGCATCCCCTATGAGCAGAACGCGGAGAAGAAGTCGATGTATCCCGATTTTCTGATTATCCGAAAGGACGAGATGGGCTTCGTCATTGATATTTTGGAGCCGCATGACGGAACCAGAACGGACAATCTGGGCAAGGCTAAGGGCTTTGCTGAGTATGCCCGTCAGAATCCCGGTGTCGGCAGGCTTCAGCTTATCCGGCTGCTGAACGGGCGCATCAAGAGACTGGATATGTCCCGCAGCGCCGTCCGTGACCGCGTTTCCCACGCGATGTCCAATGACGAGCTTGACCATATTTTTGATGAGGATGGATTTTTCGGTTAAAGGCTGGTGAAGCAGAATGTACGACGAGAACATCATATCCCGGATGAACGATTATCTTCACAAGGCCGCGCAAGCACTGGCGTCGTGGCTTTCTGTGATGCTGCCCAAATCCGGTGAAGACTGGTGGGAGGAGTGCGTACTCTCAAATCTGAGCTATCCCCAGAGAGAGCTCATTGAAAAAAAGGATCTTTCCAAGCTGGAGGAATTAGACCTTGCAGCGCTTCTTCGTGTTGCCAACAAGTCTTGGTACACGATGCGCGGCTACGCCTATCTTCCGACCAGTGAGCGGGAGTGCATCCGCGATATGATTGGCGTTCGGAACAACTGGGCGCATGTCAGCGCGGAGCTCCCAGGCAAGGATACCATCGTATCGGACATTGAATGCCTCATCCGGTTTTTCGCCCAGATGAACCGGAGCGGACTGATTCCTGATTTGGAACAGTTCAAAGCAAGGGTGGAGCGGCCCGAAGCATTTAAGGATGAAACACCTCCGCAGCCAGTGCTTCGCCCAACCGTTACCGTGCCCAAGCAGGCAGATGTCATCGTGGAACCGGAGGTTGTGCAGGAGGACGATATCACAGAAAGAAGCCTCGTTTACATCGTCGGCAGCCCGGACACCAAGGGTATGGTGTTTTCTGTTACGCAGCTTGGCGACACCAAGAAGTACGAGGTGTTCGTCGAAGGTGCGCTGAAGACCTATTATGAGGGTCAGATTGCGCTGGTGAGCAGCACACCTGAATATGAGTGGGTGGATTCTGAGACCCTGCGAAGCTACCTTTCTGCCTACCAGATTAACAATCCGTCTGCCGGAAATCTGTATTCCCTTAATGCTGCCCGCATCGATTTCGTGCCTTATCAGTTCCGACCGGCATTGAAGCTGATAAAGGCAGACGAACCAAGAATTCTGATTGCAGACAGCGTCGGTGTCGGTAAAACCATCGAGGCCGGTCTGATTATCAAGGAGCTGCAGGCCCGCTCCGATTTGGAAAACATCATGATTATCTGCCCGAAGCCGCTCGTCGCAGACCGCAAGTGGGAAAATGAGATGAAGCGCTTTGACGAGGAATTCACGCCCTTGGATGGCGATACTTTTCGGCAGATTATCTCTGATACCGACCGTGACGGTGAATGGCCTGCCCGCTATGGAAAGGTCATCGTCCCGTATTCCATTCTGGATGCGAGGACATACCAAGGGAACCAATCCAAGCGACATAAGAGCTTCGGCCTCCAACAATTAGACCCAGCACCGCATTTTGATTTGGTCATCATTGATGAGGCCCACCATCTGCGCAATGGCAGCATGGAGAAGGACAAGGCATTTGCATATAAGTGTGTTCACTACTTCTGCCAGCACGCAGACGCTGTCGTAATGCTGACCGCGACTCCGCTGCAGACAAGTGACGACGACCTGTACACGCTGCTTAATCTGCTGCGCCCGGATGTCGTAATCGACAAGAAGAGCTTCACGATGATGTCGCGTCCGAATCCGTATATCTCTCAGTGCGCCCACATCGTTCGAGCTGCGAAGGAAAACTGGAAAGCAGAAGCACTGGAAACGATGGATAGTGTTCTCACGACCCAATGGGGCGAAAATGTAATCGCAAACAATCCGGTATTTGAGCAAATCCGGAAGGTTCTCAGGCAGGACACCATCACCCGTGAGGAGCGGGTAAAACTCATTACCGATATTGAGTCTCTCCATAGCTTCAATATGATGCTCAACCGGACGCGCAGAAAGGATATCCAAGATTTCTGCATTCGGAGAACGCATACGCTGGAGAGCGATTTTACTGACCAACAGCGGGAGCTCCATGATGCTCTCTTGACTTTTGAAGTCGCTGCGCTGTCCAAATTGCACGGTGGCCGTGGCGTCAAATTTATGATGTCAACGATTCGCCGTCAGGCTGCAAGCTGCATCTTTGGCCTTGCTCCGCACATTCGGGGTATCATTGACCGCAGATTCGAGCAGATGACGGACGACCCGGAATTTGATTTTGATGAAGGCGAGTTCAGTGAGATGGACTTGGAGACATTCCGCTCCATCGCAAAGAACATTCTGGAAATGGCGGATAACCTGCCGGAGGACGACCCGAAATTCGATGGGGTGCTCCAGATTATCCGAGAAAAGCAGAAATCTGAAAATAATAAAATCATCCTGTTCAGCACATTCCGCTACACGCTGTATTATATCAAAAGAAAGCTGCGAGAAGCGGGATTTCGTGTCGAGCAAATCGATGGTAGCGTTAAAAGTGATGACCGGCTGGATTTCCGGGCTCGGTTTGAACTCCCGAAGGATGACCCGGAAGCCATTGACATCATGCTTTTCACAGAAGTCGGCTCTGAAGGCTTGGACTATCAGTTCTGTGACATGATGATAAACTATGACCTGCCTTGGAATCCCATGCGCATCGAGCAGCGCATTGGTCGTATCGACCGCCGAGGCCAAGGGAGCGAAGTTGTAAACATCTATAACGTTATCACCAGTGATACTGTGGACGCTGACATTTATGACCGCTGCCTCTCTCGCATCGGTGTCTTTGAAGGGAGCATCGGTGAATGCGAGGAGATTCTCGGCGAAATCGGCAGGCAAATTGAGCTGATAGCACTGGATACCAGCCTTACGGATGCAGAGCGAAAAGCAAAGCTGGAGCAGATGGCCGATAATGAGGTGCGCAAGGCCCAGGAGCTGAACAAGCTGGAAAGCGAGGAGAAGGAGCTATTCGGGTTCGATTTGTCGAACTATACGATGTCAAAGGAAATTCAGGAGGCAGAAAGTCCCTTCCTGTCGACCAGAAGCATTCAGCACCTTGTCGAGATGTATCTCAATCACCGATTAGGTGGTAACAATTATATTCTTGGTGATGGTGCTCTGAAAACGCTGCGCCTCAGTGCAGTGGCGCGTTCTGAAATCCTGTCTGACCTCAGAAATCTGACTGGCCTGCGGAACAGCCTGCGTAGGAAATGGGAGGTTTATCTTAAGGGCAACAATCCGAACCACCCGATTACTTTTGATTCAGAAGCTGCCGAGAAAAACCGAACCGCCTTTTTCGTTACTCCGGTGCACCCGCTGGTCAAACAAGCCGCATCCTATTTTGCCACCAACAAGCTCGTTTATATTCACTTGGAATACTACTCTGACGAGATTCCAGCCGGTGATTACCCGATGTCTATTTATGCGTGGGATTATGTTGGGATTCGTTCAAATTTCAAATTGGTAGCAATCTGTGAAGAACCGAGAATTGCAGCAGATCTCCCGGAATACATCCTGACAGCTGCCGCAGTTGACTATTCTTCAAAGCTAAAGCCGGAGGCATGGGATGCTTTGGAGGAACACCATGTTCGGATGTGGCAAGCTGAGAAAGCCCAGCATACAGAGTCTACAAGGCAAGTCGCTCGCTATAAATTAGAGAGCTTAAAGAACAATTACCGAAACCGGAAATTGGTCTTGGAAAGAAAAATTGCTGAGGCCGGGGATGAACGAATTGCAACTATGCATCGCTCTGAATTGGAAAACGCTACACAGCGTTATCAGCAGAAGGTTTCAGAGATTGAAGCGAAGATTGCGAAGGCAGATATACATACTACGTTGATTGCAAACGGGGTTATCACGGTAAAGTAAAGAGGTGAGCACTTTGAATATAGCTGATAAGATTCTCCAGAATCAAGATAGGGACGGCATGCTCAGGCGGTCGCTCGAACGGATAATTCAGCTCTATACCGATAAATCACACTTTGTCTACGAACTGCTCCAGAACGCGGAAGACGCAGGAGCTACCGGAATTCGGTTTGTCCAATACTCTGACAGGCTTGAAGTGATGCACGATGGAAAATCCTTCACTACGGAGAACCTGCAGGGCCTGTGCGACATAGGGCAGTCGGACAAAGTTAATGATTTAAACCAGATTGGCGAATTCGGTGTCGGCTTCAAATCAGTCTTTGGCATATGTGAAACGGTCAGGCTGTATAGCTCGCCGCGCAAAAAGGAGCTGGCAGAAAATTGCCGTTCCTTCGCTGTTGAGATAAAGGACTTCACGAAGCCCGTAGATATCCCTGCCGTTGATGTTCCGGCTGGCTATACGACCCTCTTCGTGTTCCCATATAGCGTTGGATTCCAGTTTTCGGGATTTAAAAATCTGGTTGCGCTGAATGAAGCTATTACAAAGCGACTCAAAAATCTCGGAGTGACCACGCTCCTTTTCATGCGGCACCTCGAACTCATTGAGTACGAAATCAAGATTCCGGGCAAAGAAGCATCAGGGGAATATTTACTGGATGCTAAGCCGGTAAATGACCACTGCACCCGCGTGTCGGCAATTGAATCCGAGGATGATAAGACGGACGAGTCTCTGTCATTCATCAAATTTTCGATGCCGATTGATTCGATGGTTTCTACCCGTACAATTGACGTTGCGTTCACTGTCGCAACAGACAAAGAAGGAAAAAACACTTTCCAAAAAGCAAAGAATCCGTATATCTCCGTTTACTTCCCGACAGAGACCGAAAGCAAACTTGACTTCATTGTCCAAGGCCCGTTCCGCACTACTCCAAACCGGAGCAGTGTTCCTGCCGATGAAGAGGAAAACGAGGCTCTGGCTGAACAAACGGCCAAGCTCCTCAGACAGAGTGTCCTTGAGCTGCGCGATATGGAGCTCCTCGACTTGAGCCTGATTCGGATTCTGCCTCTTAATGAGGATGACTTTGATGTCTATCCGCTTTTCTATCCTTTATACGAAGAAATGCGAGATTTGTTTTCGTCGGAGCGCGTTTTGCCCGTTAAGGATGGGAAGGGCTACACTAAGGCTGCCAATGCAGTTATTGCGAGAAGCAGAGAAATTGCAGAGCTATTGCCCAGCGAGTTAATCTCGGAACTTATTAACGACAAAAGACATTATGAATGGCTTCCGGTTTCGTTGACGGAGACAGGCCCGTATAAAGATGTGCTCTCTTATTTCTCCAGCATTTTGGGAATAGAGGTTATCCGTCCGGAAGACCTTAGAAGCTACTTCAACGACAATCACAGTTTTTTGGAAAACCGAGATAATGACTGGCTCGTTAGGCTTTACAAGCTGTATGAGACTGTCCCGAATATTTTCTACGAATCAAATTACAGAAATATTCTCGACGCTGTGATTGTCCGCACAGAATCCAACCGCATGGTTGCTCCATACCGAAAATCGCAGTCTTCTTATTTGCCCAATGTATTTCTTCCGTCGAAGAAGGAGCTGCAGGCCGAGGTGGAATTTGTCCATCCATATCTATTTGAGAAGTGCCGCGCCTTCTTTGAAAATGTGCTGCACCTGAAGACGCCCAACGAGTACGAGCACTTTGTAAAATCTCTTGAAAAGCGGTATGCTGGTACAGATTTTAGCGGTTCATTTGAGGAGCACGTACAAGACATTCACGCCCTTGTCAAGTATCTTAGGAGCACTGACTACGAGGATGACCTGAGACAGATTGTTCGGAAAGCGTTCTACATAAAGTGCAGGTCAGGAGGCAAGGCATACTGGGTACGGCCATATTCAAAAGTTATTCGGTTCCCTCAGTCCGAAACCGGTCTAATGCTGGAGCAATACTACAAAGGCATTGCGCCGGATATCTACTTTGTCGACTTTGACGCATACCAGTCAGCCGGAATCACCTTTGATGACCTACGGGCGCTTGGCGTTACAGACAAAATCATCACCGGGGACGAAAAAACCTGGGGTAAATACTATACCGGCAATCCTGGCAGACAGCCTGAGTGGAGAACGACCGGAGACTTTCGCTGGAAACTCGGCATTGATAAGTTGAAAGAGGTCCTTCTCTACATCTCCCAGCATGCGAAAGCTAAAGACGCCTTAATAAAATCACAGGTGATTTTTAAGACACTGCAGGAGAACATGTCCCGCCTTGTTGGTACTGTTTGTATCAGTGGAGGAACGTCAAATAAATATGACGAGCCTGCAGATGTAATCCATACTCTGAACAGGGATGAGCTTAACTGGCGTCTTTCTGGCTGGAACGGAAAATGGCTCTATACTGAGTCTGGAGAGCAGGTCTCGCACAAGGCCATATCAAAGCACGATTTGAACAAGTCGCTATATGGGAAGGTAAGCCTTGATTCAAATTTGTACGACATTCTTGGATTTAAGAAAGGGAAAATTGACCAGCATGAGGCTATTGTCAAGGATTACGATGCCTTGCCAGATGAGAAGAAACAAACCTATTTTGAAATCGAGTTGGAGCGCCGATTCCACATTACGACGGAGCAGCTCAGCCGTGAATTTGGTGGGCTGTCTCTGCAAGAAGGTTCTACTGGTCAATCTGAGGAGGACGAATTTGAGTTCCCGACCGGTTCTGTTAAGAACTGGGAGGCGCTGAAGAAGCATGCCGCTCAAATACTGTCCTATGCCAGCCCAACCGTATATGCGACTGTCGTGAGGCGTATCCGCGTCAGTCGACCGCAAGACGATGTCCGCGCATACCTGATGAATATGTATCGCGTAAACTCGTCTTATCGATATGCCTGCCAGCTGTGTCACAAGCCGTTCTCCAATGTGGAAATGTGCCAGCTGGAACAGAAGCCGGATGTAGAGCTCGACCCGTTGAACGTCTGCCTTTGTCCGAATTGCGCCGCAAATTTTAAAACGCTGCGAAATGATAAGTACCTGGCAGACCGGCTCATAGACTCTATCCTTGATATGTCAGAAAATGACATTGAGGAGAATGACCACGTTTCAGTTGCTATCAACGACTATGATTTCTGGTTCACTCCTACTCATATCGCTGAAATTATAGAGCTTCTGAAGCTGAAGAAAAAAGCTGCAGAGGAGCGCAAAGCCCAACCGCAGACTGCCAGTAAGCCCAAACCGAAGGAAGTGGCAAAAGCGCCGGAGCCGGAAGAAGAAGGACTGCAGAGCGATACAAGCGCATATGGCGAGCTCATTGGTAGACGGGTGTTCCACAAATCGAAGAAAGCATACGCTCGTGTAGTTGGATGCGACGGAGAGTATGTGGCCTTGAATTTCGAGAGTGGGGATAAGGCCGGTCAGGATGTCAAGTATAACCTGACCATGTGCTTGAATAATGGTTGGATTGAAGTCGTCGACTGATACTTTTTAATTTTGCCCGAACCATTTAGTTTTGGCATACTTTTTAATTTTTCCCTGAGCCTGCCGCGCAGGAGCCCAGACATCAGCAACAGACAAACCTCAGCTGTGCTCTGACGGGGCAAATTGAGAGTTATAGGACATTTCGTGTTGGTTTTAGTGGCGATGAAGCTAGTTTTTATCTGGCTTCATCGCCATTTTAAGTTGTTTGGATAAACTTGTAGGGTGGACAAAACGTGTTGGTAAAAAGACTGAAATCCCTTGCTATTACTGAGCTTAATGGGGTTATATCTTCTTAAAAACACCTTAGTTTTTAGGAGGATATAATTATGCTAGTTAGATGTATAAACTGTGGATTCCCCTGTCAGAAGTATGGGAAAACCTCGGCCGGTACGCAACGTTGGTACTGTACTGCTTGCCACATATCCTTTGTGAATAAAATAGATAATACGACTAAGCAGTTAAAAGAGTTTCTAACATGGCTATTTAGTAAAACAACGCAGCAAGAATTACCGGGTAAAGGCCGAACCTTTAGAAGAAATACCGCAAAGTTTTGGGATATTTGGCCTATGCCGCCTAAAGTAGAAGAACGAAGAGATATTGTGTTTGTAGACGGTATTTATCTTGCAAGAAAAGCTTGTATTCTTATTTGCTATGACGGGACTCATGTGCTTGGGTGGTATGTATGCCGCTATGAATATGCTCGAGCTTGGGAAGCTCTGCTATGCCGTATTACAAGTCCTACTGTGGTTATATCCGATGGAGGTCCCGGGTTTAGAAAGGCTATGCGTAAAGTATGGCCGTCTACCAAACTTCAGCGTTGCACATTTCATGCCTTTTGCCAGGTAAGGCGTTATACAACTACTAGACCTAAGACGTTAGCTGGAATGGTACTATACCAATTAGCCAAAGACTTAATGCATATACATAATGATGAAGAAGCTAGGGCTTGGATATTGAGATTATCCCAGTGGGAAATTACTTTTAAAGACTTTTTAAATTAAATGACGAAAGATGATCAGGGAAATACCAAGCCTACTCATGAACGGTTACTAAAAGGGTACTATTCTCTTGTTAGACTAGTGACGACTAAGACCTTATTTACTTATTTAGATGAGAAGTTTGTTCCATCGCACCCGTGTCCGGCCACAAATAATCCCATAGAAGGCAGGGTAAATGCTCAGCTGAGAGCGTTAGTTCGTAACCATAGGGGATTATCCATCGATAGACGAATAAAAGCGGTTTTCTGGTGGTGCTATATGCACTCGCCGAAACCGCTTTCAGCCGCTGAAATACTTAAGGTCATGCCAACGGATACAAGTATTTCAAAGATATATAAAAATATGAATGAGAAAAAACAATTAGAAGGAATTCTTCCGACATGGGGGGATGCCATTGTTTGGGGTGATTTGCATAACTATGACAAATCCTTATCGACAAATTGGGACTAGGCGACCAACACATTTTGTCCTATAAGCCCAAATTTGAACACCGACAAATACAGCGAAAACCGCAAGAAACGCCTTGTTTCCTGCGGTTTTCGCTATTTTTTTGGTTCTATAATAAATGTTGGGGTCAACACCGAATAGGTGCTGACTTCAGCATTATTTTTTTGCAAAACAAAAGCATATGAG
>ERZ773197.2752-NODE-2752-length-10828-cov-15.677713_pt1 | contig 10828 bp, 8 predicted proteins | sample MGYA00580999_ERZ773197 | MGnify/ENA primary metagenome ERZ773197 (study PRJEB29015, sample SAMEA2738166) | human oral metagenome | biome: human oral; feature: human-associated habitat; material: saliva | place: China | collected 2185 ... | reverse complement strand
GATGACGCCGCCGACATTGATGGTATTCAGTGGGTTTGTACTTGCCACTTTTTTTCCTCCTCACATGGTCAGACGCGATAGTCCACACCGTCTGCCGTTACACCGCCAACACTTTCCTGTGCCGATGCAGTGGTAACGCCATCATCGACGATTTCCCCGTCGAGATAGTCATCGGCATCACCGCGTGCGTAGACCTGTGTCTCACTGTGACCTGCCTGATGCTGCTGCCAGGCTTCCTGCCCTTGTCCCTGCGGCATCTGCCCATCGGCAAGTCCCGTATAGACACCGACGCGATCCACCTTGATCCCCTGCGTGTTCAGCTCCTGCCGCAGCTGGACGAGCGAGTTCTCGATCACGCTGCGCACGTGAGCATTGTCGCTGTGGAAGGACGCCTGCACGGCACCGTCCGAGCCGACGGCAACGCGCAGGGTCAGCTCGCCGAGATGCTCCGGCTTCAGGCGAATGATCATCTGCGTGTCGTTCAGGGTGCGCAGAAGACGTGCCTGCTCGACAATCTGACGCGGGATCTCATAGTCGGTCTGCGGGCGCTGCGGCACCTCTGCGGCGGGTGCTGCCTGCTCCGTCTGGATGGGGGGCGTCCCCGTCTGCACAGAGGCAGGCTGAACGGGCGTCTCCGCCGTGCGCACCGTCGTCTCAAAGGAGACGTTCTCATGCGTCGGTGCGGGCTGGGGTGGGATGGTGCTCTGCATCGGCTGCTGGTTCTGCTCCGCGCTCTCTCCGCTCATGTCACGCTGCATTGCATCGTGGCGCATCGTACGCTGTGCGAGGACATCGAGGGGGCTCGGTGCGGGCTGCGTTTCCTCGGTCAGTTTCTCTCCGACCAGCGCAGCCACACTCTTCCCCTGCGGCAGGGGCTGCTGCTCCTGCATCGCGGAAACGGCCGCTGCCTGTACCGCGGGCTGCTGCACAACCGTCGGCTGCGCAGCGGACTGCTGTGCGACAGTCTCCTGCTCCGCAGGTGCTGCGGGAACGGGTTCCGCCTGCACGACGGGCTGCAATACGGGTGTCTCATCCGTCACCGTCGCCGCATTCTCCGCAGACGGCAATGCTGCTGCCTGAAGTGCCGCACGCAGCTGTGCGGGCATTGCCGCATCGAGCGCTGCGAGACGCGCCGCCGCAGCGGCAGGTGCATCCGTCTGTGCCAGCATGACAGCGGTATTCGCCGTCTCCTGTGTCAGCGGTTCACCGGCAAGGGCACGGAGAAGCGAATTCCCCTTCTCATCGGTCTGCGGCATCTGCTGCAGCAGATGTTCGACCGCCGTCTGCAGCTTCGTATCACGCAGCTGCTCAGCGGTCAGCCCATAGCGTTCGAGGATATCCGCCAGAGCCGGCGGCAGTTCCCCCTCCGCCGGAGTGCTCTCCACGGGAACCTGCTCCACATCCGCCGGCAGGAGTGCTGCGAGCACTGTTGCCGCCGCTGCGGAGGCTATGGCTGTGTCCTCGGTGGACACGTCCTTCAAGGCGTCGCTTTGCCCTTTTGCCGCAGGCTTGGACGCTGTTTTTTTCACATCCTGTGCGTTCTGCGCCGTCCCGTCCGTCCCCGTCGCCGCAGGCTTATCCTGTACAGCAGACGATGAAGGATCACCGGTCTGGATCTTGGTTGCATCTGCACTCATACCCTTTTTCTGCAGCGCGCCCATCGTATCGCTGAACGTATTCTTCCCTGAGGTTGTCTGCGTACGGCTGCCCGCCGCTGCGCTGCGCGCTCCCTGCACGCCCGCTGCCGCCGATGCGCCGTCCGTGGTCGATACCGCCATAAGATTTCCGGCATTCATCTACACATCACCTCTTCAATCTCTTTATCGTGGAAATCTTATCTTTTCTTAAATATTTTTTGGCATCGCACACTTCAAAGCATCGCCAATCGTCTCTGCACCAAAGAGCTCCATCCCTGCGAACTTTCCTTTTAGCTGACGGTAGTTCTTCATGGGGAGCACAGCGGCGTGAAAACCGAGCCGCTGTGCCTCGATGATTCTCTGCTCCGCCTGTGATACGGCGCGCACCTCCCCCGAAAGCCCCACCTCGCCGCAGACGACCATCTGCGGACGCGGCAGGCGTCCTGCAAAGCTCGATGCCATGGCAACACAGAGGGCGAGATCCGCCGCCGGCTCATCGAGACGGATACCGCCCGCGACTTTCACATAGACGTCCGCGGCGCCGATCGGCAGGCGCACGCGTTTTTCGAGGACGGCGAGGAGCAGCTGGATACGCTTGACATCCACGGAGTCCGCCGTACGGCGCGGCGGCTGATAGGGCGTCGGGGCAACCAGCGCCTGTACCTCGACGAGCAGAGGGCGCGTCCCCTCCACCGTCGGCACGATGACCGAGCCACTCTCGGGGGCACGTTCGGAGAGAAACAGCTTCGACGCATCGGGGACATCGACCAGTCCGACATCCCGCATCTCAAAGAGCCCCAGCTCGTTCGTGCTGCCAAAGCGATTTTTTACGGCGCGCAGCACGCGGTACTCCGCATTTCGCTCTCCCTCAAAGTAGAGCACCGTATCGACGATATGCTCGAGGACACGTGGGCCCGCCAGGCTGCCTTCCTTCGTTACATGACCGATGACGAAGACGGCAATCCCCGCCGTCTTTGCGACGCGCATCAGCTCCATGGCGCACTCGCGCACCTGCGAGACGCTGCCGGGTGCGCTCTCAATGTCGGGACGGTACATCGTCTGGATGGAGTCGATGATAAAGAGCGCAGGCTTTACATTTTTTACATGTGCGCAGATCGCATCGAGGTTCGTCTCGCTGACGACGAGCAGCTCATCGGCGACGGCCTGCAGACGATCGGCACGCATGCGGATCTGCCGTGCGCTTTCCTCCCCCGTCACATAGAGGACGCGGCGTCCTGCCCGCGCTATATCCGCCGATGCGCGCAGGGTAAGGCTCGATTTCCCGACGCCGGGATCACCGACGACGAGCACCATCGCTCCCGGTATCACACCGCCGCCGAGAACGCGGTCGAGCTCCCCCGAGCCCGTCGAAAAGCGCGGCAGATCCTCTGCGCGGATCTCCGCAATCGGCTGCGGCGGCTCACCTGAGGAGGCGGTGCCGCGCCGCTCCTCCGCTGGCGGAGCAACGACCTCCTCCACCATCGTATTCCACGCACCGCAGCCCGGACATTTGCCCATCCATCGCGTATTGTCGTAGCCGCAGTTCTGACAGACGTACATCGTCTTTTTCTTCTTTGCCATAAGATCTCCATCGAAAGAACACGAAAAAGGGACTGCCGATACAGTCCCTCCATTCACCGCAGAAAAATCATTCGCCGTACTGACCGTGCAAGCCAGAACAGCGACCATGCAAAGTTGAGGAGAAAGTCCCCACCATATCCAATCCACGAGTGCGGCGCAAGTACGTTGCGCCCCTCACGTTTCATGGCATGGTTCCTTCTTATTCTTCTTTGTCCGTCGATTGTGCGTCTTGTCCTTCTTCACAAAGTCCAGTCCATCACCGAGCTTTCGCACGGAGATGACATCCCCCGCCGCAAAGTCACGGGCGAGCAGTCGCTCTGCCAGTACATCCTCGAGGTTCTTCTGGATGGCGCGCCGCAGCGGACGCGCGCCGAACTTGACATCCGTCCCCTTCGTAATGAGCACACGCTTCGCCGACGGGCTGACCTCCATGTTGATCTCCTGCTCCGCGAGACGCAGCTTCACATCGCGCAGGAGAATGTCCACAATCTTCGTCAGCTCCGGCTCGCCGAGTGCATTGAAGACGATCATATCGTCCACGCGGTTGAGGAACTCGGGACGGAAGATCTGACGCACCTCATCGAGGACACGCTTTTTCGCCTGTTCCTCGTCGGATCCTGCCGTCCCGCCGACGGCAAAGCCGATGGTTCCGCGGGTCGAGCGCAGATGATCTGCCCCCGCATTCGAGGTCATGATGATGATGGTGTTGCGGAAATCCGTAACGCGCCCCTGTCCGTCCGTCAGGCGGCCATCCTCCAGCACCTGCAGCAGCATGTGGAAGACATCGGGATGAGCTTTCTCCACCTCATCGAAGAGAACGATGGAAAAGGGCTTACGCCGCACAGCGTCGGTCAGTTGACCGCCCTCCTCGTAGCCGACATAGCCCGGAGGCGCGCCAACCAGACGTGCCGTCGTATGCTTTTCCATGTATTCCGACATATCGAAGCGGATGATCGCATCCTCCGTGCCAAACACCGACTCCGCGAGTGCCCGCGCCAGTTCCGTCTTGCCGACGCCCGTCGCCCCGAGAAAGAGGAACGAACCGATCGGACGGCGCGGATCCTTGACCCCGGCACGCGCGCGACGGACAGCACGCGCCACAGCATGCACCGCTTCGTCCTGCCCGATGACGCGGCGACCGATCTGCGACTCAAGTGCCAACAGACGGTCGGATTCCTTGACCGCGATGCGCTGCACGGGAATGCCCGTCCACTGTGCCACCACGGCCGCAATATCGTCCTCCGTCACGCAGATCTCCATGCGTGCATCCTCGCCCTTGCGGGACGCATCGAGCTTCGCGCGCAGATCCTTCTCGCGGTCGCGCAGGTGCGCTGCCTCCTCATAGTCCTGCTTGCTGACAGCGGCGTCCTTCTCCTTGACCACCCCTGCGATTTCACGGCGCAGACCGACCAGGCGATCCGTCCCACCCGCGCTCTTCATGCGCACATGGGAGGATGCCTCATCCATCAGATCAATCGCCTTGTCCGGCAGGAAGCGATCCGTCAGGTACCGCTTTGAGAGTCGCACGGCCGCCGTAATCGCCGTATCCTCGATGCGCGCATGATGGAACTCCTCATAGCGGCTGCGCAGGCCGAAGAGAATCTGCTCCGCATCCGCAGCATCCGGCTCATCGACCGTCACCGACTGAAACCGCCGTGCGAGCGCACCATCTTTTGCAAAGTACTTCTTGTACTCGCTGAGCGTCGTCGCCCCGATGATCTGCATCTGACCGCGCGCAAGAGCTGGCTTCAGGATGTTTGCCGCATCGAGTGCACCCTCGGCACCGCCCGCACGGATAAGCGTGTGAATTTCATCGATGAAGAGGATGATATTCTTCGCCTTGATGACATCATCCACCACATTCTTCAGGCGCTCCTCAAACTCACCGCGGTACTTCGTGCCCGCGACGAGTGCCGTCATCGACAGCGTCACAATGTGCTTGTCCTCCAGCAGAAAGGGCACCTCTCCGGCAGCAATGCGGCGTGCCAGACCTTCGGCGATGGCCGTCTTGCCGACTCCCGCCTCGCCGAGCAGGAGCGGATTGTTCTTCGTCCGCCGTGCCAGAATCTGAATCACGCGATCAATCTCCGCCGTACGGCCAATCACGGGGTCAAGACTTCCCGCACCGGCCGCTGCGGTCAGATCCGTGCCAAACTTTTTCAGTGAGGCGGGCAGACCCTTGCGCGTTTCCTTGCCGCTCTTGCGTCGCGCAGACTTTTCTTTGACCTCGTCCTCCGTGTCGTCCATCTTGGCACTCACCTCACTCTGCAGTGCCTCGATATCGACGTCGAGATCCTCCAGTGTACGGACAGCCGTCCCCTCACCTTCGGAGAGCAGGCTGAGCAGAATGTGCTCCGTTGTCACGAAGGAGCGCGCTTCACGCGCCGTATCAATCGCCCCCTGCATGACGCGCTGTGCGCGCCGCGTGTAGTAGGGCGTCTCCTCCGGGGTCAGGACGTCTTGAAAACCGTCCCCCTCCCGAATCACCTGCTCTGCGCTGTCGTAGTCCACGCCGAATTTATCCAGTGTCTCGGCGGCAATCGTATCGCGCATGTGCAGAATACCGAGCAGCAGCTGGCCGGTACCGATATACCCCTTGCCGCGCCGCTGTGCAATATACTGCGAAAACTCCACGGCCTTAATCGCCGTCTGCGTAAAAAATTGACGGTAGTTCAAGCTGTTCCCCTCCTTACCCCTGTGCTCTGTATCGATCTAAAATCGTGCGCACACGCGCTGCGCGCATGCCGGCGATCTCCCCCGCGGTCTGTTCCGCCCCGCCTGCCATATACCGAAGATAGGCATCGCGCGCCGCAACCATGATCTCACCGTAGCAGTCCCCCGACACCCCGGTGATGATCCCACGGTCTATACCATAACGCACACGCGAGAGCAGGTCAAGTGTTTCCTCCTCTGTCAGCGACCTTGCATACGAAAGAATTCCGAATGCACGCCAAACGCCATCCTCAACACTATCCTTTCCGACGTAGGAGAGTGCCTTGCGTGCACGCCGCTCGTGTGCGGCGATCTCTCCCACGGCAGCACGCAGATTCTCGATGATCTCTGCCTCTGCATAACCAAGCGTGAGCTGATTGGAAATTTTATAGAGATGCGCGCCCTCACCGCCCCCATAAAGTGGCTGAACGGCAAGGCCGAGCTGTGGAAACGAATGACTGATGTTCTCGATGTTGCGCGTGTAGACCAGCCCCGGCAGATGAACGACGACCGAGGCGCGCAGTCCCGTGCCGAGATTCGTCGGCTGTGCCGTCAGATAGCCCATGCGCTCATCAAAGGCAAGATCCAGCTTCGCCTCAATAAAGTCGTCCACCTTCGCCGCCGTGCGAAATGCCTGCGCAACGGACAGACCGGGCGTCATCACCTGTATCTTGAGATGATCGTCCTCATTGATGAGAATACTGATCCCCAGATCGGCACTGATGTAGGCTACGCGCTGCGGCTGCCCCGCAGCGAACTTCTCACTGATGAGCCGCTTTTCGATCAGCACCGCCCGCTCCACATCCGTCAGCGCATCGACAACGATGCGCTCAAACGGCTGCCCGAACGCCGTACTGATATCCGCCAACGCCTCATCCAGGATGCGCCGTATCTCCGCTAGCTGAGCCTCGTCGGCACGCCCCGGAAACGGTAGGCGCAGGAGGTTGCGGGCAAGGCGTACGCGGCTCGAGAGCACGACATCGGCATCCTGTCCCCCCGCAGCAAACCACGGAAGCCGCTCCGCGCGCAGGAGATCCTCAAGCGCCATGACTGCTCTCCTCCATTCGCTGCTCCAGCGAGCGAATCCGGTCGCGCAGCTCTGCCGCCTTTTCATACTCCTCATGGGCGACGGCTTCCTTCAGGCGCGTGCGGAGCTGCTCCGCCTCACGGCGCAGCATGATCCCGCTGCCCGAGCGGCGCGGAATCTTTCCGCGATGAATGCTCGCTCCATGGATGCGCCGCAGGAGCGGCGCGAGCTCATGATGAAACGTCTCATAGCAGACCGAGCAGCCGATCTGCCCCGTCTTCGAGAGATCGTCAAAGTGCATCCCGCAGTTCGGACAGGTAATGCGCGGTGCATCCTCCTCCTCCGCGTTCTCCTCCTGATTGCTGCCAAACAGTCCCTTCAGGAAGTCATCCGCCGAAACATTCTCCTGCTGCGCGCGAAGGATCGACGCACCGTAGCGCGCGGCGCAGCTCATACATATATTCTTTTCACTCTTGCCGCCCGGCCCGATCTGCACGATGTGCACAATCGCCTCGTTGCGGCCGCATTCCTCACAGATCATCAATGTGTCCTTCCCAATGTTCTCCGTAGTCTTCTATCTATGTTATCGAACGGCTACGTAAATTTCTCCAGTGTCAAAAACATCGTCTTTAACATTTGGACGCGCTCCTTCGCATCGAGTGACTCCGCATGAAAGAGCCCTGTTACCATCTGCAGCATCAATGCTGCCTCGCGCGTCTCAATCATCCCATGCTGCATGAGATAGCGCAGCATGGTCTGTACGGACTCGCAGTCCGTATTCTCGTCGATCTTCGACATCATATCGCGGTAGACCAGATCACGCAGCGGCACCTGCACAATGCGGATGAACCCGCCTAGGCCGCGCCGTGACTCCACCACGAAGCCCTTATCCTGCGTAAACCGCGTTGAGAGCACATAGCTGATCTGAGACGGTGCACACGAAATCTCATCGGCAATATCCGTCCTGCGCAGCTCGACCTTCCCGTCCTGACGGGCGGCCAGCTGGCGCAGGATATAGGATTCTATCATATCGGCAATGTTGCTCATCATACCACCTTCTTTGTGTTCTTTGCATATTTGATATTATTATATTTGACTTTTTGATTTTTGTCAAATATATCTCAAGGAATCGCTGATAAAATGAAGTCCGTCGGATTGGTGCAGATTTTTTGTCCTGTCAAGGAGACAAACCGGACGCATAGCAGAAGCTATGTGGAGGATTTGTCGACACAGACAGGGCGAAAAAGATGTACTAAGACGGCGGTGCTGAATTTATCAGTGCTTCCTTAAAAACGCGAATGCCGCAGGGCGTCAGCATTGACACCCTGCGGCATTCAAATCGCTCGATCAACTATTTTACAGGCGGAACTTCTGCACCTCGTTCTGAAGTTCCTGTGCCAGCTGTGCAAGTGTGTTACTTGCATCCGACATCTGGTGCATTGCCGCAGCCTGCTCCTCGGCGGCTGCCGAGATGGTCTGCGTATCGTCCGCCGACTTGCGCGTGATGGCCTCAACGCGCTTCAGCGACTCAATCATATTATCCTTTGCCTTGCTGACGACATCGACGGCATCCGAGGCAAGGCTGATGTTCCGCCCCAGCTCCGTGAAGTTCTCCGCCACGGTGCGGAATGCCTCGCCCGAGGACGCGACAACCGAGGCCCCCTCATCGACGTTTTCATTCCCCTGGCGGATGGCGGCAACAGCGTCCGCCGTGTCCTTCTGGATAAGGCGAATGAGGTCGGCGATGTTCTTTGCCGACTCGCCCGACTGCTCTGCGAGCTTGCGTACTTCCTCTGCGACGACGGCGAATCCGCGTCCTGCCTCGCCGGCGCGTGCCGCCTCGATGGCGGCGTTGAGCGCGAGGAGATTCGTCTGCTCGGAGATGCCCGATATGGTGTCAACGATTGAGCCGATCTCATCGGAGCGCTTGCCCAGAGCCTCGACGAGCCCTGCGGCAGCGCTGACCTGCTCGGCGATGCCCTGAATCCGGTTCACGGCATCATCCACCTGTTTCTGCCCGTTCTCCGTGCTCTCCTGTCCATCCTGCGAGAGCTTGTAGACACTGCTCGTCTGCTTGGAGAGCTGGTTCATCTTATCCGACATCTCATCGGCATTGGCGGACAGGCTGTCGATCATGCTCGACTGCTCCGCGGCTCCCTCGGCGAGCGAGGTGGTGTTCTGTGCGACATGGGTAATGGATTCGAGCGTCTCCTGCGTGCTCGCCGTCAGCTGCTCCGACGATGCCGCAACAGTCTCTGCCGAGCGGGAGACATTCGACATGACCTCACGTAGACGGTTCTTCATTGCGTTTGCGCTGTGTGCGAGTATACCGATCTCATCCTCGCGGGATTCGTCCAGATCGGCGACACGGAGATCGCCCTTTGCAATTCTCCCCAGCCCCTCGGTGAGCTCCTCAATGGGCTTCAGCGATCTGCCAATTGCAATGTAGGAGAGTGCGCTCAGAATGAGGATGATGAGGATGGAGGCGACGACTGTGACCATGAGGAACTGATGGCGCACATCATCCATCACGTACGAGCCAATGCCGACGAAGAGCATGCCAATCGCCTGACCGCTCGCATTCCGCAGAGGTACGTACGCCCCCAGATAGTCGATGCCGTCAATCGTCACCAAACCGCTGTGTTCCTTATTCCCTTTGATGACAATATCGGTGACCTCTGCGCTCGCCTTCGTGCCGATATTGCGCTCGCCGTTCGCCTTTTTGAGGTTCGTCGAGACACGAACATCCTGCGCAAAGAAGGTGACGTAGCCCTGACAGAGCTCGCCGAGTTTGTCAGTCACCTCCTGATTGTCGCCGAAACGGTGATCGCCCTTATAGAGCTTGCCGTCCTGCAGCGACCAGTCCCCCGGAAACAGAGCGTCCATGTCTTCGAAGATCAGCTTGACATTCGACAGTGCCTGTGTCTGCAGCGCAGAGTTAAAGCCGCTGTTGGCGCTCTGCCACCCGATCAGTGCCATACAGACGCAGATCAGCACCACGCACAGATCAAAAAATAAGACGGATTTGGTTCTAAGTCCCATTTCTTACACTTCCCCCTTAATGGAATGATGCTGCATGCTCCGGCCAGAGCACCGAAGCCTTCTATTTCCATATCAGCTCCCATCGCTGACACAGCAGGCTAACTGTAGTATATCCTCATTTTATCCTGCTGTAAAGATGATTGTTTTTATTCTTAGAAAATTATATTTCAAAGCTCATCCACCTAATGGATGCACATTTTGGGATTGAAGCGAAAGTGAATGAACTCTTCACTGTTATTTACGTAATCGTAAAAAACAATATAAAATATGCTGTCACAAGCTGAATACTTCCTCACATTTCACCGCACAAAAAAACTGCACGGGCGGATGTCGTGCAGCAGAAATGCTCAATATCGTCGCAAAAACTCACGTCCAAAGACGGTGACGGTGTAGTAAAACCCGATGAGGAACGGCAGATACTCGGCGATGAGCCGCCAACAGACGGCAACGATGCCGACCGTTCCCGCAGGGACGACGGAGGAAAAGAGGAGGACGAATCCGCCCTCTGCGATGCCCGAGCCGCCCGGCGTCGGACTGAAGTAGAGGAGCATATTGAGAAAGATCATGCGCCCCATGACAGTGTACCAATCGGCATTCGTGACGCCGAGCCCCAGCAAGAGACATGGCACGACGGCGTAGATGCACAGGAGATTCAGTCCTGACTCGGCGAATACCACGAGCATCTGGTGCGGCGCGTCGAGCAGGAGAGAAATCGCGCTTTTCGTGTCGCGATAGAAGGCAAAGAGCTTGCGCCGGCGATGGTCGCGCAGACGGCGTGCAAGGCGTACGACGAGATAGTCCAGATAGCCGCGCCGTGCGCCGACGACGA
>ERZ773197.2751-NODE-2751-length-10829-cov-10.109987_pt1 | contig 10829 bp, 10 predicted proteins | sample MGYA00580999_ERZ773197 | MGnify/ENA primary metagenome ERZ773197 (study PRJEB29015, sample SAMEA2738166) | human oral metagenome | biome: human oral; feature: human-associated habitat; material: saliva | place: China | collected 2185 ... | reverse complement strand
ACGTGAAAGCCAGCGTCTTTAGGCGCTGGCTGGTAATTTGGGCTTATAGCCCTGGGACAAACCACCCGTTTGACGGGTGGTCATGATTTAAAATTGCTTGACTCTTCCCACATGGAGAGTTTGATGGACTAATAAAGCAAAGGAGATTTAGACGGAAAAATTCACCAGCCCAAGTATTCAACATAACCAGTTTGAAACCACCGAGCTGTCACTTCAAGACCGTATTCGGCACATTCATAATTTCGAAAACGAAGACGCCACCCGAGACCAAGAAATTACAACGGTCGCCAGTGTGATTGACAGAATTGCTACGCTTGAGCGACAAAATTCAGACAACCAAGATTTTCACGACATTTCAGTTTGGACGCTCAAGGAAATGCTTCGGGTGAGTTATGAGTTGGGCAAACTTTCGCAAGAAGCCCCAGTTCCTACCGAGCTTCAAATTGGCAATAAAACCAAGCTAAAGGCTTTCGAAAATTTTGACTACTACTGGGGCGATATGATATAGCCAAATTTTGAGGTTTTCTACCGCCTTGACTCCACCAAACGCTCTGCTACCGCGTGCAGTTTAAAAATCCAGCCCTTGTGCAAGAATTATACCACCAGATGGATGATACTCCAGACGAGGAATTTTCTCGGCTAATGCGTCAGCTTTGGCAAGAAGAATTAACCGTTTTAAACCGAGAAATTTTAACGGAAGAATAAAACAAGAAAAAATCAATTAAAACCACAAAATCAGCTAAAATTTCGAAGCCAACACCACACCTTTTTTAACAAATTTCCCCATTAAAACCGATATAAATTAAACTCAAAAATAGACTGGACTTGGTCGCCAAAGAGAGTTATGATGGACAGGTGAAAGTAAGAAGCAGATAAGGAGTGATATGTATATCGATTTAGAAATGGAAATGTATTTAAAAAGATTAGAAGGCAACATTCGTAGCCAGTCATATTGGGTTGTTTTGCCCGAAGAATCTAAATGGCGAAACGACCAGTTGGGGGCTTATCTTATAGATGGAATATCTGTGCCTCCATTATTGAAAGAATGGCGGGTTTTAGAAAATGGCTTTGTCTTTGATGATGTTGACTGGATTGGAGGCTTTAAACGACGAATAACTGTTATAGCGATTAACGAAAGCAAAAAAGGCTTTCTTACAAAAGTTGAAAAGCTACTAACTTGCCAAAGTGGAGCGGAAGTTTGCGAGGTGTTGTTGGGAATTTTAGATATGCCCGTAACAATTATGGATAGTGCGATTTATTAGCCCATTTACGACAAGAAAATCACCCCAGTTTTGCGACTGGGGTGTTTGTTTTGGGTTGAAAAATTTATACTCTTCGAAAATTAAAACCAAACGATGTCAGTTTCCCCTCTGACGCAAACATTTGTTTTCTCTATCTCTAACCTTTAACAGTCTACCAGACTCAGACTGTTAAAGCGAACTCCAGTTATGCCTGCGGCCCACTTCCTTGTTTATTTTTTGATTTTACTTTAGTATTAGTTGCTACATTCAAGTTTTATATTTAAAACATCGACCTTTTCTTCTTGTAATCTGTAATTCCAAACCTCCAATTCTTCCGTCCTACAACAATTGGCATAATATTCTTCGGCACGCTCTGGATTCAGAAAACGGAAAGTATAAACCAAAGAATTTTTATCCGTGATGGGGATTTTCACTTCGAAAATGAGGCTGGAGAACACATCCCCCACCGTGTAATCGTTCAATTCTTCAAAGGTTGTAAGGTGAACGGTTTCGATTTTAGGTAGCCTTGGTTCGGTTTCAAAATGTTGGCTGGTTTCGTAGTTTTGGTTGAATTTTTCCATCTATACCTCCTTTACTTAACCTACTTGTCCATCATAGCTATCTTTGTCGACGAAGTCCAGCCTATTTTTGAGTTTAATTTACACAGGTTTTAGCGCGTGAAATGGAGATTTTTGCTTGGATTTTGAAAAATAGAAATACATCAGAATTTTTCTCTGCTGGAGATTTTCGCAAGGGAATCCATCAAAAAATGGAAGCAAGAAGAAACATGAAAAAATGAAATTTTGTTTTGAAGAATGTTCTGCCCCTCCTCTACACAGGCAACCATTGTGTAAATACACAACAAGTCGTGTGCAAATGTGAGGCTGAAACGGCGGTGTTATCGGCAGTCTATCCAACCCGAACCGAATAGCGAAGCGAATGTGATCATATATCTCCATCCCCCAAAAATAAAGCAACAAGATAGAAGCACTTATTTTTACAATGTAGATATTTACTAATTCATTTATTCTCTAAAATATATGCCAACATTAAAGTTGCTTAATAATTTCCTGTTCGTATATGCTGAAATTAAAATCGTTTATGTTAAATTTTATATAATCTATCATCTGTTCACTTTCAATATCATTGGGGAGCTTAATTTTTCTAATGGCTGACGACGGAACTCCGTAATCTAAGAGAATATTGAGAGAGGTATTTACCCCCTCATTTTCTAATAGGGCAATGAATGCCGAATAATCTGCGGGACTATTCGGAGAAAGATAATTTATAATGCTTTCTAAAATTGCTAATTTCTTTGGTAGTTCAAACTTAGCTTTAGTCCGAATAAACCTAAATATTTCAGAAACAGATTTACTAACAATTTCTTCGCGGAGATTTTGTGGAGATTTTTCAGAATTATGTTTAATTTGTTCTCTAATAGCTTCCGATAGATTGTTGCGTATTAATTGAATAGATTTCTGAGATAAATACGTATATTCTTTCCCCTTTTTACCATCAAGATATTGCTGTAGAATCCTAAATGTCTCTTCCAAAATAGAATACCGTGGCAGAGGCTCTCTCCATGATAGAAGTTTTATTTTTTCCCTATTGCTTAGTAGATAGTTATATAATCTCAACTGTGATTCAACATCATAATAATTTTTCTTTATAATTTCCAATAAGTCATTTGGAACATTAGCTGTAAATAGGTCATATTTATTAATTAAGTTGCTTTTAATATCTTTAGTATCTAAGTTTATCAATATTTCACTTTGTAGTTCATCACTTTGTTCAACTATAGGGATATCTATTTTTTCAATATCTTTTTTCGGAGGATTGTCAAAATAATAAATATTTCCTGAAAAATGTTGCATCATTCTACCGGCACGACCTTTGATATTATTAAAATCAAAATATGAAAGTTTTTTATTTCCTTTTTTCATATCAAAAATTATGATATTCTTTGCGGAAGTATTAACACCTTCTATGAGTGAGGTTGTTGCAAAAATTACTTTCAAATCTCCCTTATTAAAATAGTCAAGCTGTGAGTTTACGATATGTCGTGGGTACTGTCCATTATGAATTCCTAACCTAGATTTCAAAAATTTCTTTAAAGACCACTCCCTCGAAATATGTTCATCTATCCATTCAAAAATGGGCAACTCCATATCCGATGTGAGTTTTGTGTATTCTATATATTCAGATGCCAATACCTCAGCTTGTTTAGGAGATTTTACATAGACAATTGTTTGCTCCTCTATATTCCTCAATAAGTTAAAAAATTTTTTCTTTTTATCCTTCTCATCCTTATATGCAATCTTATTTAGGTTTTGATTTACTAGGCTATATTCTGTGGATACGAAAGTTAAGTTGTATTTTTCTATAAATTCTTCATCTATTTTATCAACATTTGGTGTTAATAGAAGCAGCTGAGGAGAACCAAGACTCATAATCTTATAAAAAGCCAGATTAAGCTGACTAATACGTTCATCATGCTTAGAACTAGCTATTTTGTAAAATTCATCAATTACAAAGAAACCTAAATCTAATTTTTCCAATTTATTTAATATCTCTAAAACTCTCTCGCTAGTCAAAATAAAAATATTTTTATCTCTAAGCTCCTGTTTGGTATTAACAATTATTGTATATTCGCTATATTTTTGAAGTTTTTTTCTTGTTTCATCAATAAGTGCTAAAGTTGGCTGTATAATTAAAATATTTTTATATGTATTTCTAGCAACAAATTCTTCTATTAGTAAACTCTTTCCAAAACTTGTAGGAGCAGACAATATTAAGTTTTTTCTGTCAGAAATTATTTCCTCCATCTTTTTTTGTTCATAATGAAATCTAATTTTTTCACCATTTATACCTAAAAAATCTGATTTATGAAATTCATTTCTACATTGACCTGCTAAATTAAGCTGTCCTAGTTTCTTAGGGTCTAAGTAAGGATAAAATCCAAAACTTTCCACAAGGTTGGAAAAAATCGGAATCAAGCCATCATGTATGTAATTCCAATTTTCCATAACCTCTATCATTGCCTGATTATCATTAGATTCCGATATATTTTTTGCAAGAGAGAACCCCCTATTGAAATCTTTAAGTATTTCCTTCATACAATTAAACCTCGCTCTCTTTCTTTAATTTGAGATGAAGTTTCCTCACTAACTCATTTTTGCTTTCGACAGGAAATAAAAATAAATGGATTTTTAAATTATTTTTATTAGGAAAATTAGAAATTTTATCGTCAAATGCTGCTCTTGTTTTCTTCATAGCTTCAGACAACTTTAACTTAAACTCATCTGAAACTTCATCCGTTCCTTCTTTGAACTTGAATGTTTTTAGTATATTACTATCAAATAAGGCAAAAAAACATGCATTAATTTTTATTAATTTCGATATGAACCTACCCTCTGGGTCAATAATTTTTTAATATCGTTATTGTTAATATTTAAATCATTAAATCTATTATTAATAATTGTAAATTCTTGATTAAAAAAATCAATATTAAAATGCTTCACTAAATCATCGGCTAATTCAGTTAATGCTGAATTTTTATTTTTATAAAATTTACTTTCACCTATCCATAAATTATTTGTATCTGGGTCATAATGAACAGCATCAAAACCATGAACTACTGAGTTGTATGAGTCTTTAAAATATAACTTAGGAATTAATTGAGGTTTGTTTAATTTTACAGACAATAAGTAGTACAAAATCAACTCTCCAAATTCTCCTCTTTTTATATATTTATCATCATTTTCCGTAAATTGCGTCCCAGTATAATAATCGTTTGCTTCTTTGATTTCTTTTATTTCATACAATAATTTCCTTCCTTTAATATGAGCCCTACGGGGAGAGCTAGTATCTGCTCGTTCTAATTCTCTACCTTTCCCGAAAGCAAAACTAGCTATCTGATCAAAAATTTCTTCCGACCAATCTTCAACAACTTGATGTAAGTTATTATTGTCATCTAAGTCAAAAGCAATATAAAAACAGTGAGTCCTACTATCATCAGGTGAAATAAAGTATTCAGTGGTATTAGTCATAACTTCTCCAGTATCATATTCTTCTAAATAAATTATATCACACATTTAATTGTTCATAAATAATTTTAAGGATACTGATTAAAGAGTTACGATAGCAAAGAAAATCCGATAAGCTCGGATTTTCTACGATATTTTTTAATTAGAGTATTTAAATAATTCAAACAAAAATCCATCTTTCAACATTTCCAAGTTGAAAATATTGATAATATGTCCAAATGCCTCTGCCAGTGGTAGATGTGCAGTTTTCCAACCCAGTCCATCTGTCACCCAAACAAATTCAACATTGTCTGGAGAAGTCGTGACAAACTGGCTTAACTCGGTAAATTCTCCTGCAACTGCCTTGAGTTTACTTCCTCCGCCACCATAGTAATTGGTTTCAATCAGCCATACTTTATGCTTTTCTTTAGAATAAACTGCAGCATCAAAGCGACGCTGAGATTTATCAACTGGAACGTCTATATTCCAATTTTCTTTGATAAAAGGTGCTGTAGCTTGAGATTTGAAGTCTAATCCATACGAATGACAAACCTTTGCAACACTACGCTCAAGAATACCTTCCATAGTTTCACCACTACGATTTTTTCGACCGTTACTGTCTAAACCAGTCTCGACACCGTAAACGTAATCCACCAAAGAACGATTGGCATGGTGTTGTAAAAATTCTAACAGACCAGCTTGCTCTATAAAATTCATGTAGTCGTTTAATCTGCTAGTATCTATCTTTTTAAAATTCAATTGCTCAAAAGACATATTATCGTCATTATCTATCGTCAGAATATCTAAAATTTTATCACGACTAGCAATTAGACTGGGTACAGCTTTGAGCAAATCAGGCTGTTTTTGGAATAAGTCTAACGCAACATTATAAATATCTTCTTTTCCGATTAGATAATTTAGCGTGTTCAGTTCTAGTTCAAGCTTCTTTGTTTCACGTTCAACTTTCTCCCAATTGACGTAATAATCAGGTGTTCGATTAGTGAGCGATAAAGTATTTAAAAATTGTTTTAAGCGTTCTTCTGGTGAAGAAGAAATGTAAGTATTAAAATCCATAATTTACCTTCTAACTAATTAAAATAATCCAAAAAATGGCATATCATATTCATCAAGCATTATTTTAATACCATCTCCACGTAGCATTTCAAAAGTATCTCGATATTTATCTTGACCAAAAAAACTTTTATTTCCAACAAATATGAATTGCACAGAGAATGGTTCACCCTCGTGCACACTATCTAGCAAACGTTGATAAATACGTCTTTTATTTCCAAAACCTAATAACTTTTCATCAACACTTCCTTCACTTTCCTGCCATTTTTTCTCAACTATATAAACTGTATGATTTTCAAAATTTATGAATACTTCATCTGGTTTCCATTGTTTAGAGTTGGTATTTTCAATTTCTAGCTCCTTCAAAAAATCATAAAATCTATATTGAGGCATAATTTTACCGATGGGCTTTTCTTCCCCAATTCTAAAAACATCAAAGCCTTTGGTTACTTTTTTATCTTTAAAATCTATTTCTTTAACTTCATAGTTAGGGAGCGAATCTACTAATTCCGAAAAATCTGTATCTCTTTCAAATTTCAAACCATTGGTGTTTGTTTTTGCTCCCCCTCCATGCTTATTTGGTTTTCTCGCCATAGTTTTCCCTTTCCATTCTCAATTTCGCTATTTCCAAATATTCTTGCTCGAAATCAATCCCAACAAATCGTCTGCCTAGTCTTTTAGCAACAACCCCCGTTGTTCCACTTCCGACAAATGGGTCTAAGATGTAGTCCCCCTCTTTGGTGCTTGCTAAGATAATACGTTCTAATAAATATTCTGGTTTTTGTGTTGGATGTTTTCCAGCCCATTTTTCGGCTTTTTTAGTTAATGCGCCCGTCCAAACATCTTTCATTTGCTTTCCATCATTTAACTCCTTCATCAAGTCATAGTTGTAGTAATGACGAGCATTTTTGTCGTTTTTTCTTGCCCATAAAATGGTTTCCGTTGAATGAGTAAAATAGCGACAAGATAAATTAGGAGCTGGATTGGTTTTCTGCCATGTGATATTATTGAGGATTTTAAAGCCTTCTTGTTCTAAAGCCATGCCAACGGAGTAGATATTATGGAGACTCCCAGAAATCCAAATAGTTCCATTTGGTTTTAAAACTTCTTTGGCTAATCTTATCCAGCGACGGTTGAACTCATGTTTCTCCTCTAAAGAAGAAATCTTATCCCACTCTCCTTTATCAACTGACACAACTTGACCGCCAGAATTGGAAATACCACCATTACTCAAAAAGTAAGGTGGGTCAGCAAAAATCATATCCATGCTTTCAGGTTTCATCTGTGATAAGAGTTCAAATGTATCTGCATGAACCAAAATAGCCTTGTCCTTATGATAGTATGGTTCTGTCATCAAAACACCTCCATACTTATATTCGTTATTTTCCATAATTGGTTACGATAATCTCCGAAATTTTTCCACGGCTAGATGATTTTGCTCCATTTGTTCGAGTTGCTTCAACATAATGGATATTAAAATCTTGGTACAATTCTTCTACCAAAGGGCTAGATGAATTTGACAACATGACATAAGCACCTTTATCGCTCAGTCGTTTAAAAGCGTTTCTTAAGCGTACTTGGTCTTCATAAGAAAAACCCTCATGGGTATAAGAAGTAAAGGCACTTGTTTCGGACAATGGTATATAGGGTGGGTCAAAATAGACAAAATCACCTGTTTGAACATTTTCAATAGCTTTTTCAAAATCGCCTGTTTGAATGGTCACATGGTTGTTGTTGAGATATTCTGAAATAGCCAACAATAATTCAGCATTTACAATTTTAGGATTTTTATAACGACCATAAGGAACGTTGAATTGATTTTTAGAATTTACCCGATAAAGACCATTAAAATCCACTCGAAGCATATACATAATGCGAGCGGCACGCTCTACATCTGACATCTGCTCTATTTGACCATCACGGTCAACTGATCGTAAGTCTAGGTAGTATTCCTTGCTATTATTTTCTTGATGTTTAGTCAACAATTCAATCAACTTTTGTGGATTGTCCTTAATTTGTTGATAACAATTGATTAATTCCGCATTGAAATCATTGATGAGAGCTGTTTTTGGAGAAAGGTCAAGAAATAAAGCTCCTCCACCGACAAATGGTTCATAATAATTATTGTAAGAAGTTGGCATAAGTGACTTGATGGCAGGTAATAATTGACGTTTTCCACCAGTCCACTTGGTGAATGGCTGTAAAACCATTTTATTTGTTTGCACTAGTTCCATAAGTAACATTATATCATAGAATGCAATTTGAAGATACTCTACATAACAAAAAAGACCCATAATAGGTCTTGAGATTAAACGGAACGCTTATTTCGTTCACGCTCTAAACGCCTTAGTATATTTTGTTTATGCAAAATATACTGTTCTTCAGTCAAAGCTAAAACTTCCATCACAGCAGTGTCTAAATCTGCTCCGTTTCTGGAACTTCTAAAATCAATACCTTGATTTTGACACTCCATCGTATGAAGAATAAAATCATCAAAAGCTTTTATTGCTTGACTATTCTTCTCCCTTAAAGCTTCTTGCTTTTTCTCGTTAAAACCCGTTAATGCTTTAATTTTCTCTGCATCGTCGGTATAAGTTAATAATCTACGAGCAAGATTTTCCTTTGGGTAAGGATTAGCTGCAGTATCATTCTAAATGATTTGTTTGTAGCGTTTTGAATACATCTGAATTACCTCTAAAAATAGATTTCTACCGCCTGCTCGGTAGATTGTTTCATTTTCTACCGAACGCAAGGGATTAACTATTCTCAGAAGTTCTCTGGAAGCTTTAATTTTGAACGAACTTCAAGAGTTAATAAACTCGTTTCAGATTAACGAAGCAGATTTATTACAACACTTGAAAGATAAGTTTGAAATCAAGGAGACCAAAAAAGTTTAGCAACTTGCAAAAAACAGCTGGCGAAGGATGAACAGCGAATGACGGAACTTGATACTATTATCCAGAAACTTTACGAAAAGCAACTGTTGGGCAAAATCGCAGATGACCGCTTCAAAAAAATGTGCGACAGCTACGAAGCAGAACAAGCTGAGCTAAAAGAAAAAGTCGAAACTGAAACCGAAACGCTTGGGGCAAAAATGAAATCTGCCTACAATATTGAGAAATTTATGGCAACTGTTCGAAAATACACTCAGCTTGAAAAGTTGACGCCGAAAATCATCAATGAATTGATTAATAAAATTATTGTTCACCAACCGATTGGTAGAGGGCGAAATAGACAGGTTAAGCTGGAAATCTACTACCGATTTATTGGCAATATTTAAACATTTAAAAGAGCGAGACAAAACCCGCTCTATATATACAACATAAGGACTGCTGGGTGAGGTGTGGACATTGTACCATATTTTGTTTCGCAGGAAGTCTATTGATAAGTTTCAAGAAGTTATTAAAGGACTGGAAAAAGGTGTTTTAAAGTCCACTGTCAGTAGACAATGGACAAGGTTGTTTTTTGAAAACAATTGAGTATTACTTCACATTTTGTGAGGATTGAAAGAAAAATTGCTCATTTCCTATCTTTTCTATTGCTTTATCTGAGATTATTTGTTATATTGAAAGTACAATTATTTTTTATCTATAAACGTTAAGCATTGCACTTTTCAGATAGAAAGGAGTATTTTTCGAACAAGGAATGTAAACGCTTACAGAAATCGATGAAAGGAATTAGGAGTTAATGGATAAACGATTTTTTGAAAAACGCTGTACATACAGTATTCGTAAATTTGCACTAGGTGTTGCTTCAGTTATGATTGGGGCTAGTTTTTTTGCTACTGCTCCAGTAATGGCTAACACACCAACAGTTGGCTCAACAGATAATTTGCCAAGTGAGCTGGCTGATTTGGATAAAAAAGCGAGCGATAATGGACGAGAGTTCGATAAGGAAGCTGCAGTAGCAAATCCAGGTTCTGCTGAAACAACAAATGGACCAAAAACTGAAGAAGAGTTATTAGCTCTTGAAAAGGAAAACAAAGAAACTACTGACAAGTTGCCGAAAGAATTGGAAGGCAAAGTTGAAAAAGCTACTGATAATGGTAAAGAGGTAAATAAAGACCAATTAGCTCAAGATACTGGTAGTCTTGTTCCTGACGATGTTGCCAAAACAAAAAATGGAGAATTGAACTATGGCGCTACTGTTAAGATTAAGACTCCATCAGGAGAAGGTAGTGGTATTGTCATTGGTAAGGATCTTGTTTTGACTGTTTCTCACAACTTTATCAAGGATCAACAAGATGGAAATATCCGTAAGGTTGTGGATAATGATAAAGGGGATGGAGATATTTTTAGTATATCCTACCCTGGTTTAGATGATGTAAAATTTAGTAAAAAAGATGTGATTCACTGGGATAGAGATGGTTATCTAAAGGGCTATAAGAACGATTTGGCTCTTGTGAGATTGCGTACAGTTCTTGAAAATGCTCCTGTTGAAGTTACTGAAAAGCCAGTTGTTAAGAAAGTTGGGGATAAAGTCAATATGTTTG
>ERZ773197.2744-NODE-2744-length-10835-cov-4.525788_pt1 | contig 10835 bp, 9 predicted proteins | sample MGYA00580999_ERZ773197 | MGnify/ENA primary metagenome ERZ773197 (study PRJEB29015, sample SAMEA2738166) | human oral metagenome | biome: human oral; feature: human-associated habitat; material: saliva | place: China | collected 2185 ... | reverse complement strand
GGTTCAATTCTTGACGACGTTGGTAAAGTTTTGCTTCTTCCCATTCTTTTTGCCAAACTGGTTCTTTGGTTGGAAGGCCAGCACGCATTGGAAATGCAGTTTTCCCAAGATTCAGGGTTTCTTTGAGTTTCATTTGGTCTCCTTATGACATATATTTTTCAAAATAAAAAACCGCAGACTTCTCCTAAAGGACGAAAAATCGCGGTACCACCTTTGTTTAGACAGGAAAAATCCTATCCCTCTTAGCCCGTAACGTAGGCAAACGTCGTTTCTTACTCAATTCAGAAACGATGAAGCAGAATGATAAATCAAACAAAAGGGATTACAGGTCTCTCACCACCACCTGCTCGCTGAAAATATTCTGTCTGATTTGTGTTTCTGCACTTATTATAAAAGATCTACTGGAACTTTAGAATCTTCATCCGATTCTGAACGTTTTACTGATTCTAAAATTTCTTTCTGTTGTGCTTGAATCAACTCTTCATCTATGGTCTGAAGGGTCTGTGTTTCTGCCAATTCTCGATTTGCTTGCTCAATTCGTTCTTGCAATTCAGCTAATTCTTCAGGTGAGAATTGGCGCGTAACATCTACTTCTTCCTCTAGCTCGACTTTTTCTCCAATCGCTTCTTCAACCACTTCTTTAAAGGCTTCATCACTGGTTTGGAGATAGGCAGCAGTTGGGCGAAGGATATCTTCCCAATCTGGAGAGTCAACAATACTTAGTTGACTTTCAATTGTCGATTTGAGACGCTGATGGAAGACACGCGTTTTATTTTTCAATTCTTCTGTCTCAACAGCTACTCTTTTGGCGTTATCTGTAGCCTGACGAAGAATATCATTTGCCTTATACTTGGCTCTATCTAATAAACGTTGCGCATCTTGCTCTGCTTGCTGCACAATATTTCCTGAACGTTCTTGTGCTGCTTGCTTGACCCGCTCTGCTGTATCTTGTGCAATCAAAACAGATTGGCTGAGCGAGTCTTTCATTTCATCAAAATAAATTAGACGTTCTTCAAGATTACGGATTTTCGCTTCTTTCTCACGATTCTCACGAATTAATTCCTCATAATCATTGACAATGATATCAAGAAATTCTTCAACTTCATCAATATCGTACCCTCTAAATCTGGTCGAAAAAGCTTTATCTCTAATCTCTAGTGATGTTAGTGCCATATTTCCTCCTTATTTGCTAGGTAATAATCCAACTGTTAGTTTATACTTCCCATTTTTGGAAAAACCATTTTCTGTTAAAATCTTAAATCTTCCATATTTCCTAACGCTAATCAAATCCCCCAGAGAGAGCTGTTGGCTAGGATTATCAATGGTTCTGTAGTTCTGCTTTACCTGCTTCCCCATGATTAGTTCCACAGCTTGACTACGTGATAACTTAAAGACTGTGGCTACCAGCTTATCCAATCTGAGACTAGAGACCAAAACATCTGTTGTTTTAGTCGCCAGTGCGTCTTGTAACTGATCTTTGAAATCAACTCTTCTTAGCCGAACTGGGACTTTAGCTATTTTAGAAACATTCGTAATGAAATATTCTTCTAATCTTCTATCCACAAATACTTGTGCACGGTCATCCACGACGATAATATCGCCAAACGTCCGCCTCTCAATCCCTAGCTGATGCAAAAGGGTTCCCATAATTTGTGAATGAGTCACCTTATAGAACTTACTTGCATAGGTAATCTCTAGCAAGACCACATCAAAATCTTCGAGTTCTAATTGATAATAGCTAGGTGCAATCAACACTTTAGCAAACTCACTTGGAAAATAATCTGAACTAGCAAATACTTGCACATCATATTGCTTACTCAAATTTTTGAGAATATTGACCTGGTGAGGATTCAAAAAAGCAGTCGTCTCATAGCTATATTGATTTTCTACTCTTTGAAGCAATTCCATGCTTTTATCCAGAAAATCTTGATCATCCTGAGAATAATGCTGATAGATATTGTTTACCATAGCAATAACAAGGAAGCTAGGAAGTGTAGAAATAAGGTATCAAGCACTCTCAAGGCAAAAAGTGCTGCCAGAACAGTAAAGTCTAATCTACCAAACTGCAAAGGCAACCTGCGGAACAAACGCAAAAATGGTTCAACCAGAGAACCGACAAGCCTTCCTAGGGCTGTTTGGTAAGCTCCAGGGAACCAAGACAAAAGTGCATAGATGAAGACGAGAAGGGAGTAAAGATCAATTAGATTAGAAACTAATTTTAAAATAAAGTAAATCATTAATTATCTGCTGCGTTTCATATCAAAATCGTATTCACTCAGATCCACATCGTTTGGAAGGCGAATATCTTCTACATTGACGACAACATTGATTGGAGTGAGCAAGTACATGGTACTAGCAACTTTTCTCAAGTTCCCAGCCAAAACATAGCGTGCCCCATCAAGATAATCCAAGCAACGTCTTGCTTGTACCTCTGTCATATATTGAAAATCAATTAAGATACTCTCATTCGCCACAAGTAAATCAACAACCTCTGTTGCTTCCTCATATTTTTTAGGATAGCGGACATCAATCGTAACCTTCTCACTAGATTTCACTCGATGCTGAGCCAGTTCTTGTTGGCGAGCATGCAATCTAGTAATATTTTCCGTTGCAGGCTTTTGTTGGACTTGTGAAGAAGCTGAACGAGTACGTGCGTTTTCCTTTGCTGATGCAGCCGGAACTGGCTCGATCTCTGCAGGCTTCAAAACAGAATCAGATTCATCTGAAGGCTGTACTGGTATGTCAGACTTCTCTCCATCTTCTGTAAAGTATTCTATAAATTTATCAAATTTATCTTTAAATGACATAGTTCTTTCCTATTTAAAAAATGCTGTTCCGATTCTGACATAGGTTGAGCCGTTGGCAATCGCTTCTGGATAATCACGGCTCATTCCCATACTCAAATCAGAAAAGGGCATGTTTTTTAACTGTTTGCTTTGTAAGTTTAATTGAAGCTGATGTGCCTCTGAAAAAATCTGATTCAGCTCTTGATGATCAGCTTCGAGTGGAGCCATGGTCATCAGGCCAACAATGCAAATATTTTCTAAGACTGCAAGCTCTGGTAAAACACTATCTAGTTCTTCAACTAAAAAACCGTGCTTGCTTTCTTCTTTTGAAATATTGACTTGCAAGAAACAATTAATCACATGATCTGCTCGCTTATTGATTTCTTGAGCCAATTTGACAGAGTCTAAAGCATGGAAATAATCAACATAGTTGATCACATCTTTCACTTTTCTTCTCTGCAAACTACCAATTAAATGCCAGGTAAGGTTTTCTTCCTTTAAAGCATGATATTTTTCAAGAAACTTATCTACTCGATTTTCTCCAATATGTTTGATTCCTGTATCCACGAGTTTTTTCGCTGTTTCACAGTCAACATATTTGGTAACCGCAATAATGTTTACGGAGTCCTTCAATCGATTTTCTTTTTCAACTATTTGAGCAACATTTTGAAAAATTAAATCTTTATTTGCTTGAAAATCCATTTAATTAGCGATTTCTAAAGAATGGCGGTGTTTCAAGTTCGTCATCTTCTTCCTTAATATCTGTAAAGCGCTCTACACGGCTAGAAGGCACAGGTTCTGCTTGACGAACGATTGATTCACGACGTAAATCCCAGTCTCCAAAGGCTGAAGCTCTAGAAGTTTCTATAGTTGAGCGATGGGAAGGAGCTGGCATTTCTCTTGTTTCTGCCATATCGAAGTTTCGATCATAATGAGCAGATGACTGTGCTGAGCGTACTTGCTCAGCGCGGCTCGCAGGTTTAACACCTTGCAATCCACTTACCTTATCAACCTTATCCTCTTTAACACCTGTTGCAACAACAGTCACACGGATTTCATCCTTCATGGATTCATCAATAGAAGTACCAAGCCAGATGTTGACACCATGACCAGCTGCCTGATTAACGATTTCAGAAGCTTCTTCTGCTTCAATCAAGGTCATATCTAGGCCACCAGTAACGTTGACAATCACGTCTTCTGCACCATCAATAGTTGTTTCAAGAAGTGGAGAGTAGATAGCTTTACGAGCTGCTTCGATAACGCGCTCTTCACCGCTTCCGATACCGATACCCATCAAAGCATTACCTTTATTTTCCATAACAGTCTTCACGTCTGCAAAGTCAAGGTTAATCAAGCCAGGGCTAGTAATCAAGTCAGTAATACCCTGAACCCCTTGGCGCAATACGTTATCAGCTTCACTCAAGGCTTCTAGAAGCGGAGTTTTCTTGTCAACAATTTCCAAAAGGTTGTTGTTTGAAATGATCAAAAGAGTATCTACATGTTCACGCAGTTCGTTGATTCCTTCAACGGCAAAATTACCACGTTTGTTTCCTTCAAATCCAAATGGACGAGTTACAACTGCTACAGTTAGGGCGCCTACTGATTTAGCGATGCGAGCAATAACTGGTGCTGCTCCTGTACCAGAGCCACCACCCATACCAGCAGTGATAAAGACCATGTCTGCTCCTTGAAGGGCTTCTGTCAAAACTTCTTCGCTTTCTTCAGCTGCTTTACGACCAACCTCAGGTTGACCTCCAGCACCCAGACCACGAGTCAACTTAGGACCAAGCTGGATAACTGTTTCTGCTTTTGCACTGCTAAGTGCTTGCACATCTGTATTTGCTGCGATAAATTCTACGCCAGCAAGACCTTCATCGATCATTCGGTTAATAGCGTTTCCGCCGCCACCGCCGACACCAATTACTTTAATGACTGCGCCTTGTGCTGCAGCCGCATCAAATGAAAATGTCATAATCTATTTATTCTCCTTACTCAAACATATTACCAATTAAATTGCGCATCTTATCTGTAAGACTAGCTTTTGGTTCCTCTTGTGGTTCTTCATTTCTAAGCGGTGCAATTTCTGGTTCCACCTCTTGAACTGGTTGAACTGGTTCAACCGGCTGATGATCAAAGCGAGGTACTCTATGACTTGGACGTTCAAAGCTAGTTGCTTGATGACGCAACTGCTCGTCTCCACGAACAGCAGCTTGTGCAATTCGATCCACTTCGGTCAGATTGCCAGCATACTCTGAAAGACTAATCACGTGGGCAAAAGCTGGATTACGGATACCGATTTGATTTGGTACGTATAATTTAGCGTGAACGCCAAATACTTCCTGAGCTAATTCTACAACGCCAGGCAAGATCGCTCCACCACCAACGATGACGATACCGCCAGGAAGATCTAACACGTGTCTTCTATCTAAATCTTGCTTGATTTGTTCAAAAACATGTTTGATACGAGCAGAGATGATTTCAGCTAGATAGATTTCTGTTATTTCAACTGGATTAACTTCCCCGATGACTTCAACTGGGAAAGATTCTGTGCCTGCAAATGGTACATAAGCTACACCATAGTTAAATTTCAAGCTTTCTGCCAATTTCTGAGAAGTTTTCAAGACTTTTGAAATGTCTTTGGTAACATAATCGCCACCTTCTTGGTAGATATTGGTAAATTGTAATTCTTGATTTTTTACAGAAGCAACTGTAGTTTGTCCGCCACCCATATCAATGACTGTCGCACCAAACTCCCGCTCACCTTCGTTCAAGATGGATTTTGTCATCGCTAATGGAGAAATGATAATATTTTCCAATTTAACTCCTGCACGCTCCACTGTCTTACGGAGATTGTGCAAGATTGTACGAGGACCAGTGTAGAGCAGGCCACGCATTTCTAAGCGAATTCCCATCATGCCACGAGGGTCACGGATACCTTGGAAGCCATCAACAACAAACTCTTCTGGGATGAAGGTAATTACTTCACGGTCAGGAGTCATGCTCTTGGTCAAGGCAGATCTTACAACGCTCTCGACATCTTCATCGGTAATTTCTTTGGAGTCACTAGTCACAGGAATCATTCCTTGAGTTGGCTCAATTTGCAATAGATTTGCAGGCAAGCCAACATTCACTAGTCCAATTGAAATCCCCGCTTTTTCCTCTGCTTGAGAAATTGCTGACTTAATAGCCGCTGCTGCTGCTTCAATATCGACAATAATCCCATCTTTAACGCCAGCACTCTTTGCATTGCTGACTCCAATAACATTCATTTCACCATTGATGTGCTCTGCCACCAACACTTTAATTGTGCTACTTCCTATATCTAATCCAGTAAAAAAGCCATCTCTAGCCATTACATCAGTCCTCTCTGTCTTCCACGTTTCCATTCTAATACAAATAACTCTAGAAAATAGGGTTATCCAAACTTTATTATATCATAAAAATACGAAATTGGCGCAGTTTTTTATCTATAATAATTAGTTATTTTCAGAAATCTCTGGCTTTTCTGCCTGAGATTGAGCAGAATGCTCGGTAGATTGCTCTGCATGTTGAGTTGAAGATTCTGTATCTTGCGCATCGTTACTAGCTTCATGGATAACTTCATTTTCTGTGCCTTGCGCATAGCTAAAAATACCAGCCTCCATATCGACCACGCTTGGCACTTCCAACTGAGGATGAATTCCTTCATAGTAGGGAAGTTTCTTAGCAATATGAGAAATTGGAACTAAAATTTGGTGTTCATCAGACATGGTAATAGTCACTAAATCATCTGTCACCTTGCTAGGAGTTAAATCAACTTTTCTTATGCTCTTTTTGACTGAATCGGGAACATTCTTCAGTTGTTGAACAAACTCCTTGATCAAACCTGCATCCGAGAAGGTCACATCCATCCGTTCTTCCGGCAAGGCATCAGCCGCAACCTCATTTTTTACGTATTTTCCACTGGTTAAAATAGGATAATACTTAGAATCTTTCTGCAAATAACCTAAAATGCCATATTCCTGAACATTGATTTTGAAAGTCAGTGGGAATTGATAGGTCATCTCTACATTTTCAATCCAGGGGCTAGAAGCTTTCAGATTTTGCTCATAATGATGGCGATTTTTGTAAACAGTGACAGTGTAATCGCGCTGATCGATTTTGCTACTGCTTCTTAGCTCCTCCTGACTCACAACCTTGTTCCCAGTAAATTCAATGGTCTTCATGGTTGCCAGCGGTGTAAGGAAATAAAGGGAAGCTAAAAAGATCAGAGAACTTGTCACTAAAACAGGCAAAGCTCGATACCAATGAATTTTCTCAATTGGAACTTTTGAAAACTCAACCTGCTCTACTTCTTCCTCTTGCTCTTCTTCTTGTTCTTGGACTTCCTCTTGCTCCTCAACTTCAGATTCACTTTCAGAATCTTGAACTTCATCTTCTTTCTCACTTGTCGGAGAGTCTGTGTCAATTTCTTCAGAAACTGTATCTTCTTCGTTAGAAGGCTCCTGATTTTCCAGTTCTGCCTTCATTTCTTCTTTTTTCTGCTCTAGTTCAGCTCTTTTTTTCTCTAACTCAGCTTGCTTTTTTGCCTTTTCTTGAGCTTTTTTCTCAAGATACTCTTTGTTTCTGACTTGCCATTCAGAAAGAGAAAGTTGAGCCGTTTCTTGCTTGTCTTCCTTGCTTTTTTTCATTTTTTCCCTTTGTTAATATCTTGCTTCAAAATTTCATAAAAATCATCTACAGATTTTAATTCCGGCGCTTTTTCCATTCGTTGATAATAAGCATCCTTTTCTCTTAGTAAATCATCCACTGCTACTTGGAGATTGACCCGATTCAAGTTTTCCTCATTGATTTTAAGCGCATAGCCTTTTTCCAAGAAGTAGTTGGCATTTTCAATCTGATCTCCTCGACTTGCCCCCAGCCCCAAAGGTACAATCACTTGCAACTTCTTCATAGCAAGTAATTCAAAGATAGTATTGGAACCACCTCGTGTCACGACGACATCTGCCATAGCCATTAGTGGCTGGTATAGATCTGTCACATAGGATACCCGGTAGATGCGGTGGGAAAGTTCATCCAAGCTAGCATCGCCTGTCAGATTGATAATATTATATTTTTCAATCAAGCGATCCTTGTTTTTTGTAATAAAATCATTGAAAACTTTCGCACCTCCTGAGCCCCCGACAAAGAGCAAGGTAGGTTTTCCTTCTGTGAAATGAGCCTTAATTTTCTCAATCTCAGCCGGTTCCGTTTGAGGGAGGGCAGCGATCTTGGTCACCGCTCCAACATGTTCAGCCTTGCTCAGTCCTTCAGCTTGCTCAAAAGTCGTGAACATCTTTGTCGCGCATTTATAACCAATTTTATTGGCCAGACCAAGCGACAAGTCAGACTCATGAATAAAAACTGGAACGCCTGTCACCTTCGCCGCAATCACTGGCGGAACAGACACAAAGCCTCCTTTTGAAAATAGGGCTTTGGGACGGACTTTTAACATGATACCCAGCGACTGGAGAATACCGCCTGCCACTTTAAAAACATCCCAAAGATTCTGCCAAGAAAAATAGCGACGGAGCTTGCCAGTTGCAATCGAATGGAAAACAACAGGTAGACCTGATTTCTGAATTTCCTTGTACTCAATCCCATGGCGGTCACCGATATAATGGACTTCCCAGCCCTCTTCGATAAATTTAGGCATCAGCAAAAGATTGAGGGTCACATGACCAACTGTCCCTCCACCTGTAAATACTATTTTTTTCATTTTATTCCTTTAATTCTTTAAACACGGCAAGGAATTCATCGCCCCGCACTTCAAAATTCTTATACATATCCCAGCTGGCATTGGCTGGACTGAGAAGGACAACATCCCCAGGCTCCGCCACAGAAAAGGCTTTACGAGTAGCATCTCTGATATCTGAAGCGTCCAGATAACTTACTTCTGCCTGATCCGCAGCCCGCTTAACACGCACAGCCGATTCACCCAGAATCACCATCTTTTTCAAGCTCTTGATATCTGGCACCAATTCATCAAATTCATTGCCACGATCCAGACCACCAGCAATCAGAATGACCTTGCTATTGTCAAAGCCTGACAAAGCTTTTTGTGTCGCTAAAATATTAGTTGATTTACTGTCATTGTAAAATTTGACTTGATTGATTTCCCCCACATACTGGAGACGATGCTTGACACCACCAAAATGAGCCAGAGTTTCTCTAATAACTTGATTGTCAATCCCGCGCAGTTTAGCGACAGCAATGGTTGCTAGAGCATTTTCTACATTGTGACTGCCAGGCACGCCTAGTTCAGAAGCTTTCATAATGGCTTCCCCACGGAAAGTCAGCACATCGCCGTCCAAGTAAGCTCCATCGATCTTTTCTTTAGTTGAAAAAGGAATCACCTGGGCTGCCGTTTTCTTAGCCAATTCTTTCGCCAAGTCTTGATTGAAATTCAAAATGACATAGTCAGAAGCTGTCATATTTTTTTGAATATTCCACTTGGCTGCCACATATTCCTCAAAAGAGCCGTGATAGTCCAGATGTGTCGGCATCAGATTGGTAATCACCGCTATTTCTGGATGGAAGGCTTCGATTCCCATTAGTTGGAAAGAAGAAAGTTCCATAACCAATGTGTCTGTTTCACTCGCATCTTGGGCAACTTGACTAGCTGGAAATCCAATATTTCCAGACAAAAGACCATTTTGACCACCTGCTGTTAGCACTTCCGCAATCATGGTCGTGGTCGTGGTTTTTCCATTTGAGCCAGTAATCCCGATAATCGGTGCATCCGAAATCAGATAAGCCAGCTCCACTTCGGTAATGACAGGAATCTGCTTTTCCAAAGCCCTCATGACCATAGGATTGTTGTAAGGAATGCCTGGATTTTTCACCATCCATTCAAAATCTTCATCCAGCAGTTCCAAAGGATGTCCACCTGTCACGACCTTAATTCCTTCTTCTAGTAAAGATTGGGCTGCTGGATTTTCCTCGAAAGGCTTGCCGTCATTGACCGTCACAATCGCTCCCAGTTTATCTAAAAGACGGGCTGCTGACTCCCCAGATTTGGCCAACCCCAACACCAAGACTTTCTTATTGGCGAATTTTGAAATAGTCTTCATCATGTACCTCTTCATTCATACTACCTTCTATTTTACCTTTTTTTGCGAAAATAAAAAAGTCATATCAGGCTTTTATTTTAACTGTTATCAGCTTTTAATAAATAAGAAGAAATGTTATTCTATTTGAAATCTTTGGAAACATCTTTTTATACCGGCAAAGGGCTATCTAAAACATTTGATTACCAGTATCTTATCAAGCCTGACCTGCTCACTTCTTGCCAGCAGTATTCAAAAAAGCATCTTCTCACTAGATGAGAAACTACCGGTATTGATATGTCATTTCTAGCCAGCCAAAAGCTCCAGAGGCCAATCCCACTTTGAAGCAAGAAAAGGAACTAGGTTACCAACAGTCTAGACGACCTTGGGAATCCTAATTCCTTCTTTATAGTTTATCAGCTTACAGTTCTTTTGATTTCTGAGGTGGCACCAGACGCTCAATATCTGTCAAGGCCCACACCGTTATAATAATCAAAAAGATACTCACAAATAATTCTCCAGGCAATTTAAAAATTTGAAAAATTGCCAAAGCAAGCAAAATGATCAAGGCAACCAGCAAGAGCACAATTGTCAAGATATTCAACGTCCCTTTAATGCTAGCCGGAATGGCAAATATATAGAAAAGCAGGATTAAAATTCCAATAATCAGGTAAATCATGCTGCTCCTTTCTACCACCAGTCAACTAAATGATTTATTCTGCTGCTTGTTTTTTCTTATTTTTATTAGCTTTTTCGCGTTCTTGCTTGTTCAAGATTTGTTTACGCAAACGGATAGACTCAGGTGTTACTTCCATGTACTCATCGTCGTTCAAGAACTCAAGTGACTCTTCAAGGGTCAAGATACGAGGTGTCTTAATAACCGCTGTTTGGTCCTTAGTAGCTGAACGAACGTTGGTCATTTGTTTAGCCTTAGTGATGTTAACTGTCAAGTCATTTTCACGAGAGTTTTCACCGATGATCA
>ERZ773197.2742-NODE-2742-length-10843-cov-6.494160_pt1 | contig 10843 bp, 10 predicted proteins | sample MGYA00580999_ERZ773197 | MGnify/ENA primary metagenome ERZ773197 (study PRJEB29015, sample SAMEA2738166) | human oral metagenome | biome: human oral; feature: human-associated habitat; material: saliva | place: China | collected 2185 ... | reverse complement strand
GTGTCTTGATTGAGCAAGGTGTCAATGCGCGTGAAATTGAAGTTGGTTTACTTGGGAACGAAGAAGCCCAAAGCAGCTTACCAGGTGAGGTAGTGAAAGATGTTGCTTTCTATGATTACGAAGCTAAATACATTGACAACAAAATCACTATGTCTATTCCTGCAAAATTGTCAGATGATGTGATTTCTACCATGCGTCAACATGCCGAAAAAGCCTTTCGAGCGATTGGCGGCGTTGGTTTAGCTCGCTGTGATTTCTTTTACACTGATAAAGGTGAGATTTTCCTCAATGAGTTAAACACGATGCCTGGATTCACACAGTGGTCTATGTATCCCCTGCTTTGGGAAAATATGGGCATTTCTTATACAGATTTGATTGAAAAATTGGTTCGGTTAGCTCAAGAAATGTTTACAAAACGTGAAAAGCATTTACTATGAGATAAGAGCAGGTACTCTTCCAAGTTTGAAAAGCGAATAAGTCGTAAGCTTTGTCTGAATCTTAAAGCTTTGCTTTGAGCAATTAGCCATAGCATCAATATAAGAGCTTTTTGCAGTCATAAAACAAGACAGGAATAACATTGCTCCTGTCTTTTCATTTTTTTCTGTTATTTTGCTATATCTTTTAGTGAATCTGTAAAAGTCGGTTTTTCTGTGGTATAATGAGAGAGTTAGAGATATTTAAGATAAGTAGGGGATAAAAATGCAATTAACGTTCTATGAAGTGGCTTCTGTTTTGAAAGCTAAAAATGATGTTCATCTATTTCCAGATTGTACATTTAGAAAGGCAGAATTTGACAGCCGATTGATTGGAGAGGGAGATTTGTTTCTGCCTCTTAAGGGCGCGCGTGATGGGCATGACTTTATTGCGACAGCGTTTGAAAATGGAGCTGTGGCAACCTTGTCAGAAAAAGAATTGGAAGACTATCCTTATATTTTAGTAGATGATGTATTAGCAGCACTGCAGCATTTGGCACGGTATTATCTGGAAAAGATGAAGGTAGATGTTTTTGCAGTCACAGGTTCTAATGGTAAGACGACGACCAAAGACATGCTGGCTCACCTCTTGTCAATGGCTTATAAGACTTACAAAACGCAAGGAAACTACAATAATGAAATTGGTCTTCCTTATACGATCTTGCATATGCCAGATGATACTGAAAAGTTGGTTCTGGAAATGGGGCAGGATCACATGGGGGATATTCATCTTTTATCTACTATCGCTCAGCCAAAAGTAGGCATAGTGACTTTAATTGGTGAAGCACATCTAGAATTTTTTAAAAGCCGTCATGAAATTGCAAAAGGAAAGCTACAAATCGCTGACGGTATGAAAAATGGGGCTCTTTTAGTTGTCCCAGCGGACAAAATTATCAATGACTTTTTACCAAGTCAGCAAAATGTTGTTCGTTTTGGTCCAGACGAAGATATTTGTCTAACAAAATTAGAAGAACGAAAAGATAGCTTGACCTTTGAGACCAACTTTTTAACTAGTGCTATTGACCTTCCAGTAACTGGAAAATACAATGCGACTAATGCTATGGTTGCAACCTATGTAGCTTTAAAAGAAGGGGTGACAGAAGAGGTCATTCAAAAAGCTTTTTTGACCCTTGAATTAACGCGAAATCGCACTGAATGGAAAAAAGCTAAAAATGGAGCTGATATCCTCTCAGATGTTTATAATGCGAATCCAACAGCTATGCGTCTGATTTTGGAGACTTTTTCAACGATTCCTTGTAATGAAAATGGTCAGAAAGTGGTTGTTTTGGCTGATATGAAGGAGCTGGGGGCTGAGTCTAAACAAATGCATGGTGCTATGATAACTAGTCTAAATCCGGAAATTCTCTCAGAAATATTTCTCTACGGAGAGGATATGGCTGCGCTTTTTGCCTATGCTCAGGAAATTTTCCCACCAGAGAAAGTTCATTATTTTGTAAAAAATGCTGAAAAAGACCAGTTTCCGGCCTTAGTAAAAGCGATTAAAAAAGTGCTCCAACCAGCAGATCAAGTGTTGATAAAAGGAAGTAACTCTATGAATTTAGCTAACCTAGTAGAGGAATTGGAGAATGAGGTGTAAGCATCAGGTGCAGTATCTTGCTCTTCTTCGCGGTGTGATGCCTATGGGACCAAATCGAATTCCTAAGATGAGTGACTTAGTTCAATTGTTGGAAACATCTGGTTTAGATAATGTTTCAAGCTATATTCAATCAGGTAATGTGATTTGTGAAACGAGTATATCTGCTAAAGAATTGGCTCGACATATTCATCAATTGATTTTAGAGAAAATCGGCGCAAATTTAGCCATTATTGTAAAAGAAAAATCGGATTTAGAAAAAGCTATCTTGCAAAATCCTTTCCCTGAGGAATTGGATTCATCACGGATTCATCTGGTTTTTACAAACAGTCATATTTCGACAGAGCGATTGACAGAAGTGAGAGAAATGAACTTTACAGATGAAATATTTGCAGTTGGAGAAACTTGCCTTTATATGTATCTACCAAGAGATGCTAGAATAAAGAAGTTAAATAATAATTTTCTCGAAAAGAAACTAGGGACTGTTGCCACAACGAGAAAACTAACTATAATAAAAAAATTAATCAATAGGATGGATTAGTAAGAGATGAATTTACAAGAATTTTTTACAAGTCATAAAACAGAGGCACCACAATTAACCCCGTTTTGGTATGGAATGATGTTTTTGGGAATCATTTACATCATGTACAGTGCTGTAAAATATCATCAAAATAAGCGTTATCAAATTATTTTAAAATTTGTACAAGGATTCCAAATTCTAATGCTTTATAGCTGGTATGTCGCCACTTTGTCACCACTATCTGAGGCACTTCCTTTTTATCATTGTAGATTGGCGATGTTTGCTATTTTGTTTCTGCCTGATTCCTCAGTTTATAAACAATATTTTGCTCTTTTAGGAGTATTTGGGCCTATTTGTGCCTTGATTTATCCTTTGTTTGATCCATTTACTTTTCCTCATATTACCTTAGTATCCTATCTGATTGGTCACTATGCTCTTTTGGGGAATTCTCTCACGTATTTGATGAATCATTATGATAGTAAGCAATTGGACTTGCGGCGAATTGTAGAGATTAGTTTTGCTATGAATCTCTTGTTATTATTTGTAAATTTTGTGAGTGGTGGAAATTATGGTTTTTTGAAGGAGCCGCCTTTAGTAGGTGATCATGGGATAATTAGCAATTATCTGTTGGTGTCATTGCCTCTGATTTTAGCTATTTGGATGATTTCTCTGGTCTTTAAACAAATACAGCTTAAGCAAGAACAAGAAGAAACAGTCAGACAGGAAAATTAAGTTATAGTGAATAGTTTTTTAACGACTCACAAAACAGAACCGTCCCTGATACCGATGTTTTGGCATGGTTTGATGATTGCATTTATCTTTGTCTATTTATACTGCTGTAAAAAATCATGATAATCCATATATTGTAGAAACGTTTAAATGGATAAATTATACAGTTAGTTGTTCTTTATACATGGTATATTGGCTTTCGATTACCACTAGCCAATAGTTTACCCCTTTATCATTGTCGTTTAGCCATGCTTGCTGTTGTTTTTTTACCAGACAACTGGCGAATCAAACAGTATTTTGCTTTAATGGGAGTAAGCGGTGCGGTATTTGCTTTGGGCTATCCGGTCTTTGACCCTTATGATTTTCTTCCGCATATTACGAGCTTTTCTTTCTTGATTGCTCATTATGCCTTGCTGGGTAATTCCCTTGTGTATCTGATGAATTCGTATGATAAGAAAGCACTAAAAAAATATCAGATTCTTTTTTATACTTTTGCATTAGATTTATTTTTAGTAGGGGTTAATCATTTGACAGGTGGCAACTATGGTCTTATGACACACCCACCCTTTATTAAAGGGGAGAATATTTTGTTTAATTATTTGGTTGTTTCAACCATACTGTCTGTCACCTTAATTCTTCTTGATGAAATATTTAAAAGGCGATGGAAAAAGAAATCAAAAATAATTTCAAACTGATACATCTCAATATTTATTTTCCTGTCAAATTTACTTGGCAGGATTTTTTCCACTATTTTGTACAATGTAAAAAAATTTTGCTAGATTTTATGAAAGAAAATAGTAAAATAAAAGTAGAAAGATAGGAGAGAGATAATGGAAATTGGTAAAAAATTAAAAGAAGCGCGGCAAATATGTGGCCTGACACAAGAAAGTGTCGCAGAAGAATTAAATGTATCTAGACAAACTATCTCAAATTGGGAAACAGAAAAATTTTATCCGGATATTTTATATGTTTTACAATTAAGTGATTTGTATCAGGTTAGTTTGGATGAATTGTTGAAAGGAGATGAGCATATGATTCAGCACTTAGAAGATTCCACTAATACTGTTAAGAGCAATCGAAAGATTTTACTAGCCTTTATATGTAATATTTGTTTATTATTCCTTTTCTTCATTTTTGTCACTCCAATCTCTAAGAGTTATCTGTTGACCTTGTTAGCGGTGGCGCTGGTAACTGGGACAAGTGGGTATATCTTGGTGCAGATTATTCGCAAAATATAGGAGGTTTTATCATGACTTGGTATCTGTTGACCTTGATTGGTTTGCTTATCGTAACAAATGGACTGTTTGTTTATCAATTATTTAAATTGGTTGAATTAGATGCTGCGGTTCGCGGGATGAAACACCCCAAATTTTGGGCTTTCTTAACGACTGGCGGTCAACGAGGAGAAGGATTGATTTTGTACCTATTAAAACGGAACAAGGCCGTTTTTTCCATGACAGAAGAAGAAACAGAAGAACTTCAAACGAGGAAACAACGGTTAATCTATTTACTGGTGTTAATGGTTATCTTAGCGATTTTTCTCTTTGCTAGTGTGCTTGTGAGATTTTAATAGAAGTCTCGACTATCGAAAAAAATAAAATTAATCGCCCGAGAGGGCGATTTTTATCTTCTCTAGATTATTGAAAAAAAGCGCTAAATCCGCTATAATAGATAAGTTAAAAGGATCAGGGATTCCGATGTAAAAATAAAAAGTAGATGCTAACATTCATGATTATTCTAAAATGAAAGAAAGAGAAAAAGATGACTTTACAAGAAGAAATTAAGAAGCGACGGACTTTTGCTATTATCTCCCACCCGGATGCGGGGAAGACGACTATTACTGAGCAGTTGCTCTACTTTGGGGGCGAGATTCGTGAGGCTGGGACAGTCAAGGGGAAAAAGACTGGAAACTTTGCCAAGTCCGACTGGATGGATATTGAGAAGCAGCGGGGAATTTCTGTGACGTCCTCTGTCATGCAGTTTGATTACGATGGCAAACGGGTCAATATTCTGGATACGCCAGGGCATGAGGATTTCTCAGAAGATACTTATCGAACTCTGATGGCGGTCGATGCAGCGGTCATGGTCATTGACTCGGCTAAAGGTATTGAGGCACAGACCAAGAAGCTCTTTGAGGTTGTCAAACATCGCAATATCCCAGTCTTCACCTTTATGAACAAGCTGGATCGAGATGGCCGCGAACCTTTAGATTTACTGGAAGAACTGGAAGAAATTCTAGGCATTGCTAGCTACCCAATGAACTGGCCAATCGGTATGGGAAAAAGTTTTGAGGGTCTCTATGATCTCTATAATGAACGTCTAGAACTGTACAAAGGCGATGAGCGTTTTGCTTCTTTGGAAGATGGGGATAAACTTTTTGCTTCCAATCCTTTCTATGATCAGGTCAAGGAGGATATCGAACTCTTACAAGAAGCTGGAAATGAATTTTCAGAAGAAGCGATTTTGGCTGGTAAATTGACCCCGGTTTTCTTCGGTTCAGCCTTGACCAACTTTGGCGTGCAGACTTTTTTAGAAACTTTCCTTAAGTTTGCTCCGGAACCACATGGTCATAAGAAGACAGACGGTGAGGTAGTCGAGCCGCTCAGCCCAGACTTTTCAGGTTTTGTATTTAAAATTCAGGCCAATATGGATCCGCGCCACCGCGATCGGATTGCCTTTGTCCGTATCGTTTCTGGTGAGTTTGAGCGCGGTATGAGTGTCAACCTGCCTCGTACCGGAAAGTCCGCTAAGCTGTCTAATGTCACCCAGTTTATGGCCGAAAGCCGGGAAAATGTCACCAATGCTGTGGCAGGTGATATCATCGGAGTTTACGATACCGGGACTTATCAGGTTGGTGATACTCTGACTGTGGGCAAGAACAAGTTTGAATTTGAACCTTTGCCAACCTTTACACCAGAGATTTTTATGAAGGTTGCAGCCAAGAATGTCATGAAGCAAAAATCCTTCCATAAGGGGATTGAACAGCTGGTACAAGAGGGGGCCATTCAGCTTTATACCAATTACCAAACTGGCGAGTATATGCTAGGAGCTGTCGGTCAGCTCCAGTTTGAGGTCTTCAAGCATCGCATGGAAAATGAATACAATGCTGAAGTGGTTATGAGCCCAATGGGTAAAAAGACAGTTCGGTGGATTTCACCAGATGACCTGGATGAGCGTATGTCCTCAAGTCGCAATATCTTAGCTAAAGATCGCTTTGACCAGCCTGTCTTTCTCTTTGAAAATGATTTTGCTCTTCGCTGGTTCGCAGACAAGTATCCGGATGTCAAGTTAGAAGAGAAGATGTGACGTACCAAAACTATCTGATTACAGACCGTGTATAGCAGCATCATAGTTATAATAAAATCGGCTCGCTAAATTAGTTGCTACAGGATATAAAGATTTACTGAATTGTATATATTAAATTTTCCTAAGGATTGAGCTTTCTTCTCTCAGTCCTTTTCCATTGATAGTGAAAGGGGAAAGTAGTGTTTATCGAAAAGAAATTACAGAGTGGAATGGCCTGGATAAATTTGGATGCAGATATTTTGAGTCAACACCCAGGTTCTTATACAAAATACGATATTGATGAAGAAACAATTGAGTATGCACTGGATAAAAATGAACGCGCCCACATGGACTACAATCGTGAGACAGGAACAGTTGTTTTTATTTTCAATGTACTCAATTTAAAAAGAGCTAAAAATTACTATGAAACAGTCCCTATGACCTTTGTGGTACAGCAGGATCGGCTCATTACCATTAGCAATAAGGAAAATACTTATGTTGTAGATATGATGAAAAATTATGTTGAACACCATGAACCAGTTACAGTTTACAAATTTCTATTTGCTAGTTTAGAATTGGTGTGTAATTCTTATTATCCTGTGATTGAACAAATGGACGAAACAAAAGATAACATCAATCATCTTTTGCACCAAACAACCACTAAAAAAAATCTCTTTGCTTTAGCGGATTTAGAAACCTCTATGGTCTATCTGGTTGCTGCTACCAAGCAGAACCGCATGCTTTTGGAGCATATTAAAGGCCATGCCATTTATCGCCATTTAGATGAGATTGAAAAAGAGCAGTTTGATGATGTCATGATTGAAGCTCGTCAACTCGTCGCTATGACAGATTTGATTGCTCAAGTTCTCAATCAATTGTCAGGCTCGTACAACAATATTTTGAACAACAATCTAAACGATAATTTAGCTCTATTAACTATTATTTCAGTCTTATTGGCAGTATTGGCAGTGATTACAGGATTCTTTGGAATGAATGTGCCACTTGCCTTGGTCAAGTGATAAGAATGCTTGGCTCTATATTGTGCTTATTAGTTTTATACTCTGGATTATTCTTGTTCAGTTTCTAAAGCGATTTGTAAATAAACAATAAAATTGTCTAGATGAGGAAGTGAAGCAAAGTCATAATCGTTTCTAGTTTTGTCCCGATAAATTTTAAAAGAAATGATATATTGTTTACATAGGCACAAAGTATAGTTGTCAAATTTACAGAAGTCTTGTTTTAAAATACTATATACCCCTGTTGCTAGTTGATTTTGCTTCACAAAAAAGCCCATTTGGTGTACACTGCAAGTGAAGAAAAAAGCAGAGAGGTAAACCAAATGGACACTTTCCATTATATACACCGAATCGTCATCCTCTTCAACTCAGTATGCCACAGCTTCGTGAAGTCTGATGTGACTTATATCAAAAGATCGCTCCTGATGAGCTGGTTCATCGTAAGAATGTAGAGCAATGCAAGGTTTCAGATGTTTCTGTTTTGACCTTAATGCTGTTCCAGGCAGAAATTGGAATGAAGTCACAGCGAAGGTTTTACCAATTGATTTGCAATTTCTTCGGATTCACCAGGCTGGAGAGAAGCCACTTTTATCGTCGTTCTCGTTATCTGACGCTCCTGCTTCGGTTGATTCGCCTCTATTTCAATCAGCTAGATTTTGATTAATTGGTCATCATCGATAGTTTTCCAGTCCTCCTCCTTTGCTAGCCTGTCAGAAATCATCGGATCAAGGTTTTGAATGAGGTGGTCAACATTGGTTACTGTACTTTCAAAAACATGTGGTCTTACGGTTTGAAAGTGCATTTGGCGGTGACAGAGTCGGGCTATATTTTGGATTATCTGGTTACCCTGTCTCAGTCCATGATATTCAGGTAGCAGAAGAATTGCTGGAGACCGTGTCCCTTATTCTCGCGTTTTAGGAGATTTGGGATACCTAAGTAAAGAGTTGAAAGAACGCTTGGAGGCAAAGGGGATCCATCTTTGGACGCCGCTTCGTAAAAATATGGAGAGCGCCGATGAGCATAACAATCCAGCAATTTTAGCCATCCGAGGAACTATTGAAACTTGAATCTTTGTTCTAAATGCAATGTTTGACATTGAGCACCCGATTGTTAGGTCTTTAGCAGAATGGCAATTGGAGATTGAACAGGTTCTTTTAGCCTACCATTTAGAATTTTTTGTCAACTAGCAACGTGAGTACTATATGATTAGTGTAAATTGTTTTATATGGTTCTCATTTTAAATATTTCTTTATAATTAAATATCTAAAGGAAGTATAAAGAAGAGAAGAAGCTAATTTTATCATAGTATCTATTAGACTTCTAATTAATTTTCAAGTAAAACGCTATCAGTTCTATCTTTTTACTATTCTTTATGTTATACTAAGTAGGTTGCAAAAACTAAAAGCTTTTCTGTTTAATGGTAACTAGCGACCAAGTTGGCGCTTTTTTAGTATTCCGATTTGAGAAACCATATTTTTAATAAAAAGAAGAGCCAAAATGTCTTATAAGGTAGCTTCGTACTGCCTTTTAGAAAGAAGAAAAAATTGAAATTTAATGAATTACATTTGTCTGCTGAATTGTTAGCAGAAATTGACAAAGCTGGTTTTGTAGAAGCTAGCCCGATTCAAGAACAGACCATTCCGCTGGCTATGGCAGGAAAAGACGTCATTGGACAAGCCCAGACTGGTACTGGAAAAACAGCTGCGTTTGGTTTTCCGACTCTGGAAAAGATTGATACAGAGGATCCAACTGTTCAGGCACTGATTATTGCACCGACTCGTGAATTAGCAGTACAGAGTCAAGAAGAACTCTTTAGATTTGGTCGTAGTAAGGGTGTCAAAGTCCGCTCAGTTTATGGCGGGTCTAGCATTGAAAAGCAAATTAAAGCTTTGAAATCAGGTGCTCACATTGTCGTAGGAACCCCAGGGCGTTTATTAGACCTCATTAAGCGTAAGGCGTTGAAACTCAATCATGTAGAAACGCTTATTTTAGATGAAGCAGACGAAATGCTTAACATGGGCTTTTTGGAAGATATTGAGTCTATCATTTCCCGTGTGCCAGAAGACCGTCAGACCCTTCTCTTTTCAGCAACCATGCCGGATGCTATCAAGCAGATTGGTGTGAAGTTTATGAAAGAACCAACACATGTGAAAATTGCAGCTAAAGAGCTGACTACGGAGCTGGTAGACCAGTACTATATCCGCGTCAAGGAAAATGAAAAATTTGATACCATGACACGTCTTATGGATGTAGAGCAGCCAGAACTTTCTATTGTTTTTGGGCGTACCAAACGCCGAGTAGATGAATTGACTCGTGGTCTCAAGATTCGTGGTTTCCGAGCAGAAGGGATTCATGGCGATTTAGACCAAGGAAAACGCCTCCGTGTACTTCGTGATTTCAAGAATGGCAATCTAGACGTTCTTGTTGCAACAGATGTAGCTGCACGTGGATTGGATATTTCTGGTGTGACCCATGTCTACAACTACGACATTCCGCAGGATCCAGAAAGCTATGTTCACCGGATTGGTCGGACTGGTCGTGCTGGTAAGTCAGGTCAGTCTATCACTTTCGTAGCTCCAAATGAAATGGGCTATCTGCAGATTATCGAAAATCTGACCAAGAAACGCATGAAAGGTATGAAGCCAGCAACTGCAGAAGAAGCCTTTCAAGCTAAGAAAAAAGTAGCCCTCAAAAAGATTGAGCGAGATTTTGCAGATGAGACCATTCGCAGCAATTTTGAGAAATTTGGTAAAGATGCTCGTAAGCTAGCAGCTGAATTTACGCCAGAAGAGTTAGCCTTATATATCTTGAGCCTAACGGTGCAAGATCCAGATACTCTTCCAGAAGTGGAAATTGCGCGTGAGAAACCACTACCGTTTAAATATGTTTCTGGTGCCAATAAGGGGAATCGGAATAATAAAGGTGGAAATCGTCGTGAACGTGGTAGCAGACGTGGCAATTACAAAAAGGGCGGTCGCAATGAGTATTTTGACAAAGAAAAACGCTATCGCAAAGAGCACAAGAAACCACGCAATACTTCAAGTGAGAAGAAAACAGGTTTTGTGATTCGGAATAAAGGTGATAAATAACTATATAATAATAAAAAGGCGAATAAACATTCGGCACTGCACCTCGAAAATGGGACAGTAGAAAAACACTATTAGGCAGCCACTCTTCTGTACTCTGTGGGAGATTGGTCGTTTAATCTCTGTTGAATTCTACTTTC
>ERZ773197.2741-NODE-2741-length-10844-cov-4.113542_pt1 | contig 10844 bp, 6 predicted proteins | sample MGYA00580999_ERZ773197 | MGnify/ENA primary metagenome ERZ773197 (study PRJEB29015, sample SAMEA2738166) | human oral metagenome | biome: human oral; feature: human-associated habitat; material: saliva | place: China | collected 2185 ... | reverse complement strand
TTGAGTTGATCCACCCAATCGCCGTAGAACAAGGTACTACATTCTCTATCCGTGAAGGTGGACGTACTGTTGGTTCAGGTATGGTTACTGAAATCGAAGCTTAATTCGATTTCGTTCCCAGATAACAATTATAAAATCAGACACGAAAAGTCTCGCTTCGGCGGGGCTTTTTCTTTTAGACAAAGCCTTTTTCTCGCAAACATGATATAATAATTCTATATTTTGTTGTTGAAAAGAGACGGTATGAAATTACTTTATACGGACATCCGCAGTCCTTTGACGGCGCATTTGACTAAGCAAGCTCAAGACTTAGCAGCGACTGGCAAGCGGGTCTTTTATATAGCGCCCAACTCCCTTTCTTTTGAAAAGGAGCGAGCAGTTTTGGAGGCATTAGAAAATCACGCTTCCTTTGCTATTACGGTGACGCGTTTTACCCAGATGGCTCGTTATTTTGTCCTCAATGATGTTCAAGAAGGACAGCCCTTGGATGATATTGGTCTAGGCATGCTATTTTATCGGATTTTATCGGAAATGGATGACCGAGAACTAAAGGTTTATGGGCGGATCAAGAAGGATGCACAATTTATCCAGCAACTGCTAGACCTTTATCATGAGCTTCAGACAGCCCAGATGACTTTTGCGGATTTGAATCACCTAGAAGAGCCAGAGAAGCGCGAGGATTTGCTCAAAATTTTCACGGCCTTTTCGGCTGCTCTTCAGGCGGGAAATTATGATGCGACTTCTAAACTTACGATTTTCGCTCAGCATATTCTAGCTGGCGATTTGGATGGTGAATTGGCTAATCTTGCACTGGTTATCGACGGCTTTACTCGCTTCTCGGCAGAGGAGGAATACCTAGTGGATTTGCTGCATCGTAAGGGAGTGGAGATTGTCATTGGCGTTTATGCTAGTCAAAAAGCCTATCGGACAGCCTTTCGTGAGGGCAATCTTTACCAGGCAAGCGTGGACTTTTTGCTCAAGCTAGCTCAAACCTATCAGGTCAAGCCAGAGTATCTGGCAGATGGTTCGAGTCAGCCTGATGATGCCTTTGGCAAGATTTCCAAGATTTTAGAGAGTCGCTATGATTTTTCTGAAACCCATGTGGAATTGACCGAAGCTGACCGCTCTCACTTAGAGATTTGGTCGGTTCGTAATCAAAAAGAAGAACTAGAGTATGTGGCCAAGTCCATTCGTCAGCGGGTCCATGATGGCGCCCGCTACAAGGATATCCGGCTGCTTTTGGGTGATGTGGAGGCCTACCAACTCCAGCTGAAGACCATCTTTGACCAGTATCAGATTCCCTTTTATTTGGGGCGTTCTGAATCCATGGCTCAGCATCCTTTGGTCCAATTTTTAGAGTCACTGGAGCGCTTGAAACGCTATAATTTTCAGACGGAAGATTTACTCAATCTTTTAAAAACCGGCCTTTATGGTGGCTTGCGTCAGGAGGAGCTGGATAGTTTTGAACAGTACCTTCGCTTTGCGGAAATTAAAGGGGCAGCCAAGCTGGGGAGAGATTTCACCATTAACCGTCAGGAGAAATTTGACCTGAAGCGGATCAATGTCATGCGTCGGAGTCTTATCACGCCTCTATTAGACTTTTTCAAATCTCGCAGTCAGACAGCGACTGGTCTCTTGGCTAAATTTACCAACTTTATCAAAGAAGTTCGCTTGGATGCCAATCTGACTGGTCTGCTGGAAGGTGCAAGCCAGCAAGAAGTAGAGCGGCAGGAGGAAGTCTGGAAGACCTTTTGCCATGTTCTAGAGCAACTTGCTCAGGTGTTTGATGGTAGCAAGCTGAAGATCGATGATTTTCTGGCTTTGATTCTGTCTGGTATGCTTCTGGCCAAGTACCGAGTTGTACCAGCGACAGTGGATGTGGTGACAGTTCAGTCCTATGATTTGATTGAGCCCATGGCTGCGCCTTATGTCTATGCTATCGGGCTGACGCAGGAGCGCTTGCCCAAATTAGCGCAAAATAAAAGTCTGCTCAGTGACGAAGAACGGCAGAGATTAAATCAAGCGACTGGGGACGAGGCTGAGTTGCAGGTAGCCAGCAGTGAAAATCTCAAGAAAAACCGCTTTGCCGCCCTCTCTTTGCTTAATTCAGCGACAGAGGATTTGGTTCTGTCTGCCCCTGTCTTGACCAATGAAGTAGAAGATGCCATGTCTTCCTATCTGACAGAGCTGGAAATAGCGCCTATTTCCCTACCTATCATCAGCAAGCGACCACAGGCTAGTAGCGACGATATTGGGACTTATCGGGCTCTGCTGGCGCGCGTGATTGACCTCTATCAGGAGGATATTGACCGCGAATGGACGCCGGAGGAACAGACCTTTTGGGCAGTGGCCATCCGAGTCTTGCGTAAGAAGTTGGCAGCTGAAGGGATTTCCATTCCCAAGATCAGCAAGGAGTTGAAAACGGAGCCTCTCAAGTCGGAGACCCTTCAAGCTCTGTATCCTTCAGAGCAGCCTTTGAGACTATCAGCTTCTGCTCTCAATGAATATTTTAAAAACCAGTATGCCTATTTCCTTAAGTATGTCCTGCGGCTACAGGAGGAGTGGACCATTCAACCGGATGCGCGCAGCCACGGGATTTTCCTCCACCGAATCTTTGAAAAGGTTATGCAGGAGCACTTGGAGCAGGATTTCGACACTCGCTTGCAACGGGCTATGGAGGAGACTAGCTGGGAGGCTGAGTTTGAAGCGGTCTATGGAGAAAATGGCGAGACCCAGTTTGCCCGCCGTTTGCTATTGGACACGGCTCGAGCTACTGGTCGTATCTTGGCTCAGTCGGATGGGCTGGAGGTCATTGGTGAGGAGACTGACTTTGGTCATGATCGACCTTTCTTACTTTTGGACAATGGCAGAGCTCTTCAGGTGAGCGGCAAGGTGGACCGGATTGATCGTTTGACGGAGACGGGGAGTCTGGGAGTTGTGGATTACAAGTCGGGCGATACTAAATTCAGCTTTGAGAAGTTCTTTAATGGGCTTAATTCTCAGTTACCGACCTACCTAGCGGCTATCAGAGAAATGCCAGAATACCAGGAAGACAAGGGAATTTTCGGCGCTATGTACCTACAGATGACGGAGCCTTTAGCTAGCTTAAAGGAGACCAAGGTGCTGGACGAGGCAGTGAAACAGGTCATGAAAAGTCAGGTCTATAAAGGCCTCTTTCTGGCTGACCAGGCCAAGGACTTGGGCGCTAACTATGAGAAAAGCAAGGTTAATCTGCTGATTAAGGAAGAATTGGAAGTGATTTTGGCTTATAATACCTATCTCTATCAGCAAGCAGCAGAAGGTATTTTAGCTGGTCGTTTTGCCATCAATCCTTATACAGAAAATGGCCGTAGTATTGCCCCCTACGTGGACCAGTTTAAGGCCATTACAGGCTTTGAAGCTAATCTCCATCTGGGGCAAGCTAGACAGCTGACCAAGTTAAATCTTGAGCAGTACGAAAAACGGCCAACAGGCGAGAAGCTGCGTCAAGTCTGGCTAGAAAAAATCAAGGAGGAGTTGGACAAATGAGACGGATTCCTTTTTTAAACGAGCAGGATATTCTAGTCAAGCAGGCTGAGGAAGCTGCCTCTGACAAGCCACAAAAGCGCACACCAGAGCAGATCCAGGCCATCTACTCCTCTGGTCAGAATATTCTCGTCTCAGCTTCGGCTGGCTCTGGTAAGACCTATGTTATGGTTCAGCGGATTATTGACCAGATTCTCAGAGGTGTGGAGGTCAGCCAACTCTTCATCTCCACCTTTACTGTCAAGGCGGCAGGTGAGCTCAAGGAACGGCTGGAGAAGGAGCTGAGTCTGGTACTCAAGGAGACTTCCGATCAGGAACTCCGCCAGCATCTGGCTCAGCAGTTGGCTGAAATTGCCAATGCGGATATTGGCACTATGGACGCTTTTACCCAGAAAGTAGTCAATAAGTACGGTTATTTGCTGGGGCTAGCACCGCATTTTCGGATTTTACAGTCGGCCAGTGAGCAGCTCATTATGCAAAATGAAGTCTTTGACCAGCTTTTCGATACCTACTATGAGAGTGACCGACAGGAATTATTCAGCCGCTTGGTCAAAAATTTCACTGGTAAGCGCAAGGACATTGCTGGTTTCCGCCAGCAGATTTACAGTATCTATAGCTTTCTCCAGTCTACCAGCAATCCGAAGAAATGGTTGGAGGAAACCTTTCTTCTAGGCTATGAAACCAGTGATTTTGGAGCAGAGCGGGAGCGAATACTATCTGGAGCTAGGCAGTCTTTGCTGGATTTAGAAGATTTTTTCCAGAGCCATCTGGCTCATGAAGGCCAAGCCTTTGCTGGGGCTAAATATCAGGAAAATATTCAGGCGGCCTTAGATATCTTGGCTGAGCTGACAGAGCAGACCGAATCGGAGCAGTTGCTAGATTTGATTCAGCGCTTTTTAGAATTAGCCAAGACCTCTAACCATCAGGCTTTTACTGCCCGAGTCGGCAAGAATGCGGACGAACTTAAAAAAGAGCTGGCTCAGACCTATAATGAAGCCCGCAAGCCCTTGATAGAGCGAATTAAAGAGCTGGATGTCCGCCTTTACCATCTGAACTTTATGGAGCAGCATCAGGCGGAAGCTCTTCCCCTACTGGATTTGTTACGCGATTTTGTCCGAGATTTCTCGCAAGCTTATTTGGAACGAAAAGTATCAGAAAATGCCCTTGAATTTGGCGATATCAGTCATTTTGCTATTGAAATTTTAGAAAATTATCCAGAGGTGCGGCGTTTTTATCAGGATAAGTACCATGAGGTCATGGTCGATGAGTACCAAGACACTAACCATACTCAGGAGCGAATGTTGGAATTGCTGGCTCGAGGAAATAATCGCTTTATGGTGGGCGACATTAAGCAGTCCATCTATCGATTCCGCCAGGCCGATCCGCAGATTTTTAATGATAAATTTAAACTCTATCAGGCCGATCCTAGTCAGGGCAAGCTGATTATTCTCAAGGAAAATTTTCGCAGTCATATCGAGGTGCTAGAAGCGACCAATGATGTCTTTAAACGACTCATGGACGAGGAAGTCGGCGAGATTGACTACAATGAGACCCACTACTTGGTGGCGGGAAATCCAGCCAAACGGGAGCCGAATCCAGCCAATCAGGCGGAGTTTTTGATTTATGATGGTAGCGCTGATAGCGAAGAAGAGGATTCTGACCAAGGCTTACCTAGTATTTCAGCTGGTGAAGTCGCCTTGGTAATCAAGGAAATCATCCGTCTTCATAATCAGGAAGGGGTGGATTTCAAGGATATTACCTTGCTGACAGCTTCGAGGACCCGCAATGATCTGATTTTGGCAGAGTTTGACCGGCATCATATCCCGATTGTGCCTGATGATGGCGAGACCAATTACCTCCAGTCGGTAGAGGTTATGGTGATGCTGGATACCTTGCGGACCATTAACAATCCTCTCAATGACTATGCCCTGACCGCTCTCCTAAAGTCTCCAATGTTTGACTTTGATGAGGATGAATTGGCTCGGCTAGCCTTGCAAGCCTCCAGTACCAAGTCTATGGAAAATCTCTACGAAAAGCTGAGGAATGCTCTGGCTGATCAAGGTCTGGAACCTCAGCTCATCCATGGTGAATTGCGCAAGAAATTGCAGCACTTTCAGGAAACGCTTAATGACTGGCGCAGCTATTCCAAGACCCATTCTCTCTATGATTTAATCTGGAAGATTTATCAGGATCGTTTTTACTACGATATGGTGGGGGCTTTGCCAAACGGCGAACAGCGTCAGGCTAATCTCTATGCCCTGTCCTTGCGGGCCAACGACTATGAAAAGTCGAGTTTCAAAGGCCTGTCCCGCTTTATCAGCATGATTGACCGGATTTTGAAAAATGAGCACGATTTGGCCAGTGTCCCTCTGGCTGCTCCGAAAAATGCTGTCCAGCTAATGACTATCCATAAGAGTAAGGGGCTGGAGTTTAAGTATGTCTTTCTGCTCAATATGGACAAGGCCTTCAATCGTCAGGATAGCAGCTCTGCTATTATCCTCAGCCGACAAAAAGGCATCGGAATCAAATATGTGGCTGATGTGGATGTTGAGGCTCAGGATCCTCATGCGCCCAAGCAGATCCGCATTTCCATGGAAACCCTACCCTATCAGCAGAATGCCGAAGAACTCAAGCTGGCTAGCCTGTCTGAGCAGATGCGTCTGCTCTATGTGGCCATGACGCGGGCTGAAACCAAGCTCTATCTGGTCGGCAAGGGCAAGCAAGCTAAGCTCCAAGAGCGCAAGTGGGGGACCACCCAAAATGGCCGCTTATCCAGCAGTCTCCGTAGCCAGCTGACCAATTTTCAGGATTGGCTCTATGCCATCCAGTCTGTGTTTGAGGGGGAAAATCTGGCTTATCAGACCCGCTTTGTGACTGATCAGGAGCTGACAGACGAGCAGATTGGCGTAGTGAAGCAGACTGTTTCCATTCCAGTAGATGATTTGACGGGCAACCGTCAGTCAGAAGATATCCGCCGAGCTCTGGATATCTTGGAAAATGTAGACCGGCTCAACAGCCTCTATCAAGCGGCTATTGAATTACCTAGTGTCCGCACGCCCAGTCAAATCAAGAAGTTCTATGAGCCAGTCATGGACTCAGAAGGGCTGGACATTATGGATGTGCCTCGAAGTTATCAGCCCCAGCTGACTTTTGAACTGCCTGATTTTGGAAAGAAGAAGCAAGTCACAGGAGCCCAAATCGGTTCTGCTGTCCATGAGCTCATGCAAAGGATTCCGCTGGATCGTCCTATTACTAAAACTAGCATTCGTCAAGCCTTGACTCAGGTTCAGGCAGATGCGGCAGTTAAGAAAGAGATTGATTTAGCTAAGATTGAGGCCTTTTTCGCTACAGAACTAGGTCAGCTAATCCAGCAGGAGGTCAATCATCTCCATCGTGAAGCCCCTTTTGCCATGCTCAAGCAGGATCCGGCCAGCGGTCAAGACTTTGTCGTTCGGGGAATCTTAGACGGCTACCTGCTCTTTGATGATCGCATCGTCCTCTTTGACTATAAGACTGACCGCTATCATGAGCCAACAGAGTTGGTGGAGCGCTACCGAGCTCAGCTGGACCTCTATGCCGAAGCACTCAGCCGTTCCTATGGTCTTAGCCAAGTAGACAAGTATTTGATTCTACTGGGAGGAGCTGAGTTGCAGGTGGTCAAGGTGGACTAGTTTGATTGGAAACTGAATAGAGTTCCAGCAAGAATGGATATTGCTACAGGAAATGCTTGTGGGAAGGATGAGTGCATTATTTAACTACCAATTTTCCCTTGGCGTTTCCTTTTTTTGCTTCTTTTGGGTATAATAGAAGATATGAAAGTATTACTATATCTAGAAGGAAAGTCTGTTTTAGAAAAATCAGGTATCGGCCGTGCCTTGCAGCATCAAATGCATGCACTGGATCTGGCAGGAATTCCTTATACAACGGATGTTTTAGGAGATTATGATGTCGTGCACATCAACACTTACGGACCTCGTAGTTTGCTTCTTCTTCACGCGGCTAAGCGGGGAGGCAAAAAAGTGATCATGCACGGACATTCGACCAAAGAAGACTTTGAAAATTCTTTTATTGGCTCCAATCTTTTTGCGCCCTTATTTGGCAAATATCTAGCGCACATGTATAAGATGGCGGACTTTATCATTACTCCGTCTGAGTATTCCAAAAAATTGATTGAATCCTACGGCGTGACGACGCCCATTATGGCTGTTTCAAACGGCATTGACCTGTCGAAATACAAGAAAGATGAACGCAAGGAAGAAGTCTTTAAAAAACATTTTCAGATTGCAGATGGGCAGAAAGTCGTAATTTGTGCCGGCCTTTATTTCAGACGAAAAGGAATCGAAGACTTTGTCGAAGTAGCTCGCAGAATGCCAGATGTTCGCTTTATCTGGCTGGGTTCTATCAATCTCTGGCTTATTCCGCGCAAGATTCGAAATCTTGTCCTTTATAATCATCCTGAAAACGTAGAATTTCCGGGTTATTTTAAAGGTGCAGTCTTCCAAGGAGCCATGTCAGGCAGCGATGCCTTCTTTTTCCCGTCTTATGAAGAGACAGAAGGGATTGTGGTCCTAGAAGCGCTGGCCAGCGGTCAACACGTAGTTCTGCGTGATATTCCTGTTTATAATGGCTGGATTGATGAGGAGTCGGCGGAGCTTTGTCATAATGTAGATGAGTTTGTCGAATCGCTTCGTAAGGTTCTTGACGGAAAAGTAGATAAACGTGAAGCAGGCTATCGTGTTGCGGAGAGTCGCTCTATCGATGACGTCGCGCTTCAATTAGTCAAGGCTTACCAAACAGTTTTGGAGATGTGATATGCGGATTGGTCTTTTTACAGATACCTATTTTCCTCAGGTTTCCGGGGTTGCGACGAGCATTCGCACCCTCAAGACTGAGCTAGAGAAATTAGGTCATAAAGTCTTTATTTTTACTACAACGGACAAGGATGTCAATCGTTATGAAGATTGGCAGATTATCCGTATTCCCAGCGTGCCTTTCTTCGCTTTTAAGGATCGGCGCGTGGCTTATCGTGGCTTTTCCAACGCCTTAGAAATTGCTCGCCAGTACCAGCTGGATATTATCCATACTCAGACAGAGTTTTCTCTAGGCCTTTTGGGAATCTGGATTGCCAAGGAACTGCGGATTCCAGTGGTTCACACCTACCATACCCAATATGAGGACTATGTGCACTATCTTGCCAAGGGAATGGTGATTCGTCCAAGTATGGTTAAGTACATCGTGCGTGGCTTTATGAGCGATTTAGATGGTGTCGTTTGTCCTTCTGAGATTGTCTATGATCTATTGGTCGGCTACAAAATCAAGGCAGAAAAACGGGTTATCCCAACAGGAATCGACTTAGCCAAGTTTGACCGCCCAGAACTCTCACGGGAAGACATCAAGAAACTACGCTTTAAGCTGGGAATAGCAGAAGATGAAGTCATGTTGCTCAGTTTATCCAGGATTTCCTACGAGAAAAATATCCAGGCGATTGTTGAAGCACTGCCAATGGTTTTGGAAGAAAATGCCAAGGTGAAGTTGGTCATTGTCGGAGATGGGCCTTATGCTGAGGACTTAAAAGCCTTGGTAGCCCAGCTTCATATTGAGGATTCAGTCATTTTTACAGGGATGATTGCACCAAGCGATACGGCCCTCTACTATAAGGCGGCAGATTTCTTTATCTCAGCCTCAACCAGTGAGACGCAGGGGCTGACTTATCTGGAAAGTCTAGCCAGCGGTACGCCCATCATCGCCCATGGCAATCCCTATCTGGACAATGTGATCAGCGATAAAGCCTTTGGTACGCTTTATTATGAAAGTAGAGATTTAGCAGGGGCTATTTTGGAGGCCATTTTGGCAACACCAGATATGGACGAGAAAAAGCTAGCCGATAAATTATACGAGATTTCCGCCGAGAATTTTGGTCGTCGTATCTATGAATTCTATTTGGATTTAACCATTAGCAAGGATTTTCATAATGATCTCAATCCAGAAGAAACGGTTGCTAAACGTTTAGCCAAGACCATTGTCTATTTGCCAGGGAAAATCATGTCACTGCCGGTCAACAGCTCAACTAGGATGATAAAAGCATCTAAGAAGCAGATCAAGAATATTCGGAAATATTGGGAATAAACTTTCTCATAAGGCCTAATGAACGGAGGTGCTCTTATGAAAGTCCATAAAAAAGAAATTTTCTTTTTGCTCCCCCTTTTCTTTTTCTATTTTGTCTTTTATATACTGTTACGGTATTTGCCCATGGATTCCATGTTAAGTAAGGGGCTAGTAGTTGGAAATGTTCTCATCTACTCTCCTCTGGCGACCTTCTTGGTATCCCTGCTCTATGCAGCTTTGTATGGATTTTCTCTGCGCTTTTCTTTCTTGGTTGCCCTCTTATTTTTCCTGACTATTTTCACCTTTGGGGAGTGGATTCCTCTTTATCATGCCGTCTATTTCCTTTTCTCACTAGCTGGAAATGGTTTAGGACACTTGATTTATCGATTTACTAGGAAAAATAGCAGAGCTGAAAACCAATAAAAGTTCTTGCAAATTTTTTCAATCGTGCTATAATAATTTTTAGAGACATATCACCTGCAGGAAATCTTTTAGAGAGCGCGTGGAGCTGGAAATCGCGCAGAGGATGCAGTTGGGACTACTCTACTGGCTTTTATGAAAACATAAAACGGTGGCTACGTTAGAGCCAATCAGAGGTGTAGGTCTTTTTGACTTGCATAAATGAAGGTGGAACCACGTTGCGACGTCCTTTTGAGGAGGTCGCTTTTTATTTTTTGGATTAAGCATATTTAAAAGGCTGAACCAAAATTGAGGGGAGAAGGCTAATTGAGTCGAAATACAATCCTATTTTCTAAGACCGGTATAATATTATTTTATTTGGTCACATATATGTTGCTATTTATCTCTCTAATGTTTTGGGATGGACCGGTTACCATTCTTATTAGCCTTTATGCCTTAGGGATACCGCTTCTATTTTTTGGGATTCCCTTTTATAGCATCCTAATGCTTACTAAGACAAAACTTAAAGTTCAGATAGGATACTTGTGTAGCTTGACTGCAGTGATTTATCTTTATAATGCATTGACAACCTATCCAATACGTCTCTATCCAATTGTAGATGGAACTACACTCCCCTTATGGAAACATGTTTTTATAGTCCTATCTCTTGTAGGTTTTTTAACTTCCTCAACTCTTCTATTTCGTATAAGAATGAATGAGTTTAGAACATCAATTATTGATATTAATTTAGATTAATTTAAAGGAGAACATCATGATTAAGATTACTTTCCCAGATGGCGCTGTTCGTGAATTCG
>ERZ773197.2740-NODE-2740-length-10847-cov-9.603503_pt1 | contig 10847 bp, 11 predicted proteins | sample MGYA00580999_ERZ773197 | MGnify/ENA primary metagenome ERZ773197 (study PRJEB29015, sample SAMEA2738166) | human oral metagenome | biome: human oral; feature: human-associated habitat; material: saliva | place: China | collected 2185 ... | reverse complement strand
AGTTGCTTTTGGTGTTCAACTAAAGTTTAACTGAACGGATTCCAAAATGGAACTTTTTGCGTCAATTTATTTTACAACTTCCCTCTGGATTCCATGAAGTCATGCCAAGGATGATTATACGCTTGGAAATATATCGTCACGAGCGGTGGATTCTTTCCCACACAGAAATTTGCTGCAATTTCACGCCGAGCGAAAGCATCTTTCTTTCGAATCTCAGAATATTCGCCTTCCGGCCGGACCTCGACGACTTCTCCATAACGAAATCCATAACACTTCCTCCGTATCCATCCCTTTGATCGCACAATCGCCTGAAAGAGCAGATGCTACATGATCTCCCTGCGCCTGCGCTTCCACCCCGGCAGAAGCCTGCCCGTGCTCCACGGCTCCATGACCTCGCGATCGCGATAAGGCCGTGCGCCCCAGTGCACGGGAATCTTCTTGCCGAGCAATGTTTCCAAGCGCACGGCAATTTCCTTGAGCGAAAGCGCCACGCCTGCGCTCACGGCATACTCGCCGCAGATGTCCTCCCTGTCCTCTGCCAGATATTCTGCTGCAAGTCGAAAAGCGTCAGCGACATCATCGACGTGGACGAGGTCGAGCTTCTGGTCGCCGGGCGAAAGAGCGAGTTCTTCCCCTGTTTCCGCCGCCTCCTGCAGGAGTGCGAGAATCTTGCGCCGCGTATCACCCTCGCCGTAGGTGTCAAAAAGCTTCAAGCCGACAGCATGAAGACCCGCCGTTTCTTCATAGTAACGCAGCATCACTTCGAAGGCTTCCTTTGTTGCCGCGTAGAGATTGACCGGCGAATAGCGCGCACCTTGATAATGTTGCCAGCTCGTGCCCGCAAAGACGAAGCGGCGCACATTGTTCTTCGCCATCGCTTCCAAAAGCTCTGTGCCGAAGAGGATATTGCTCGCGACGAGAGCCGGAATGTCCTCGCTCTCATGCTTTGCGAGATAGAGCGAGGCAAGGTGGCAGACGACCGTCGGCTTCGCCTCGCTCACGATGTCCGTGAGCGTGCCGCCCTCGTACACATGGAAATCGACACCTTCTCGCAGCGCAAGAGGAAGCGCCATCAAGTCCGACGACGGGCGCACAATCGCAGCAACCGCCCAGCCCGCTTCCATCATGCGACGCGCGAGATGCCTGCCGATGAATCCCGTGATGCCCGTCAAAAGCATGCGTTTCTTCATGACGTTTCTCCTCTCGTCCGCAGCGCAAGTTCATGCGCCCAACCGCAAAGCATCGCATCCTCAGGGAAAAGACGCGCGAAGTGACGCACGGAACTCTTGCTCTCCCCCAGGAGAATTTCCGGCAATTCATGCGGCAAACTGCCGGAAGAAAAAGCATCGCGAAGATCTGGAGGCAAAAAGTTCAGAAACACCTCATGCGGATTTTTTCCCATGCCCGTGAAATCACACACAGACTTATCCGCTTCCATGACCTCATCATAAACGGCACTCAGACGCGCCGCCGTCCGCTCGACAGAGAAATTCTCCTCAATATAGCACCGCGCGTTTCGTCCGAGCCGTGCACGCTCTTCTGGATGTGCGTAGAGATAGCGTACTGCCTGTTCATATTCCTCGGGTGTGCGCACGAGCAGCCCCGTTTCACCATGGTGCACGATGTGCTTTTCCGCACATTGATCGAGCGCGACGACAGCGAGTCCCGCTTTCATCGCCTCAAGCAGCACATTTTCTGTCGTACCGAAATGCTGCAAATTGAGCAGATAGACGAACACATCCATGCGGCGCAATTCTGCCGTTACATCATCGACATAGCCCGCGAACGAAAGCTGCTCGGCAATTCCAAATGGCTCCGCATCACGCCGAATCTGCGCCTCGTTCTCAGCGTCACCAACCAGACGGAAGAGGACGCCGGGAATATCCTTGACGCGCGCACAAAAACGACAAAACTCCGGATGCAGCTTCGCATAGGAAAGCGTGCCAACATAGCCGATGACAAAGCCATCATGCTCCTCATGACACAGAGCCTCCGACGAGAAGTATCCAACACTGTTGATCATCGCGGCATGTTTCTTCGTCCAAGCGCACGTCGCCGCATCCCAGAAGGGATTCTCATACGAATACGCCGACGTGAAGACGAAGCGCTGCGGCACGCGCAAGAAGGCCGGCGGCAGCCATGGATAGAACGTGCCCGAAACATGCGCCCAAAGAACAAGGCGCACGGGCATGGGCAAAAGCTCCAACAAAAAACGCGCCATGCGCGGGTGATGCCACCACTCAAGCTGCACGAGATCCGCGCGCGCCATCGCCTCTCGGATTTTTGCCGCATCCTTCTCGACACGCGCGGCGATGCCTGCCTCTGCCAAAGGATCGAAGAAATTGCGCTTCTCCGGCTCTTCAAGCAACAAAAGCTCATGGCGATCTTTTCCCTCTGCAGCAAAAACCGTAAGAATCCCCGAAAGCACTTTCCCGACGCCTCCGCCCATATGCGTCGTGATATGAAGTATCTCGCGCATGTCATCCCCCTCGCACATCAAAACACAAAGCTATCAAAAAGGACTTGAAAAATCTTCCAGTGCACCGAATCCCTGATCGCGCTCCGACAAAATCGGTGAAGAAATGCCCCATTCGATACCCGCCGTATCCCAGCGTATACCTTCATCGAAATCGGGCGCATAGACGCTCGTCACCTTGTACATCATGACCGCCTCATCACTCAAGGTCAAGAAGCCATGCGCCATGCCGCGCGGGATATAGAGCATCTCACCCGAATCGCCCGCAAGCACGAAGCACTGATGTGTGCCGTATGTCGCAGACGCACGGCGCAGGTCAAGTACGACGTCGAGTACCTTGCCCCGCATGCACCAGACAAGTTTCTCATGATCGGCGGGCGGCAGCTGGAAGTGCAAGCCGCGCAGTACATTCTTTTTGGAAACCGAGAAGTATTCCTCGCGAAACTCCGTCGTCAATCCCAACTCTCGGAAAGCTCCTTCATGGAATACCTTTGTAAAAGATCCGCGCGCATCCTCCCTCACCTTCGCTTGCAAGACATAGCAGCCCGCCAGCCGCGTTTCTCGACAAATAAAGTTTCCCGTCCCCTCCGTCATGTCCAATCCTCCTCGAAAAAAGCTCGCTCGAAACTGCACGGGCGAAGCCCCAAAACCTCCTCGATCGATACGCCCATGCGTCGCTCGAAATCCTCCTTGGTGGCAAAGAGAGCCGCCCAGCGCGAGGGGACGTTCGCCGCATCCAGTCCGTAGCGACGGATGATATCGACGAGGCGCTTCTCCAAAACGACGATGCCGGAAGCATCGCCCAAGACATCGGCAAGCTGGATCAGACGATCATAATCCGTATAGGTGATGCTCGAAAGATACTCGCCCAAAAAGGCGATGTCCTCCTCCGTGCTGTCCCAGACGCCCGTGACCGAACGCACCTCCTGCACGGGAAAGGAATGCGTGAGGCAGATCCGCGCCGCTTCTTCATAGCCTTCTGCCAGAAGGTAGCGCCAGCCGTAGAAGATGTGGTTGATCTTCATCTCGCCGAAGCGCCGTCCGATATCGTGCAAAAATCCGTAGGCGCACGCAAGATCGCCGTCCATCGCCGGCACACGCGCCGCAATCTTCCCTGCTGCCAGTCCGACATAGTACGAGTGGCGAATCCACGGCTTCGACGCACGCCTATGCGCCTCACGCAGATATTCTCGAGCGATTGCCGCCGTCAACTTCCGCTGCCCCGTCATAATGCGTAGAGCACCGTTTCACCGCTCGTCGCACTGTGCTGACGCAGAAAAAAACGATAGAACGGATAGCGCTCCATGAGCAGCTCCGGGATGCGCACATAATCCTCCAAGCTGTGATAGACGCAGACCGCAAGCTTCGGGCGATGCTGCTCGATCGTTTTTGCCGCGCCGAGAAGCGCGTTGTACTCCGCCCCCTCAATATCCATCTTGAGAAGCGTGCACGCTGCGCCCTGCAGCACATCGTCGAGCGGCCGCGCCGCGATGCCCGCCGCCTCTTCGTGCGCATCTGCGCCCGTCAGTCGTGAAGCCGACGGCGTTGCGGCGTTGCTTTGAAATACGAGCCGCTCATCCTTATCCCACAGCGCACACGGATGAATGCGCACATCGTCTCTGCCCTCGTATTTCTTCAATAGATACGCATAGTTCTCCGCATCTGGTTCAAATCCATGGACAAATATATTCCCCCCGTGGATCGCACGGTCGATTTCCTCGCCATGGCACACGCCCGCATCGACAAAGACCTCCCCTCGCGCAAGTTCACCGATGACATCGTTACCGAAGTATTGGTTCGGCTCATAGAGAGAGAAATCGACCAGTCTGCCGCCCTTCATGTTCCGAATGATCGATTCATAGATGTACCGCGACTTCTCATCGGCAAACCTCCGCGCGATTTTCTCAACGCGCGCACGCTCTTCAGAAAAATAGCACGCGGCGTCAAGCTGCACGGCAGAATAGACTGCCGCTTTGACCATCTTGCGCTCCATGAGCGAAAGAATCTCCAACAGGAAGATGCCCGTCGCACCGATGACGACGGACAGTCGCTCCCCCTTGACATACGCCGCTTCACTCCGACGATAAAACGCTTCTGGTGCGAAGATCTCGATGCCGTCGATGCAGCTGCCATGCTTCGTTGCGTTGCTATCCACCCAGAAGATCGGCTTTTCGCTCTCGGTCTTGCAGTACTTTCGATAAAATGCCTGCGCCACACGTCCCGTCCCCCAAATGACATAAGGAGCGGCAAAAAGCTCTGCCAGACTGCTTGCTGCAAAGTTTTTCATCGACTTCATCACCTCACACATTTTTCATCCATAAAAGCACCTCACTGGTCGTATTACGATTGTACGCTATCGAGGTTCTTGAAAGTTTTGCAGTAAACGTCCAGCCTCCCCGTCGAGCACATCCTCCTCAAACATCGCATAGCGATACTGCCTGCACTTTGCACATGTTGCATACGCAGCCTTCCTGCCGCGAAGCTGTGCTTCGAGAAAGACGCGCAGACGTTGCCCCCGCCAAATTGCACGCACCGATTCTTTAGAAACATCACCTAATATTTCTGCCGTTTCCATGGCGCAGCACGGCGCCATCATTCCGTCGGGATTGAGCTGCATCATGTAAAAGGGCTGCGGGCAGACCTCTGCTCTGCGCACGGCAGCGCCGTTCTGCGTCAGATCCGCGAGCGCATGGCCTGCGATCTTTTCGTAATCGATCTGCTCGACTGCGGGAATCAGATGCTCGACTGCGATGAAGTCGGCGATATCGCCGAAGATGCGCAGAAACTGCGCCTCCTCATCATCGCCGAGCGCACAGTCCATGATCTTCACATAGATCTTCGTATCGCCGCGATGTGCATAGAGCCAGCCGATATTCTCCACGAGATCTTGAAAGACACCCGCACGCTTCGTATAGGCATACGCCTCGTCCGAAAGCCCCTGCAAGGAGATGCGGATGCGGCCGAGTCCCGCCTCGACGAGCGCAACGGACAGCTCGTGCGTCAAGCGCAGACCGTTTGTCACGATGTCGAGGGATTCGGCGACGGCCGCCTTCTTTGCACACGCGACCATCTCGGCAATTTGAGGATGCAGGAGCGGCTCTCCCGTACCTGCAAAGCGCAGCATCTTCAAGGGATGCGGAAACTCCTTGAGATCGGCAATGAACTTTCGATACAGCTCCATATCAAGCACCGTCTTGGCGGCGATGAAGCCGCGCTTTTCGGGCGGTACGGAGTGGATGCAGTAGGCGCACGCAAGATTGCACGCATAGACGGGAAACACCTGGATGGAAAATGGCGTGTCAAGCGGCAGACGGTCGGCGAGTCGCTGTCTCTTGCCGCCCGGCGTCTGTCCGTCGATGCGCTGCGCCTTCATCGCCATGTCTCCAAGCGAGCGAGGATCTCGTCTGTAGCATCGTCCAAGATATCCTCGGGATGCGCGACATCGTTCGGTGCACAGCAGTGCGCACAACGTTTGTTCTCCTCGCGCCTGCCCGCTAGCTGCAACTGCCAAAACTCGCGCAGCTTTTCCCCATGCCACATATCCAAGATACGCGCTTCATGCACGTTGCCGAGGACGATCGGCTTGTAGATCGTATCGCACGGCTCGACATCGCCGTTCGGAAACACGCCGAGCATGTAGAAGGCGAGCGGACAGACTTTGCGGATGCCCTCCGTCTTGCCGCCGTAGCGGTCATACTCGACCTCCATGCCCTGCGTCAACTCCACACCGTCATAAGCGGGCAGCATATGCTCGATATACATGCGGTCCGTCAGATCCGAAAAGAGTGCGTAGAACTTTTCTTCCTCTCCCTCATCAAGCGCGACATCCATGACCTTCAAGAAGAGCTTCGTCTTGCCACGATGTGCATAGAAATAGCGGAGGTTCTCCAACAGTTCCTCGAAGTTCACGCGCGCCTTGCAGATCGTCTCGTACTTCTCCGAAGAAAGCCCTTGAAGCGAGACGCGCAGGGTATCAAGTCCCGCCTCGATGAGCGCATCGGCGAGCGCTGGACGCAGCATGGAAGCATTCGAGATGATTTCAATGCGCTCGGCGACACCCTTTTCCCGCGCCATGCGCACCATATCGGCGATGTGGGGATTGAGGAGCGGCTCGCCCTGTCCCGTAAGCGACAGGAGTTTGAGCTTTTGCGGAAACTCGGCAAGCTGCTCGATTGTCTTCTCATACGTTTCCATCGTCATATGCTCAGGCTGGAAGTCATACTGCCGCTTCATCTCGGTATGACCGAGCGAATGCCCGCAATAAGCGCACTTGAAGTTGCAGTACGTCGTCGGAAAGACGAAAGCGCTGTAGGGTGTTGCGAGCGGCACGACTTCGGCGAGCTTCACGCGCTCCGTTCCATAGATGGGTTTAATTTCAGACGCCATATTTCCTCCTCAGGAAAAGAGCGGCAAGAGTCTTTCTGCGTCCGCATCGAGATCTTCCGCCGGATTGTTGATACAGAAGAAGCATGTGCAACCACGGCACTCGGGTATCTCGTCCTTGCGCTTTTGCAGCATCCTGCGTAAAAGTGATCTACGCCTCGGTCCATTCCAGATTTCCACGAGCGGCTGCTCCTTCGCATTGCCCATCGACAGCCCCTTGCCCAAACCGGGCACTGGACAGGGGAACGTGTGCCCCTCGCAGCCGATCTGCAGGAAGTAGAAGGACTGTGCACAGACTTTACGTTCAACTTCAACGTCTTCGCCATAAAAATTCTTCGAGCCATCGACGACATCCTTGAGCTCTTCCATCTGCTGCTGCATGACGACGAGGTGCTCGATGAAGATTCGATCCGCCATCGGACTGAACAGTTCAAGGAACGTCTTCTTTTCTTCCTCCGTCGGCACGGTCGCATCGATCGCCTTGATATAGATCGCCGTATTCTTCTTGTGGGCAAAAAGATAGCGCAGGTTCTCCAAATACTTCTCGAAGTCGATGCGCACGCCGCAGGTCTTTTCGTAGCCTACGGCATCAAGACCCTGCACGGAAATATTGATGTTCGTGATGCCTGCCGCAACGAGTGCATCGCTCGTTTCCGGCGTGAGAAGAAGCCCGTTCGTGATGACCTCGACACGCCCTGCGATGTCAGCATCGACAATCTTCTTGACGAAGGTCGGCAACAGAGGATTCGTCAGCGGCTCGCCCAAGCCGGAGAAGACGATACGTTTGATGCCGCCTTTAGGAAACTCCTTGAGATCGCGCACGATCTTGTCAAAATACGCCTCGTCCATATGCATCATGCGATGCCCGAGCTTTTGAAATTCGCCGCTCTCATCATCGCGTGTCGAGTGGATGCAGTAAAAGCATTTGAAGTTGCAGTATTTCGTCTGCTCGATATATACGGTGAAGGGCTGCGCGAGCGGAATGATGTCCGCAAGTTTCTTTCTATTCGTGTCGTAATAAGGTTTGATTTCTGCCATATTCATTCTCCATCTGCAAAAGCATAGACTACGGTTTCCAATCCCATATATTGATAATTGCGCAAGTAGAAGCGATATCCACTGTAGAATTCACGCAGCAAGAGCGGTATGCGCCAGATATGCGACATGTCGTGATAGACGCAGATCGCCAGCTGCGGATGATGCACACGGATGAGATTTTCCGCGCCGCGCAGCGCATCGATCTCCATGCCCTCGATGTCCATCTTGATGAACGTCGGCATCTCGCCTGCAAGCATCGTATCGAGCGAAACGCATTGAATGATATTTTCTCCCGCCGCCTCTCTCTTCACGGCGGACTTCCCCTCTTCCGCGGTACCGAAGCGGATCTGCTGCGTCACGTTCGATACACCGCACGGCACGATGGTCGCACGCGGGATGGAAAGTGCCTCTGCCGACGCACGGATGCGTGCGCCAAGTTCCTGCTGCGGCTCAAAAGCAAGGTAGTCGTGGATCTTCCTGCCCGCTGCCGAGAGCGCACGCAACGTATCGCCGTCAAAGGCACCGCAATCCACGAAGAAGCGCATGTCCACATCTTCCGGCACATCATGCGCCGCATATTGCAGCCGCAGAGGCAAAGGCGCAGGAAAGATGGAGAAATCGCCGCAAAGATACGCCTCGATATGCGTCATGTAGTATTCGCGCTCTTCCTGCGTCTGCCATAGTCCATATGCGGCGAGGATCTCAGCTTCATCACGGGCAAAATCATGCTCGATGTCGTAATCGCCGATAAAAATGTTGCGACAGAACGCAGTGCTCCTGAAACTGCGCCAATCAATCTCATGCAGGGCGAAGACCCGAGGAAAGCCCGCCAGTGTCAGTGAATCACGCAGTACAGGCTCATCCTCCAGAGAGAACAGCGCCGCCAAGATGACGATGCTTCTCTCCTTCGGGACATCTGCCGTCTCCTCCAAGGTCAAGGCATCAATTCCCTGCACCCGCAAGTCTGCTGCACGGCGGTCGATCATCCCCTTGACCGATATGCCGGACGCTTCCAAAGACATCCTGAGCTTCTTGCCGAGATTTCCCGCACCATAGAGAAAAATATCCGCGCCTCCAAAGGAGGAAACATCGACGGCGCGACTCTGCCATTTCTGCAGCATGCCGCTCCGCAAATCAGAAAATCTCACGAAAGCTCCTCCTCACGCATGGCGCTCCAACACGAAAACTTCGCCATCCGTTTCCACACGTCCCGTCAATCTGCCATCGACGGAAAGATGATCGCGCATAAGTTCAAGCATCGCCTGCGGATCTTCATAACTGTATAACGGCTCGCCGAGAATGATGTAATCGTAGACATTTCCCTGCAGCGCTGCAGCAAGATCGCGCAGCGGCAGACAAAACACTGCGCCATCGCAAATCGTCTGCAGGTCCACCCAATACTTCGAGTCCTGCACGAAAGCGGAAAGCGTCACGTTCTCTATGCCCAGTGCCCGGAATCTATTCTTGAAATGCAGCAAATCGGCGCCGCAATGCGCATCTATGCCAAGAATATGATACGCATTCCGTTTCGGAACAACATCCAGGCACTTATCGCGAAGCTCCAAGTCGAACCGCGTATCGTCCCAAGGATCTATGCCAAAATATTTGCGCCGAAAGACTTCTCGTCCAGACTGTAGGTCGAACTCAAAATCCTCTTTCGTCATCGCAGTGCCTGGTGCGTGATAGACAAACGTATCACCGCAAAGCATCAAGCGATAGCCGAGACGACGATACATGAAGGAAATGTCATCATCGGCAAAGTTATAATAAAAAGCATAATCCGCCTCGTACATTTTGCGTAAGGACGAGCGAATCAACGATGCCGTAGGAATGACGCGCAACCGCTCCTCCCATTTTTTTGGATCGCTGACATTGTGAGCAGCAGCAGCTTCCTGCATTTCTCCATATGTGGAAAACCGCAAATCTGATTGCTGCCTATAACTTGCATAACTGGCAACAGGAACGACCATGCCGATCCGCGGATCAGACTCCATGCAGGCAACAAGATTCTTGAGCCAATTCTTCGTCACAAGAACATCGCTCGGAAGAGCCGCAAAGTATTTGCCGCGGATAAATTCATTTCCTGCTGCCCCCTTTGCTGCAAGATAGCCGAACAAAGCGCCACGGTTTTTTTTCACATGGAAAATGCGCTTTCGCGGATGCGGAATGCTGCGAAAAAAATCAAGTGTCCCATCTGTCGAGCCGTTGTCAACGAGAAGAAGTTCATGATCAACATCCTGTGTATATTGCAGGATGGAATGAATCGCCATCTTTGTCTGATCTTCGAGATGATTGTACGCTTGGAAATATACCGTTACAAGCGGAGGTGCATCGCCGACACAGAGATTCGCCGCCACCTCGCGTCGGACGAAAGCATCCGACTGACGAACTTCAGCGCCTACTTCCCCTACATCGATCTCAATGACTTCGCCGTAGTTCATGCTCATGTTCCTCCATATCCATCGGATTGACGGTAGCTTCTTCAAATCCAAACTTCCTTTATATCGGAATTTTAACCGTGTTGCATAAGATCCAGCAGAGATCCATCCAACTCTATCCGCGCATAATCTGAGATTTCTTCTTTTCTTTGAGACAACATCATACAAATCATTTCTTCGTATCAGATACGTTATTATAGCACATTCCCATTTTCTGTTCAAAATCAAAAAACCTCATTTCAAAGAAATGAGGTCGATGGGCAATGGCAGGGGCAGTAAGACTTGAACTCACAACCTACGGTTTTGGAGACCGTTGCTCTACCAGTTGAGCTATACCCCTAAGATGGGGCGACTGGTGGGGCTCGAACCCACGAATGCTGGAGCCACAATCCAGTGTGTTAACCACTTCACCACAGCCGCCATAAGGTATGCCACCGCAAAAGCGGTGGCATGTCAGAACCAGCAGCTTTCTATCCTCCCAGGTCGTCTCCAACCAAGTACTTTCGACGTAT
>ERZ773197.2739-NODE-2739-length-10848-cov-5.255814_pt1 | contig 10848 bp, 7 predicted proteins | sample MGYA00580999_ERZ773197 | MGnify/ENA primary metagenome ERZ773197 (study PRJEB29015, sample SAMEA2738166) | human oral metagenome | biome: human oral; feature: human-associated habitat; material: saliva | place: China | collected 2185 ... | reverse complement strand
ATACTATAAGACATAAAATAATAAGTTTTGAAAGAAAGGCAAAGTTATAATTACAAAAATATATAAAATATACAAGTTTTGAAAGTGGAACTAAGATGAAAATACTGGATAGAAAAGAATATAAAAACAGACTGATTCGTTTGCGGGAAACGGAGAAAATAAAGATTATTTCCGGAGTCAGGGGAGCAGGAAAGTCGGAATTACTGCACAGCTATCAGAAATGGATAGAAGAGCATGTGGAGGGGGCAAATATCCTTTATCTCGATATGGAAGACGCTCAAAATGCAGAGTTAAAAGACGGTCCATCTTTGCTCAGCCATATTGAAATGAATTATGAAGAAAAGCGCAGCAACTTTCTTATTGTGGAGGAGATTCAGCTCTGTAAGAACTTTGAGAAAGCGATGCAAAGTGTATATGAGAGAAAAATGTTTAACATTTACCTCTCCAGCTCCAATGCCTCTTTTTTATATGAGGATAAAACTGCTTTTTGGGATGAAAATTCCATTGAACTGCCAATTTACCCCTTTAGCCTTTCCGAATATCTTAGGTACTATGAAATCAAAGCTCCTTCCCCTCAGCTTTTACCGACTTACCTTGCATTTGGCGGTTTATCCGCAACATTTCGCTTTAAATTCAAAGAAGATAAGACGGAATACATCAAGGAATTATACAATAAAAAGATAAAGAAGGATTTACGAAAGACATATGGCCTTAAAGATTCGGCTCTTTTGGACTCTCTGCTGGCCTATTTGATGCTTCATCTTTCTATCTCTACCTCGGCAAGTAAAATTTCGAGTCTGTTTAAAAAAAATCATTTGGAAACAAACCATATTACGATAGGAAAATATTTACAGCACCTTTGCGCTGCGTTTCTCCTCTTTAAAGTAAAACGCTATGATATCCGAAAGAAAGTCTATTTAGAAACTGCCGATAAGTATTACCTGACAGATCTTGGCTTCCGCTTTGCCTTACTGGAAAAAGAAAAACCGGACTGGAAGGGGATATATGAAAACCTCGTTGCAATTGAAATTCGAAGAAGGGGCTATGAAATTTACGTAGGGAAGCTCTATCAGAAGGAAATCAACTTTGTGGCGATGAGAGAAAAGGAAAAACTTTACATACAGGTTACGGATGAAATAGAAGAGGAAGATAAGCTTGCAAAAGCGCTATCTCCCTTGCGTGCGATTAAAGATTTCTATCCTAAGCTACTTATTGCAAATACGGGAAAGGACGAGTTTGATGTAGATGGGATAAGGATATTGGATTTGACGAAATGGCTGATGGAAGGCTAGGGATTTAGTGATTGAACTAAGCAAGGAAACGAATGCTATAAACCGGGAAAATAAGAATCATTGGAGGTGGAAACAATGTCAAAAAAGGATTCCGATTCACAAAGATCTTTTATGTCGTTTATGTATCGGGGAAAAGAGATATTTAAGCCCTTAAATACAGGATGGATTGATGAAAGAGTGGCGACTGTTCGGGAGTGGGTTGCCAATGTTTACTTTTATAAGAAAAATGGAAAAACCATCATGATTGATGCCGGCTATAATTATGAGCGTCTGGAAGAAAAAATGGGCTGGCTCGATATTTCCCCCTCGTCCATAGAGGAGATTCTTCTTACGCACCTCGATACGGACCATGTCGGTGCTGTAGAGAAGGACAGTGAAGGGATTTTTAAGAGCGCAAAACTGTATATTGGAGAAACGGAAAGTAAATATCTGACCGGGGAACTTCGCCGCAGGGTACTTTTTAAGCTCTATAAACTTCCGAAAGTGGATATTGAAAATGAAATCGATCTCCTACAAGACGGGGATGTTTTCTATATTGGAGATATTAAGGTAGAGGCGATTTTGGTGCCGGGACATACCTTGGGGCATCTGGTTTATTTGATTGACGATGCCTATCTTTTTACCGGGGATACGATTTGGTTCGGGGCGGACGGAGGCTACAGCTTCTTGAACTCTCTTGCAGAAGACAATGCACTTTCTATTCGTTCGCTTGAAAGGCTGGAAAAGCTTTTACAAGAAAGAGGACTTTCACCGAAGATTATAAGTGGACATACAGGCTGGACAGACGACTTGGAATTTGCTTTTCGGCACAGAGATAAGATTTGTAATTCGATGAAAAAACAGAAGCCGCATGACCCTACAGCGCCATACGACGGCTATGACGAGAGGGAGGATACGGAAGAGAGGGCAAGAGGCGAGAGACTCCCTAAGGCATGGGATTATGAAAATCTTTAATCAGCCGATGTTAGCAATATGGTTTAAGTATGTAACTCGATAAGCTTGCCTTTCCTACCAAAGCTTTTTATCGTGAGAAAAAATCTTAAGGAGAAAAAGATGAGAATGACAAAAAAAATCGGAGCAATGGTGCTGGCTGCAGCACTCAGTCTTTCTATGGCACTTCCTGCCTTTGCAGGACAGTGGATTATGGAGGGAGACGGAAGATGGTGGTACAAAGAAGATAACGGAGCTTACCCCAAGAATGCATGGAAAGAAATTGGCGGGGAGTGGTATCATTTTGACGAAGAAGGGTACATGGAGACAGGTTGGATTTATGATCCTCTTATTGAAAAGTTTGGGGATCAGGTTGAGACGACAAGTCGATATTATTATTTAGACGGGTCCGGAAAAATGTTGAAAAACCAAAATTATATCGGAGGGCATACCGATGAAACCGGTCTTTTAGAATGTGATTCGCTGGGAAGTGAGTTTTCTACTTATGAACGATATAATTGGGGACAAAAAGGGCCTAAGCCCCCGGTTGAAAATGCAAAATATCGTGGATATATTCAGCCTAATCCTGGTTTTGAGGGCTATGATTTGTATGAATATGATATAACGGACTACAAGAAGGATTTCTTTAAAGCTGTGGCGGGTCATATTAGTAGAAAAGAAGTTAAATTCGATGTTCCTCTTACGGTAGAAATGAGTAGAAGAGATAATGCGCTTCTTGTAAGCGGTATTGACGATATTTTTATGTTGTATGTACTTAGCTATGATAAGTGGCATTATGATGTAGGAGAAGATGGTATAGCACATTTTACAGTGACCGGTTATCAAGATGGTGTCTAAACCCCATATCGTTAACGAAGAAAAAGACTGCAGATTCTGCAGTCTTTTTTATTCATAATGAGTATCGCTCGCAAAGTGTGCGGTATCTCGTTGATTAGGCATAAGAAAATACAAAGAAAAAAGCAATAACATGATGTATAAGGAATATAGAATCGATGAAGGTGGAATTAAGAATAAAGAACAAGTATAATGAAATAATCTATAATTCAAAAAAATAATGTATATTCGAGGTAATTATAATGATTTACAAGAAAATGCAGACTGATACTAGCAATGAGAATGGAAAAATAATTTTCTATCAGATAGATGATGCCAATATCTATGTAAACGTTCTCTATCATAAAGAGACATTTTGGATGACAACAAAAGCAATGGCCGAATTATTCGGAATCAACACACAAGGTATTACAAAACACCTATTAAATATATATGAAGAAGAGGAATTAGAGAAAAAAACAACTTGTTCCAAAATGGAACAAGTTCAAAAAGAAGGAATCAGAACAGTAAGTAGAATGATTGATTTTTATAATCTTGATGCTATTATTGCTGTCGGATATCGTGTCAATTCAAAAAAAGCAACTGCATTTCGTCAGTGGGCTATAAAAACTCTTAAGGAATACATTACTAAAGGATTTGTGATTAATGATGAATTACTGAAGAATGGGAAGTCTTTTGGCAATGACTATTTTGATGAATTGTTGGAGCGGATTCGAGAGATTCGTGCCAGTGAGCGTCGTGCGTATCAAAAAATTGCAGATGTTTTTGAACAGTGTAGCTATGACTACAATAAAAATAGCGAGACAACAAAGGATTTCTATGCATTTGTACAGAATAAATTACATTTTGCGGTTACCGGCAAGACTGCGGCAGAGATTGTTTATGAGCGAGTAGATGCAGAAAAACCAACTATGGGCCTCACAACATGGAAGGGTGCTCCGGACGGTAAAATATTAAAAAGTGATATTGCTATTGCAAAAAACTATCTTAATGAAAAAGAGATATCACGACTAAATCGTTTGGTCGCCATGTTTATTGATTATGCAGAATTAATGGCTGAAGATGGAGTTCTAATGAGCATGCAAGATTGGTTAAATCAAACAAACCGGTTTTTAACAAACAACCGAAGAAAAGTATTAGAGGGAAAAGGACAGGTATCTCATGAAGTGGCAGTAAAAAAAGCTGAAAAAGAGTATGAATCTTTTAGGATAAGACAGGATCGGGAATATATCTCTGAATTTGATAGGCAGACAGAGAAATATATTAAAGGTGAATGATGAAGAGAACCACTCTCTAAATCAGACCTAGTCATTTAGAGAAACAAAATGATTGTATTCTTGCAGGAAATTGTAAAATGTATGAATTGTCCTTGAATTTATTGTTTAAACACAACAGGAGCGGAAAATGACGGAAAACAAAAATTATTATAAGAAGAAACTCATTCTTTTCTTGTTCATCATAACAACTATTTTCGGATTATTGAGCCTTTTCGGCTATTACAGCGCAAAAATTCAAGACCCCTTGCAGCTTCTTTCTGCCGTATTGTACGGTACGATTAAGCTCTTCTTATTCGTGTCTCCGATTTCTCCGGAAGAGAAGACTCCCTTCATCTATGAATTCGCAAAGTGGGCGGCTCCGATTCTGACCTCCGCTTTTATCTTTACGCAGATTTCCAATGTCTTACTGCATGTGAAAAATGTCTTGGCAAATCGAATAAGCAGAAATCATGTTCTCTTTTTTGGAAACAGCGAGATGGGGGAGCTTCTAATCGGCAATTTACAAAAAGAAAAAAACTATAAGATATCTCTTGTTACAAAGGATTTTCTGGATGAACGGGTAAAGAATAAGTACGAGAAAAAGGGAATTGCGTGTTATCAGCTTGATTTTGAGAAAAGCGATAAAAATGAAATCAAGGAACTTTTTTCTGCACTGAATATTTCCGGAGCAAAGTACATTTTCTTCTGCGGAGAGTCCGACCTGGAGAACTTCTCTCTCTATGCCAATGTCATTCAGCGCATTAAACCCAAAAAGTCCATTTCCACCTATGTTCACTGTGAGTCCGGTACGGTGGCCGGCTATATGGAAGAACTGCTTAAGGAAGAGAGAAAGAAAGAAGAAAGTCTAAAGAAACTGGATAGTTTGCATTTTAATCAGAAAGACCTGACGGTGCGCCTGATTATGGAGGATGAGCTTGTAAGGAAGAGTCTTTTTCGTAGTCTTTCCGAGCTTTCGGATATAAGCCCTGCTATGAGCTCTGCTACAAGCTCTGCTATAAGCTCTTATAAGGAATCTAATATAAGTTCTGCGACAAGCCCTGATATGAGCTCTACTACATGCCTTGCGACAAGCTCTACCATACCTTCTTCCATTCCTTCCGTTACGTCGGAAGCCAAGGATTTATCTGTGGAAAATATGGACGAAGCGATTCGCCCTCCGCATATTTTGCTTTTCGGAATCAATGATTTAAGTCTCCCTCTTATAAAGCAGCTTGCTAACGATGCGACCCTTTCTCTGCGAAAAAATACAAGACTTACGCTTATTGGTGATGTGGCAAGTCGGAATCCGGACATACAAAATGCAAATCAAAAAGTGGATATACAAAAAGTGGATATACAGAACATGGATATGCAGAGCATAGCTCCCATGACAAGTTTGAAAAGAGCTCTGGAAATAGACTGCTTTGATCTTGGCAGCTCTACAGAGGAATGGAAACAGCAAGAGAACTTAAGGCAATATCTAAAGAGCATCCGTGAAGAATCCGCGCCCATGCTCATTTTCCTGATGCATCAGGATGTGATTCAGAACTTAAAGGCATTAAACCTCATCAATCGTTACTTTGAAAAGCTTCCCAAGATAATCCGCAATGTCTCCAACGTGGACTTAACGAAGCTTCTGCCCCAAAATCAGGGGAAGATTCGAAGTTTTGGAGACCTATCGGAGATTATGACGGGAGAGGTCATTATCCGGGAAGAACTGGACAAGCGAGCGAAAGCCTTTAACAAGTTCTATAATCAGGCGTCCTCTATAGCGGGGATGGGAGAGGGCACAAGCTGGAATGAGCTTTCCTATGTGAAGAAGAACTCGTCGAGACAGTCTGCATCTCACGCTGCGATAAAAGAAGAAATCCTGAAAACGGTTTTTAAAGGAAAAAGCAGTCAAGAGCTTAGGACTTACCTAAAGGAAAAATTTGAAGAATTCGCCCGTCTTCAAGACTTGCAAAAAGAAAGCAAGGAAGCCTTTCAGAAGGAATTTCGTGCATTTCTAAAAGAAAATCCTGTACTGGACTTCCTTTCCCGACTGGAGCACAAAAGGTGGTGTAACAGTTACTATGCCATGGGCTTTCGCTACGGGGAAAAGAAGGATGAAAGCAGGAAGACCCATCCTTGTCTGATTGAGGATTGGGAAATGGTAATCGGGGAGAAATTCGACATTTGTCACCCCGAATATGATCTGCTTTCCGTATTCACTCTGTTTCAAGAGGAACGCTAAGAGGGATAGGCAAAGAGATTTTAAGGGGAATAGGAAGATCACTATCCCAAAACAGTAGTAAGAGGAATAGTAAGAGGACTATCCAAAAGCAGTATAAAGAGGAATAGTAAGAGGACTATCCAAAAGCAGTATAAAGAGGAATAGTAAGAGAGCTACAGAAGAGCAGTTTTAAGAGGAAGATGCAGAGGAGTATTAAGGATGGAAAGAGAATATAAGTACGACGCCTTTATCAGTTATCGCCATGTGGAGCCGGACCAGAGTATTGCAAAAGAGCTGCACCGCATGATAGAAAGCTTTAAGCCGCCAAAGGAACTCTATAAAACCGGGAAAAAGACCGGTTTTCGTGTCTTTCGAGACAGGGAAGAGCTGGCCGCTAAGGACCTAAGTACCTCTATCGAGGAGGCTTTGCAGGAAAGTCACTATCTTATCGTGCTGTGCTCCAAGAGGACACCTTTATCGGAGTGGTGTGAGAAAGAGGTGCGGACCTTCAGAGCCCTCCACGGAGATGAGAGGATTATTCCTGTGCTTATTGAAGGAGAGCCGGAAGAATCCTTCTCTACACCATTAAAGGATCTGAAAAGAGGCGCGGATGAGAGCCTGCAAGATGTGCTTGCGGCGGATATTCGACCGGAAGAGGTGCTGAAAAAGGACTTTCCGGGCTATGAGACCTTACAAAATGAAAACAAAGGAAAATTGCATGAGCTTACGAAACAGGCACTTAAGCTCTTAAAAACGGAAAAATATCGCATCCTTGCGGCGATGCTTTCTTGCAGTTTCGGTGACCTGAAGCAAAGAGATAAGGAAAGAAGAGGAAGATTGATTCTGACTATTTCCTCCCTTTCCGGTGCCATTTTCCTGCTTTTCGGTATATTTATGGCAAATGCCTACCAAAAGGCGGAGCAGGCAAGACAGGAAGCGGTGCAGTCCAATGCCCGCATCTTGATGAAGACCTCGAAGGACATTGCCAAAGAGGGGGATTATCTGAAGTCGGTTCTTGTAGCGCAGGAAGCAATGAAGTCCTTGGAAAAAAAGATGAAGTCCTATGAGAGTCTTGCGGGAGAGGAGAGCTCTATCTTAAATGATGCAATTTATCACGGCGGAGCATCAACCCTGACTTCGATTTCCACCGGAAACAAGCTGACCTATATAGCGCTAAGCAATAACGACAAGTACATTGCCTATGGCTTGGACAACAATATGGCTGCAATTGCCGATGTGGAAAATGGAGAAGTTGTGCGCGAGTTTTCGGGGCACAGCCAACAGGTGAAGCTGCTCGTGTTTTCCAACGATGACAAACTCCTTGTGAGTGCGTCTTTTGACGGTAGCGTTATCATCCATGATGTGGAAACGGGAGAGGAAAAAGCACGACTGGAAATCCCCGGTGTGCCGATGCTGACTCGTTTTTCTGAGGACGGAACACAGTTTTTCTATGTCTCCTTTACCAGCAATACGGCGGATTTCTATGTTTTTGATACGACGAACTGGAAGGAGATAAGTAAATTTACGGTCGCAGAATCGGTCCGTTTTGCAGATATCAAGAAAGACGGAAGTGAGGTACTGATTGCTTTAAGTGAAAACAATGATCATCAGCTTACCAGAAGAAGCATGAAGGACGGCAGTATTTTGGAAGTAATAGAAAGAGAGGTGAAAGTGGATGCCATGCAGGCTGAATATAGTGTGCCTTACAAAACGGCAAGCTATTCTGCAGACGGAGAAAGCATGCTCCTTTTTACCGACTGGGATGTACGGAAAATCTCTCTTTCGGATAAAAGCCTTCTTTTTAAGAAGGATATAAACTTCAGTTCTACTGCTGTAAGGCCCTTTATAGAGAGTTCGAATGGGGAGAAACTGGTGGTGCAGTCCTACTCGAAATTATTTATCCTGGATGGAAAAAGCGGTGAAATACAGGATGAAGTCTATTTTGAGAATCTGGATATGAAGTATTTTAATTATAATTATGAGACGAATACCATCATTGCCTTCGGAGAAAATGGAAAATACTCTATTTGGAAGGATAAGGTTGTTGTTGAGGATGGTTTGAATTATGGGGGAGTTGCCCCATCGGAGCTGAAGTATCTGAAGGATGGAAGTAAGTTGATTGCCAACTCGCATGAAAGCAGAACAATCAAGATTATCGATACAAAGTCCAGAATCTCTGCGGAGCCGGTTTATGCAAGGGTCATAGCGAACTCCAACGATTCATCAAAGATGATTCTCTTTGACGGAAGAGATTTTTTGATTTCTGCGGACAATGGAAAAACGAGTGAAAAAATCATACTGGATAATACTATTCCTTTTGGCCTTATGAAAAATACGAAGAGCTATATTGTTTCCAATGACGGACGGTACTTTGCCTCTATTTGGCAGAAAGGAAGTAGCGGAGTTCCGTTTTTGGCGCTCTATGATCTGGAAAAGAAAGAGAACAGAGAAGTGGAATTGGAAAGTATTTCTCCTGCCATCCATTTCTCGGACGACGGAAAGGAAATCCTTCTTTTAGATGAGAAAGAGGGGCTGAAGGTTTACAATACAGAGGACTTAAGTGAACTGCAAAGCTATCCGGAGATCAATGAATCGGCGGAAAGTATGTTCCTGTCGGAAGATAACAAAATACTGGCGCTGAACCGTTTCTCCGGTATTATCTCCCTCTTTAATCTGGAGACGGGCGAGCCGGTAGAGGAAATTCCCGGAGAGGCGCTCTATCTGGAGCGCAACGGAGAGGAAATTCGCATCAAAGGAATACAGAACAATACGGCATTTAACTGGAGTAGCAAAAGTGGACTTACAAGTATAGAAATGGATGAAGCCTGTGCACAGACACCGGTAGGCTTTGACGACGTCAACTTGTATAACGAGAACGCCGGACTGCTTCTTATGATTCGAAATAATGACACGGAAAGAAAAGCCTATGTGGTGGACTTTGCAAGCGGACGTCTGAAAATGAGTTTTACGCCCTCTATAAAAAAGTATAACGTGAACGGTCATATTTCTCCGGACGGAAAAACCATTGTCATCGACCAAAGTTATTATGCGAAGCAATACAATCCGGATGCGCAGGAAGCGGATTATATGAGCTCCGCAGTATACAAGATTCTGAGCAAAGAACAGGTGGAGGAAGAAATAAACAAGATCCTCGCCGGAAGAACCCTTACGAAAAAAGAAAAAGAACAGATTGGTATAACGGCGGAGTAGGAGAAATGCATCCGGATTATGATGCTTCAAACTTGAAAATCCGAGAAACAGATATTGCACGCTTTGCAAGCGATACGTATTAAGAATAACAAAAGTGGATATCGGAGATTTGATATCCACTTTGTTTTGTGAAAAAGAGGCTTATAGGACAAAATTGCTTAATCATAGTAACTAAACAGTACTACACAATAATCGTTTCCGTCACCGTCTACATAATATCCGGAACCAAAGCTTTCAAAATCCTTGACCAGCATGACGTGGTTGTGTGTTGGGCTGTCTTCCCAGGCTTGAACCGTTTTCTCCGGAGTGTGCATATTGCAGGCAAGAATTTCCCCATATACATCATTCTCGTTTAAAACGGATCCGCCCTGCGGCCTTGTGTGAGAGAAGCTGACTGCGCATTCCTGTGCTCTGACCTCTGCAATGGCGTCCAAACTCTCTTTTTCATCCAGGGAACTTAAAGAGGATCCTACGCGATACTGATTGATCTTATCAAGAACTTCTTTTTTAATAGGCACAGTTTGGCTTACGGCGGGAGAAGAAGCGGCATTTACATTGATTGCTTTGGTCTGCACGACGTTATTGACCGTCCATTCCCCGTTCTCGTTTACTGAGCAACCGTCGGCAGTTACCGTGTTTGTAAGCAGGAAACCGTTCTGATCAAAGCGGTAACACTTTGCAACACCGCTTTGATTGTCATCAATCCATTGCCAGGTTGATTTACAATAGTTTCCATTTCCAAGGTCATAGCGCCAAAGATAGCTTGCCGTGTCTCTTACCCAGCCCCGAGCAAGTGCCGGAAAGGCAGATAGAAAAAGAAAAGCGGAGAGGAGAATGAATGTTTTATATGCTGTCTTGCATTTCTTTACTAGAAATACTTTACTACTGTTTGCTCCAATGTAGTGACGGTTTGTTCTGTGTTTTTTCATACCATATCTCCTTTCGAAAAGTTTTTCCTATATTGCGTGGCTCTTGATGAGGTAAATCATAATTTTAATTTATGTTTAACTGTTTTGTGTATTATCGACATAAAATATCTAAAAATATAAATCTATATGTGAATTATGTTACTTTAAATTTAAATATTCAATAT
>ERZ773197.2736-NODE-2736-length-10852-cov-13.121793_pt1 | contig 10852 bp, 9 predicted proteins | sample MGYA00580999_ERZ773197 | MGnify/ENA primary metagenome ERZ773197 (study PRJEB29015, sample SAMEA2738166) | human oral metagenome | biome: human oral; feature: human-associated habitat; material: saliva | place: China | collected 2185 ... | reverse complement strand
TACGTTAGAAACTATCGTTCACGTATTGGCTCATGGTGAAAGCTATGAAGCACAACATATTACATATACAACTCCACATGAATAAGATATAGCTATATAGTTTTTCGACTACTGTGTGTGGAAACAATTATATACTCTAAAAGAGAGGCCTTAGGCCTCTCTTTTTTTGATGCTTTCTTTCTAAATAAAAAATAAATACCTACTATTGACATAGGTATTTAAATAATGTAATATAATCACATAATCATATTAAGTTAGTAGGAATAAGTGAGGGATATCACAAAAACTTTTACCATAAGACGTATGGCAAGGCTAATGGCGATGACCTCATAAGGAGAATAGAATGAGTGAACACGTAGATGTAAGCAACATCAAGGATCCTAGTATCGCGGCAGCTCGAAAAGAAGTTGAGTTCCAACGTGCTATGAATCCTTGTCCTATCGATTTTTCTGAGTTTCAGTCTAGTAACCCTCGTTCTCAAGGGGCGCAAAAGGAGTATGAAGGTAAAGATGCATCGAATTTTAACCGTCGTCAAAAATATTCTGATAGCGAAGAACCTCAATTCACAACACCTTTTGGGAGTGAACCAGGGCTTCTACCTGTAGAAAAAGACCGTTATCGTCTTGTATGGTCTAAGCATTGTCCTTGGGCTCACCGCATTGCTATCGCCATCGATTTGCTTGGTTTAGATACAGTAATCTCTAAAGGCACTGTTGATCCATTGCGTCCAGCAGGGGTTATTGCAGACTGGTTCTTTACCCTTGATAAAGATGAAAAAGATCCGGTACTAGGCATTCACTCCTTAGGGGAAGCATATCGCAAAGGCGACCCTAACTACGACGCACGTTCCACAGTACCGGCCATTGTAGATGTTACAACTGGCGCGGTAGTAAATAACGACTACCATGCGTTAACGACTGAATTAGCATTGGGCTTCAAAGATTTCATCTCTCCTGATGCACCAGATATTTATCCAGAGGAATTACGTGCCGATATCGATGCATTGAACGTTATCATCTACGCTGACTTCAACTTGGCGGTAAATTTGGCAGCTCTCGTAACAAACCAAAAAGATTACGAATACTACTACGACCGTATCTTTGCTCGCTTAGACTGGCTCGAAGAACGTCTTAGCAAGCAACGTTACTTGATGGGTGACACAATTACAGACCCAGACATTCGTATCTTCCCAACATTGGCTCGCTTTGACCTCGTATTCTACCAAAAATACTTGGTTAATAAAAAACGCCTCGTAGACTACCCAAACCTTTGGAGCTACGCGAAGGACTTGTACTCCAATCCAGCATTCGGGGGCACAACAGACTTCGACTCTATGCGTAAACGTTTCTACTACGTAGACCATACGCCGTTTGAAGATCTACCACGCCTTGTTCCAAAAGGTCCAGACGACTCCATTTGGTTAGAACCAAATGATCGTGCTGAAAAATTTGGTAAATAATAGATTAATTTTAAATAACTGAAAGGGAACCCATGGATTTAGTAACACAGACGATTGTGAACTACATAGAACAAACGGATGTGACGAACCGTGAGAATCTCCTAGCAGTGGCTCGCATCGCCTTTCTAGATTATCTGGCATCCTTAGCACTTGCTGAGGAGGAGCAAGCTGTTCAAGATTTGGCTCGGTTTATAGGGGCTAATCAAAATAAAGCTGTTCATCAGGATATATCTACTAATCAGAATAACTCAGCTAATCTAGATGATTATGAGCTCAATCTAACGATTAAACGAGCCGATAAGGCTCTGTATTATGGCTTTGCCTCCCATTATCTAGATTTTGATGATGCCCAGGCAAACTTGGCGGGTCACTTCAGTACTGTTTTATACTCTGCTTTACTGGCAGTGCTCGAGCCGAATGATACGTGGCATGATTTCTTCCGTGCCTATATCATTGGCGCCGAGCTAGAGGGAATCATTGGTTCCCTCATCAATCCTGCCCATCGGACCCAAGGATGGCATTCTACGGGGACCGTTGGTGTGATTGGGGCGGCGGCCGCTATAGGCGCTTTGCGAGGCCTTCATGGTGAAAGCTTGGCTCAGCTCCTGTCTCTGGCTGCTACTCAGTCGGCGGGCATGTTCTTTCAAAGTGGTACAGATGGTAAGCCGCTCCATGCGGGACTGGCAGCACGCAATGGTGTGTGGGCTTACGAACTGTTGCAACATACATCACTTCAAACAAGTACAAAACCGTTTGACCCTGAACTGGGTTGGTTTAAAACAATGGGTAACATTACTGTTACATCAAATGACATCGTTAGCCGTTGGTTAGCTCCAGGGCAACTCATTGATCCTGGTTTGTGGATGAAAGTCCACCCCTATTGCTCGGCAGCCATTTGTGGCGCTGAAGCAGCTGAAACCGTGGCACATAGAATATATACATCTTCTTCGTATGTGTCTAAGCACTACAACGTTTCACCAGATGCAGAGGAACAAGGTAAACGTAGACTATGTGCCACCCTCGTTTATTCCCTTTGGGATGATATAGATAGAGTTACTGTACACTTCCCGCCTGGTGCTGATGCAGCATTGCGCTATACAGCGCCAACAACAGGTCGAGAAGGGCAGTTTTCCATAGAGTACATCGTGTACCAAGTCCTCGCGTATGGGGCGGTACAGGATGAATTATTTAAGATAGATACTATAGACCCAATAGTACGTGATTATATGAATCGTATAAAGCGTGTCTATGATTTGCCGAAGGTATCCCAAAGTGAACGGATTACAAAGGTAACCGTTACCTTGAAAAATGGAGAGACTTTCACAGAAACGGTGAATAATCCGAAAGGATCGCCGAAGAATCCTCTTACTATGGAGGACATACGCATAAAACTAGGTCTCACCTTAGAGACGAAACAAATAGATAGAATGATTGAGGCTTTTACCAATACTGATAAGGTGGAGCCATTCCTGCAAACATTGCGAAAAGAAGGAGTTTTACATGTTTAATACAAAGAAATTGACGAAATTATTCGCCATCGGTGCATTGGCATTAGGTGTGCTCGTTGTAGCTGGCTGTGGCGATGATACATCTAAAGAAACAAAGGTGAATCCAGATGCTAAAGTGGTTAACGTAGCTACTCGTGGTACAGTTCGCCCCTATTCCTACACAGATGATAACGGCAACCTTACAGGTTTTGACGTAGAGTTGTTGAAAGAAATTGAACGTCGTAATCCAGACCTTCACTTCAACTTCAAACCTATGGCCGTTGATGCTGCCTTCGTAGCAATGGATGCCGGCCAAGTTGACATGATCGCGAACCAAATGCGCCGCAATCCAACTCGTGAAGCAAAATACTATTACACAAACGAGGTTAATAACTATTCCACACGTAAGTTAGTAGTGAAAAACGACCGCAATGACATTTCTAAATTAGATGATTTGAAAGGCAAAAAAATCGCCGTTACTACATCTTCTGAGTTCAATGAATTAGTAAAACAATTCAATGAAACAGCTAATCCACCAATTGACATTATCTACACAGATAAAGCAGGTGCTGAAACATTGAACCTCGTTGCTACAGGCCGTGCCGATGCAGCTGGTGAGTACGAATACGTAATTAACTCCGCTATTAAGGACCGTGGCTTGCCACTCAAAGCCGTAGGCGATGTATTGGCAGTAGTACCTACATACTTCTTGTCTAAACGGACAGATGATATGAAACAAGTAAACGAAAAAATCGATAAAACAATGAAAGAAATGCGTGCTGATGGTACGTTGAAAAAACTTTCTGAACAATATCTTGGTGGGGATTACACATTCGATCCAACACAAAAATAACGAATAGGCCGCCTTGGCGGCCTTATTCTATTATGTATAGAAACGAGGTACTACTGTGGGCAAGTATTTTGATGTGTCCTACATGATTCAAGCGTTTCCACAGCTCTTGAATTATGTTCACGTAACGGTGCTCATCACCGTTATTTCTGCCATCTTAGGTGTTATTTTGGGCTCTATCATAGCCATCATTCGCCTCAAGAAGGTACCAGTATTAAACCAATTATTTATCGTATTTATCTCCTTTATGCGCGGTACGCCGTTCTTGGTACAACTCTTCCTCATTTACTTTGGGGTGCCAGAAATCATGTCCCATATGGGGCTTAACATGAAAAATGTGCCGGGCCTTGTATTCGTGTATGCCGTATTTACCTTGCATATCGCGGCTTATAGTGCTGAAATTATGCGCTCCAGTATTGATGCGGTTGCACCTGGTGAGAAGGAAGCCGCTAAAAGCCTTGGTATGACCGAGTTCCAAAGCTATGTGCGCATCATCTTGCCACAGGCTTTCACCATGAGCATCCCACCGTTGACGAACCTCGTTATCGGTATGTTGAAAGGGACGGCCCTCATCTTTAACGTCGGCGTTGTAGACATGATGCGTAAGGCGGACCTCATGGGTGGCAATAGTCAGCGCTATCTTGAGTTATTCGTCGATGCAGCTATCATTTATGGTATTTTAATTATTATCGTGTCCCTCTTGGGTCGATTGCTTGAAAAACGTTTTACCGTTGCGGGCAAGGAAACGCAACGCATTTTGATCAGTGAGGAGTAGGGGCTTATGGGACATATAATTGATTCAACCTATATTTATGGCACCTTCTTTGCTGTCATTCCTTATGTAAAAGTAACCCTTATGATTACCTTCCTCAGCGTTGGTTTGGGTACAATCCTAGGGCTATTAAGTTGCGTGCTACAACAAAATAAGGTACCTGTGCTTAGTCAGCTCAGTTACTTGTATGTATTATTGTGCCGTAGTATTCCGAACATGGTTCTCTTATACCTCGTGTACTATGGCTTGCCAATTCTATTCCTCGCCTTAGAGGATCAAACAGGGGTGCATGTGCCATTTGAAAAGGTGCCAGCTACCTTCGTAGCCGTTGTAGGCTTAACATTGCATACAGGAGCCTATTTGAGTGAAATCTTCCGAGCTGCGTTGCAATCTGTACCGAAAGGTCAAATGGAAGCGGCTCAAGCTATCGGTATGACGTGGTTCCAAGCGTTCCGTCGCATCGTATTGCCACAAGCGACAGTATTTGCGTTGCCCCTATTTACGAATCAATTCCTTAACACTATGAAGAGTACGAGCATCGTATTCGTTATCACTGTTATTGAATTGTTCGGCGCTGCAAAGTTATATACAGAGGAAAATTCACAGTATTTTGAGGCCTACATCGTGGTGGCCGGTCTATTCTGGGTGATGGGGATTGTCTTTGAATTTATCTTCCATCGTTTAGAAGTCTATGCAAGCAAGTATAAACGAGGTAATGCATTATGATAGATATTAAACAAGTTCACAAATCCTTCGGGAACCGTGAAATTTTAAAGGGCATCGACCTACATGTGCCAACAGGGTCTGTAACGGTTATCCTTGGCCCATCTGGCAGCGGTAAGACGACGTTCCTTAGAACGCTTAACTTCCTTGAAAAGGCTGACGCAGGGACGATGCAATTAAACGATATTTCTGTCGACTTACATAAAGCGTCTAACAAGGAAATTTTAAACGTACGTCGCAATACATCCATGGTGTTCCAGTCTTATAACTTATTCTCTAACAAGACTGTTATTGAAAACATCATGGAAGGCCTTGTAACAGTTAAGAAAATGAAAAAATCTGAAGCCCGTGAAATTGCTCAACGTTTCCTCAAGGAAGTAGGCATGGAAGGCTATGACGATTACTATCCTGTACAACTTTCCGGTGGTCAACAACAACGTATCGGCATCGCTCGTGCCCTTGCGATGGATCCAGAGGTTATCCTCTTTGATGAACCTACATCAGCCCTTGACCCTGAGCTTGTAGGGGAAGTTTTGGCTGTTATCCGCAAAATCGCTAAAGAGCTAGAGGTAACGATGATCATCGTCACTCACGAAATTGGCTTTGCTAAAGAAGTAGCTGACCAAGTAGTCTTTATGGAAGGCGGCGTCATCGTAGAACAAGGTGATCCTAAAGTGGTCCTTGAACACCCACAAGAAGAACGAACACGTAAATTCTTGAGCCGTTACCTTACACTCGATACTGAATTGCCTCTTGATAGCGCAGCATTATAAATAGTACGCAATACGTCGTTATACATAGTATAGTGCTATAAATAATACAGAACTTTAATAATGCGTGTTATCTTAGTAATATAGAAATTAATGGCGACCTAATATCTTTAGAATTAGATCGCTTTAAACGAGGTATATAATGAAAGAATTTAGACAATTAACCGTAGATGATGCGGCTGAGTATCACGAGGTGTTGATTGCGGGCTACGCAGAGAATAAGAACTATCCTATATCCTTTGATGCCATCAACTTTAGTCAAGAGGAGTCTCGGGCGTGGCTCTTAAAATATCCTGTGTATGGCCTCTACGTAGATGGCTCCTTGGTATGCTCTATCTCCTTCCGCATGCCTTGGATTCCAAAGGCTACACCAGATGTATACCCGCACATTGCACACTTTGTGACGGCTCCTGAACATAAGGGAAAGGGCTATGCTCGAGAAGTCCTCGCCGAAGCAGAAGACTTATTGCGTAACGTATATAAAACACCAGCAGTAACACTAGGCACCGCCGCAGAACACCCGTGGCTTGCGAAAATGTACGAAAGCTTTGGCTTTAAGGAATATAAACGAGTACAACTGCCTGGGAAAGTACATACCACCATATTCTTTAAGAAAACCTTATAAAGATAAGAAAATTAGTATTAATTTGATATTCTAACTAAAAGAGTCGCATCTAATTGGTGCGGCTCTTTGTTGTTCTATAAGATCTTACTATTACAGTATTAATCTCAAGATTACTTTGGAGTTATTCATATATGATTATCATATTCTCTAAATTTGATATTGGTAAATACCGATAAGTCAATATGTCTAGTGGATAGATACTAAAAAAATATATATTTGTTTGCTATAATAATGCTATATTAATGGATAAAAAGGAGATGCATATATATGAATTTTCCTAAAGAAATAAAAAGAATTAGACAACGTTCATTTTTAACACAGCAGGAATTTGCCAATGTAATAGGGGTGTCTTTTTCTACTGTGAATCGTTGGGAATCGGGGCGTTCAAAGCCAAATCTAAAAGCAATGAAAAGTATTAATACATTTTGCTTAGATAATAAAATCCCTTATGAATTACTCGAGGAGTCTTGGTTTGACTATAAAATAGAAAAATAAAGGAGCAATACTGTTATGACAGATAAAGAATTAAAAAAGTTAAAAGATACGCTATGGCACTCTGCTGATGTGCTTCGAGCTAGTGCTCATTTAGCTGCGAATAAATATGGTCAACCTATTTTAGGACTTATTTTTCTTAGATATGCTGATATTCTATATAAACAGCACAAATCAGAGATTATGCAAGAATATAATAGGTTAAAAGGTGGGCGTATGGAGAAGTCCATTAAGGAAATATCTATTGAAAAGTGTGGATTTTATCTACCTGATTGTGCTTATTATGATTTTATTAATGATGCACCAGATGATGCTAATAAAGCTACTCTTGTAAAGAAAGCTATGGAAGCAATTGAGACTGAAAACCCTAAAATGGATGGTGTCCTTCCAAAAGAAGTATATGCTCAGCTTGTACCAGAGGAAGAACCGGAACTTCTTTCTAATATCGTACGTATTTTTAAGGATATACCTGAAAATAGCACCATTGACATCTTTGGTGAAATTTATGAATATTTCTTAGGAAACTTTGCCCTTACAGAAGGCAAGGATGGAGGAACATTCTACACACCTGCAACTGTTGTAAGATATATGGTTGAAGTATTAAATCCCCAGCCAGGTGAAAAGAAGTTCTTAGATCCAGCGTGTGGTTCTGGAGGAATGTTTGTTCAGGCCGCAAGATACATGCATGATCACAATGCCAGCGAGAGTGAACAAATGAAATTCCGTTGCTATGGTGTTGAAAAGGAACCTGATACAGTAAAACTGGCAAAGATGAATCTGCTTCTTAATAATATTCGTGGTGACATTACGCAAGCTAATTCATTCTATTCTGATCCATATAATGCATTTGGACAGTTTGACTATGTAATGGCGAATCCACCCTTTAACGTCGATGAGGTTGTGGTTGAGAGGGTTTCTGACGATGCACGTTTCAATACATATGGAGTGCCAAGAAACAAAGCCAAATCAACAAAGAAAAAATCTGACAAGAAAGAAACTGTGCCAAATGCCAACTATTTGTGGATTGGCTACTTTGCGACTGCCTTAAATGAGAATGGTAAGGCAGCACTTGTTATGGCTAACTCTGCATCTGATGCATCCGGTTCAGAATATGATATTAGAAAGAAAATGATTGAAGAAGGTGTCATCTCACAGATGGTGACACTTCCTTCTAATATGTTCTCATCAGTTACACTTCCTGCCACCCTTTGGTTTTTTGATAAGCAAAAGCCAAACACAGATAAGAAAAATGAAATCTTATTTATTGATGCAAGAAATGTATTCACACAGGTTGACAGAGCACACAGAAAGTTCTCTGATGAGCAGATTAAGAACCTTGGAATTATCACAAAGCTTTATCATGGCGATAGACAGGCTCTTGTTGACTTGCTTGATGAATACAAAACAGAATTAGCAAATGCCCCAGAATCTTCTGATGATAAGGAAGTACTTATAAAATCATATTGGCAGTCACAAATTGACTGGTTAACTGACAGATTTCCAGATGGTGTATATGCTGATGTTATTGGCCTTTGCAAGGCCGCTCCTATGGATGGAGAAGATGGAATTATCAATCAAGACTACTCTCTTAATGCAGGACGTTATGTAGGCGTGGTTATTGAAGATGATGGCTTAACCGAGGAAGAGTTTAAGGACGAAATGTATTCATTGCATGCTAAGTTTATTTCATTAAATTCCGAAGCTAAGCGTCTTGAAGAACTCATTACAAATAATCTGAAAGAATTATTGGGTGAGTGATATGAAAATGCAGTTATATAAATTAAATCAATTGTTGTTAGATATGCATAGTGGTGGAACCCCGGATACGTCCAAACCTGAATATTGGAATGGAAATTTCAAATGGTTATCTTCAGGAGAAACAAGACAACGATTTATTGAAAATACAGAAAGTCGAATTACACAATTAGGGATAGAAAAATCATCAACTAAACTTGCTAAGAAAAATGATGTTGTTATGGCATGTGCTGGTCAAGGTAAAACAAGAGGTCAAGTTTCATTTTTACTAGATGATATGTATATTAATCAGTCTGTAATAGCAATGACAACTGATGAAAAAATATTACACTCACTGTATCTTTTTTATAATCTGTCAGGTAGATATAATGAATTAAGAGGTTCTTCAGATGCAAGTAGTACTAGAGGAAGTATAACAACAAAATCATTAAAAAAACTAGCAATGTTGATTCCAAATATAGAATCACAAAAGAACATAACTGATATTCTAATTGCCTACGATAACCTCATCGAAAACAACAACAAGCGAATCAAACTCTTAGAACAAATGTCTGAAAATCTCTATAAGGAATGGTTTCTAAGATTCCGATTTCCGGGATATGAGAATGTGGAATTTGTTGGCTCATCTCTTGGGAAACTTCCTTCTACATTTGATATAGTTAAAATAGGAAAAGTAATAGAATATTACATTGGAGGTGGATGGGGAGAAGAGGAATTATCTGAGCTATTCCCTGAAGAAGCATATGTTGTTAGAGGAACGGATTTTCCTAATGTAAAGCACGGTATTCTCGATTCTTGCCCTCTGAGATATCATAAATCATCAAACTATAATAAAAGATTGTTTAAGGTTAATGATGTTGCTTTTGAGGTATCTGGCGGTGCGCAAAAACAACCGGTTGGAAGATCTATATTAATAACAGAAAGACAACTAAATAGATTTAACAATAGATTAATTTGTGCAAGCTTCTGCAAACTGATTCGGTGCAATATAAAAAAAGTAAGTCCGAGATATTTTTATCACTGGTTACAATATTTGTACGAAACTGGAATAATTGAGCAATATCAGTCACAGTCTACAGGAATCATCAATTTTAAATTTGAATATTTTCTTAGGAAATGCAATTTGCTGATTCCACCAAAAGATATAATGGAAAAATTTACGGAATTAGTAAAACCAATATATGATGAAATTGATAATCTTGCCGAGCAAAATTCTAATTTAAACGATCAAAGAGATATGCTTTTACCACGCTTGATGAGCGGAAAACTTGAAGTTTAGGGAGGTGTTAATATGCGTAATTTTATATCTGAAGACGATATAGAACAGGCTATACTTTCAAAATTAAAAGCTGAACCATTTAAGTATGATATTCTCATGTGTGATGCTGACCCTAGTAAGAGAGACGATTTGAATGATGGTACGGGAAGATCTTCTAAGAAAGAATGTGTTCTTCCTGATGTTATGTTGTCTTCTCTTAAACGTATCAATCTTACTATCTCCGAGGACAAAATTAAGGAAATAGTAAAAAACTTAAGGATGGATTATACAGGCACGGATATAGTTGACACTAACTATAAAATATACAGACAAATCCGTAATAATATAAAAATCACAGTTCGTAGAAACGGCAAGGAAGATTTTGATTTTGTAAAATTGATAGACTTTGAACACCCGGAGAATAATACATTCACAGCGGTATCTCAGATGTGGATTCAGGGGAAAGTTTACTACAGAAGACCGGACATCCTTATCTTTGTTAATGGTATGCCTCTTGTGTTTATTGAACTGAAAAATAGCATTGTTAAGGTTGAAGAAGCCTACAATAAGAATCTCAAAGATTATATGCGGGACATTCCTAATATTTTTGCATTTAATCAGATTTGTGTGCTTTCAAATGGTTTGGAAACGAAGCTTGGTG
>ERZ773197.2733-NODE-2733-length-10856-cov-7.245718_pt1 | contig 10856 bp, 10 predicted proteins | sample MGYA00580999_ERZ773197 | MGnify/ENA primary metagenome ERZ773197 (study PRJEB29015, sample SAMEA2738166) | human oral metagenome | biome: human oral; feature: human-associated habitat; material: saliva | place: China | collected 2185 ... | reverse complement strand
AAGCTGGACGTTTGCGTGAAGAAGGAAAAGAATATATCGTTCAAGATGGCGATATTATGGAATTCCGCTTTAACGTGTAAATCAAGTGTAAATTTAAAATACCTAGGTTGGAAAGAAATTTCCAGCCCTTTTGGCTTTTATAAAGGAGTAAAATGACAAAATTAATTGTTGGATTGGGAAATCCAGGAGATAAATATTTCGAAACCAAACATAATGTAGGTTTTATGTTGGTTGACAAGATGTGTAAAGAATTAAATCTAAAGTTTACAGCAGATAAGATTTTTCAAGCAGACATTGCTTCAACTTTCTTGAATGGAGAAAAAGTCTATTTTGTAAAACCAACTACGTTTATGAATGAAAGTGGGAAAGCAGTCCATGCCCTGCTCACTTACTACGGCTTAGATATAGATGACTTACTCGTTATTTATGATGATCTGGATATGGAAGTTGGGAAAATTCGTCTTCGTACCAAAGGTTCAGCTGGCGGACACAATGGTATTAAGTCCATCATTAAACATATTGGAACACAGGAATTCAAGCGAGTAAAAATTGGCATTGGAAGACCTAAAAATAATATGTCAGTTATTCATCATGTTTTAGGAAAATTTGATGAGGAAGATTATATCAGTATTTTAAACACATTAGAAAAAGTTGACAGTGCTGTAAATTATTATTTACAAACTGAGAATTTTGAGCAGACCATGCAACAATACAATGGATAAGACAATGACACTACTTGATCTATTTGGTCGAAACCGACAAATTGTAGACTGGAAGAAACAATTGCAAAAGAAGACCCGTCAGTTAGTGATGGGACTTTCAGCTTCAACAAAAGCTTTGGCGATTGCTAGTAGCTTAGAAGAGCAGGAGAAAATCCTAGTCATCACTTCGAGTCAAAATGAAGCAGAGCGTCTGGCTAGTGATTTGATTTCTTTGTTGGGAGAAGAAAAGGTCTACACTTTCTTGGCAGATGATACGCCTTTGGCTGAGTTTGTTTTTTCATCCCAAGAAAAAATCTTTGCCCGGTTAGAGGCCATGAAATTTTTATCGGACAAAGAGAAAAATGGGATTCTAATCATCAATGTTGCAGCCAGTCGTTTATTATTGCCCCAGCCTGATATTTTTAAACAATCTGAGCTTATTCTTTCTGTTACTGAAGAATATAACCTTGACAAGCTAGTCAAGTCTTTGTCAAGTAATGGTTATAAAAAGGTTTCTCAGGTTCTCAGTCAAGGAGAGTACAGTCTGAGAGGGGATATTCTAGATATTTTTGAACGCTCGGCTCAATATCCTTATCGGATAGAATTTTTTGGAGATGAGATTGATGGTATAAGGATTTTCAATCCTGAAAATCAGCTTTCTCTTGAAAATGTGGAACAGATTTTGATAGAGCCTGTTACAGATCTTCTATTGACAGAAGAAGATTATGCAAGAGGACAGAAAAATCTAGAAACAGCTCTTTCTACGGTTATCGATCCGTCTTTGAAATCCTATTTAGAAGAAGTATTGAGTTCTGCTAGAGAGCAATTTCATCATGCAGATATTCGCAAATTTCTTTCCTTTTTTTATAAGAAAGAATGGACTATTTTAGACTATCTACCAACGCACACTCCTATATTTTTTGATGATTTTCAAAAGATAATGGACAAGCATGCCCAGTTTGAATTAGAAGTTGCCAATATCTTGACAGATGATTTACAAAATAGTAAAGCACTGTCAAATCAACAATACTTTGCAAATAATTATCAGGACTATCGTAAATATAAACCTGCTACATTTTTTTCTAACTTCCATAAAGGCTTAGGAAATCTAAAATTTGATGCACTTTATCAATTCAATCAATATCCAATGCAGGAATTCTTTAGTCAGTTTCCTCTCTTAAAAGAAGAAATCAATCGCTTTAGGAAATCGGATTATACGGTAGTTTTGCAGGCAAATTCAGCCTCAAGTTTACAAAGTTTACATAAAAATTTACAGGATTATGAGATTCATTTAGATTACATCAAGGATAGAGATATCCATGAAAAAGCTGTCCAGCTCATAGAAGGAAATCTCGTTCAAGGATTTAATTTTGTCGATGAAAAAATCGTTTTGATTACTGAACATGAGATGATTCAGAAAAAAATCAAACGTAGGATTCGTCGTCAAAATATTTCTAATGCTGAAAGGTTGAAAGACTATAATGAGCTGGAAAAAGGCGATTATGTGGTTCATAATATCCACGGTATTGGTCGCTATTTAGGAATTGAAACGATTGAAGTTTCAGGAGTTCATCGGGATTATTTGACGATTCAGTATCAAAATGCGGATCGTATCTCCATTCCAGTGGATCAAATCAATCTTTTGTCTAAATATGTAGCTAGCGATGGGAAAGCACCTAAAATTAACAAGTTAAATGATGGGCGTTTCCAAAAAACGAAGCAAAAAGTACAACATCAGGTTGAAGACATTGCCGATGACCTTATTAAATTATATGCAGAGCGTAGTCAATTAAAAGGTTTCCAATTTTCTAGTGATGACCAGCATCAAGTAGAGTTTGACAATGCCTTTCCGTATGTGGAAACAGATGACCAACTCAGAAGCATCCAGGAAATCAAGAAGGATATGGAGAGCAACCGTCCAATGGATCGCCTCTTGGTTGGCGATGTTGGTTTTGGGAAGACAGAGGTGGCTATGAGGGCTGCTTTTAAGGCTGTCAACGATCATAAACAGGTGGCTATCTTGGTTCCGACCACTGTTTTAGCTCAGCAACACTACACAAACTTTAAAGAACGTTTCAATGATTTTGCCGTAAATGTCGATGTTCTCAGCCGTTTTAGAAGCAAAGGGGAGCAAAAAGAAACTCTGGAAAAGTTGGAAAAAGGGCAGATTGATATTATTATCGGTACCCATCGCCTCCTATCAGCAGATGTGAAATTCTCCGATTTGGGACTACTGGTGATAGATGAAGAGCAGCGTTTCGGTGTCAAGCATAAGGAAAAGTTAAAGGAACTAAAAAAGAAGGTTGATGTTCTGACCTTGACGGCTACCCCTATTCCAAGAACCCTACACATGTCGATGTTAGGAATTCGAGATTTATCGGTAATTGAAACACCACCGACAAATCGTTATCCAGTCCAAACCTATGTTTTAGAGAATAATAGGACAGTTGTTCGGGATGCGGTTTTACGTGAAATAGACCGAGGCGGACAAGTTTACTACCTTTACAATAAAGTTGACACCATTGAGCAAAAAGTTTCAGAATTAAAAGAGTTGATTCCAGAGGCTTCAATTGGTTATGTTCATGGACAGATGACAGAGGTGCGTTTAGAAAATACACTTTTAGACTTTGTTAATGGCGAATATGATATTTTAGTTACGACAACGATTATTGAAACAGGTGTCGACATTCCAAATGCAAATACTCTCTTTATCGAAAATGCTGATCATATGGGGCTGTCAACCTTGTATCAACTTCGTGGTCGAGTTGGCCGCAGCAATCGAATCGCTTATGCCTATCTTATGTATCGGCCAGATAAATCTCTGACTGAAGTTTCAGAAAAAAGACTAGAAGCCATTAAAGGATTTACTGAGCTAGGATCTGGATTCAAAATTGCTATGAGGGATTTGTCTATCCGCGGAGCAGGAAATATTTTAGGAAGTTCACAGTCAGGTTTCATTGATTCTGTAGGATTTGAAATGTATTCTCAGCTTTTGGAAGAGGCCATTGCTAAGAAGCAAGGTAAGGAAAACAAGCGCCAAAAAAGCAATGCTGAAATCAATCTTCAAATTGATGCCTATCTTCCAAGTGATTATATTTCTGATGAACGTCAAAAAATAGAGGTTTACAAGAGAATTCGTGAAATTGACAATCGTGTAAACTATGAACATCTACAAGATGAATTGATTGACCGCTTTGGAGAATATCCGGATGTAGTGGCTTATCTGCTAGAGATTGGCTTAGTCAAGTCCTATCTTGATCAGGCTTTTGTTGCACTTGTTGAGCGGAAGCAAGAGTCTGTCACTATTCGTTTTGAAAAAATTTCTCAGCAAATCTATCTGACCCAGGATTATTTTGAAGCCTTGTCAGCTACAAATCTAAAAGCTCGAATTGGTGAGCAGCAAGGTTTGATTGAAGTCGTTTTTGATGTTCGGAAGAAAAAAGATTTCGAGATTTTGGAAAATTTGCTGAACTTTGGTGAAAAACTGGTAGAAATCAAGAATCGAAAAGCTGAATAAACATTACAATTCGGTAAAATTTCAGCTTTTAAGCTTTGTTTCTTTCAAAAGAATGATAGAATATTAAGAGAAAATCGAGGAAAAGACTATGAGATTAGACAAATATTTAAAGGTATCACGCATTATCAAGCGGCGCCCTGTAGCTAAAGAGGTAGCAGATAAAGGCCGTATCAAGGTAAATGGAATCTTGGCAAAAAGTTCGACAGATTTGAAAATCAATGATCAAATTGAAGTTCGTTTTGGCAATAAGCTATTAACAGTGCGGGTTCTTGAGATGAAAGACAGTACTAAAAAAGAAGATGCTGCTAAAATGTATGAAATTATCAGTGAGACAAGGATTGAAGAAAATGTCTAGAAATATTGTTCAAATAAATAATCGCTTTATCCAAGATGAAAATCAGCGTCGCAGATACCTCGATGAGGAGCGTCGGAAGCGAAATCGTTTTATGGGATGGGTTCTAATTTTAGTCATGCTACTTTTTATTCTTCCAGCCTATAATTTATACCAGAGCTACGAAACTTTACTTAATCGCCGTGCTCAATATGCACAACTACAGAAAAAATATGAAAAATTAGGTGAAGAAAAGAGCTATCAGTCTGATATTGCAACCAAGTTGAAAGATGACAGCTATGCTGCCAAATATGCTCGTGCCAAGTATTCTTTTTCAAAAGAAGGAGAATACATTTACACAACACCAGATTTATTACCACAATAATCATGGAAAATTTACTTCAAAATATAGAGAAATTTTTATCTTTTTCGGATGAAAAACTAGCAGAATTATCCGAAAAGAATCAAGCTTTAAAACTTCAAGAAACAAAAAAGGAAAGGGGAGGTCATGCGTAAGTTACTTTTGCTGATATTTTTACTGCCAGCCTTATGGAGCAGTCAAACAGCAATCAGTACTGAAAAGGAACTTGTTTTAGACGAAGAAGAAAAGTATCAGTTGACAGGTACAGCTTATGGCCGTTACCATACGAGTATCCCTACAAATCCTAATGTTTATGAAGAAACGCCTACTTTCACAGATGCTACTTTGACTAAGGTAGCTGGGAAACTTCTGCCAGATCAGCCACTAGAGCTGATAGAGCTGCATGTAAATGAAGCTGGGATCCCTATCTTTCAATTAAAGAATGGTCAGTTTGTAATTGCAGATAAAAATAGTATTTATGAGGATACGGTTCAGTCTATCACAGATGTTAAACAGGAAAGATGGCTGGTCCCTAACTATGTGCTCTACGATACTATCCCGATCAATTCTTCTAAAAAGATTGCAGCTAAACTACCTGCTTATAGCAAAGTAAAGGTAGTACAAATTGCTCAAACAGCTAAGGGAGAATACGCTAAAATTGAAGGTCAAGGTTGGGTTTCTGTTGATTTTCTTTCCCAAGAAGATAATCGGATGGAAAAGGTTCAGGAGATTCTAAATTCTAAGTACAAAAAAGCTGACTTTTCTATTTATGTAAAACAGCTAGAAACGGGCAAAGAAGCAGGTATCAATCCAGATCAACAAATGTACTCAGCTAGTGTGACGAAAATTCCTTATCTTTACTATGCCCAGGAGCAATTAAACAATCATAGTCTTTCCTTGGATAAAAAGTTAAAATATACAGCGGCTGTCAATGATTTTGCAGGTGCCTACGACCCTGAGGGAAGTGGCAGTATTTCCAAATCAGCAAATGATAAGGAATATTCTGTGCAGGACTTAATCAATGGTGTAGCAAAAGAGTCGGATAATGTAGCCCACAATATCCTTGCCTACTATACAAGCAATCAATCTGATAGCCAATTTCAAAATACTATTGAAAAAATTGCGGGTAAAAAGTGGGATGTGGAAAGCAGACAAGCTTCGGCTCGAATGGCAGGAAATGTTATGGAAGCCATTTATAAGCAAAATGGCATGATCGTCGATGCCTTATCTCAAACAAATTATGATAATCAGCGAATTTCTAAAAACATCAATGTAAAAGTTGCCCATAAAATCGGTGATGCTTATGACTTTAAGCATGATGTCGCTATTGTGTATGCGGATTCGCCATTTATCATCGCTATTCTTACGAATAATTCGGATTACGATACAATTTCTAAAATTGCAGATGATGTGTACGGAGTTCTGAAATGATCGATCAGAAGTTTCGCAAACAAATGCAGGAAAAGCGGTATTTTCAAAATCATCGAAAAGTGCTGGTAGCAGTTTCTGGTGGCTTGGATTCGATGACCTTGTTCCATCTTTTGTACAAAAACAGGGAAGAGCTAGAGATTGAGCTGGGCATAGTGCATGTCAACCACAAGCAACGTCCAGAATCGAATATGGAAGAAAAAGAGCTGTCAAATTTTGCCCAGCAACTTGGTGTGAAATTTTTCAGCTCAAATTTTTCAGGTGATTTTTCTGAGGAAAAAGCTCGGCGATTTCGCTATCGTTTTTTTGAAGAAATCATGCTGACAGAAGGCTACACGGCCTTAGTAACGGCTCATCATGCTGATGATCAGGCTGAGACGGTGTTTATGAGGTTAATAAGAGGAGCAAGGCTGCGCCACTTGTCTGGAATGACAGAGGTTCAACCCTTTGCAAACGGGGAATTAATCCGACCTCTGCTTTGTTTTCATAAGCAAGACTTTCCTGATATTTTGCATTTTGAAGACGAGAGCAATTTTCAAAATGACTATCTCAGAAATCGGATTCGCAATCTCTATCTTCCCAGTCTTGAAAAGGAAAATCCACGCTTTAAGGATTCTCTGATTTCTTTAGGGAAAGAAGTTGAGGATTTACAGACAGCTCTGTCTCATCTGACGCAGGGATTGGACATTACAAAACTTGAAGTGTTTGAGCGGCAAATTCCAGAAGTTCAAAATTTCCTTCTGCAGGAATATTTAAAGAAATTTCCTTCATTAAATATAAATAAAAAGCAATTTGAAGAAATCTTAGGAATCTTACGAACCAAGGCTAATTACATCCACCCTTTAAAGGATAGATATGAGTTGGTGAAAGATTATAAGCACTTTGAAATCAGAAAAATCAGTCGTAGGTCTGATTTGAAAATGGAGTCAATTCTGTTAGAATGTGGTAATCTACTTCAATTTGGAGAGTATCAATTCTCATTTGGCTCTCCTTTGGAGGGTGAAAATGTTCAAGCGATTTCTGTTTCATGTGAAACACCACTTCTTTTACGTCACAGAAAAACAGGTGATTGTCTTCGTTTGAAGGGACATCACAAAAAACTTCGTCGACTATTCATTGATCAAAAAATTCCATTTGAAGAACGAGAAAAAGCGATTATTGTTGAGCAAAATCAGCAGATCTTGGCAATTGTAAATATCGCTATCAGTGATTTGAGTAAGGAATTAAAAAGTGATATAATGAGTACTGTACTTTATATTCAGAAAATTAGATAGGTAAAATTATGCTAGAACAAGATATTAAAAAAGTATTGGTTTCTCATGAGGAAATCGTAGCAGCAGCAAAAAGATTGGGCCAACAGCTGACAGTAGACTATCAAGGTAAAAAGCCTATTTTTGTAGGAATTTTGAAGGGTTCGGTTCCTTTTATGGCCGAATTGATCAAACACGTGGATACAGATATTGAATTAGATTTTATGCTGGTGTCTAGTTACCATGGCGGTACAACTAGTAGTGGCGTCATTAATATTATCAAAGATATTGATCAAGATATTACGGGTCGTGATATTCTTTTTGTCGAAGATATTATCGATACTGGCCAAACTTTGAAGAATTTGTGTAATTTATTCAAAGAAAGAAATGCAGCATCTGTAAAAATTGCTACGTTGTTGGATAAGCCAGAAGGACGCATTGTTGATATTGAGGCGGACTATACTTGCTTTACAATTCCAAATGAATTTGTAGTAGGTTATGGACTGGATTATGATGAGTACTACCGTAATCTTCCTTATGTAGGTGTCTTGAAAGAAGAAGTTTATACAAAATAAAGGTTTACTAGATATAAATGAAAAATAAACAAAATAATGGTTTTATAAAAAATCCTTTTCTCTATATTCTAATTATTGTAGTCCTTGTTACAGGTTTTCAGTATTTCTTTACAGGAAGTGCGACAGGCCGTAGCCAGCAAATCAACTACAGCCAATTAGTAAAAGAAATCCAAAATAATAATGTTACAGAGATGAGCTACCAGCCAAATGGTAGTATTATCGAGGTATCAGGTACTTATAAAAAACCTAAAGAATCAAAAGATACGACAGGAATCCTGTTTTTCAGTCCGGAAATCTCAAAAGTTAGCAGATTTACTAGTGTTGTTTTGCCATCAGATACAACAGTTTCTGATTTGCAAAAGCTAGCTGCTGAGCATGAGACAGAAGTGACTATTAAGCGTGAAAGCTCCAGTGGAATGTGGATTAATCTTTTGATCTCCTTGGTTCCATTTATCATCATCGCCTTCATCTTTATGTCTATGATGAATCAAGGCGGTGGCGGTGCTCGTGGTGCTATGAATTTTGGACGCAACAAAGCTCGTGCGGCCAATAAAGAAGATATCAAAGTACGCTTCTCAGATGTTGCTGGTGCAGAAGAGGAAAAACAAGAACTTGTTGAAGTTGTTGAGTTTCTAAAAGATCCAAAACGCTATACTAAGCTGGGTGCTCGAATTCCGGCAGGTGTTCTTTTGGAAGGCCCTCCAGGAACTGGTAAGACCTTGCTTGCTAAGGCGGTTGCTGGTGAAGCAGGAGTTCCTTTCTTTAGTATCTCAGGTTCTGACTTTGTTGAAATGTTCGTTGGTGTCGGAGCAAGCCGTGTTCGTTCTTTATTTGAAGATGCGAAAAAAGCAGCGCCTGCAATTATCTTCATCGATGAAATTGATGCCGTCGGTCGTCAGCGTGGTGTTGGCCTCGGTGGTGGTAATGATGAGCGGGAGCAAACCCTCAATCAGCTCTTGATTGAAATGGATGGTTTTGAAGGCAATGAAGGAATCATTATCATTGCGGCTACTAACCGTTCGGATGTTCTTGATCCAGCTCTTCTACGTCCAGGTCGTTTTGACAGAAAAGTTTTAGTTGGTCGCCCTGATGTGAAAGGTCGGGAAGCTATTCTTCGCGTTCATGCTAAGAATAAACCGCTGGCTAAAAATGTTGATTTGAAACTAGTTGCTCAGCAGACACCTGGCTTTGTTGGTGCTGATTTGGAAAATGTCTTAAATGAGGCTGCCTTGGTTGCAGCTCGTCGTAATAAGAAAGTCATTGATGCAGATGATATTGATGAAGCAGAAGACAGAGTAATCGCAGGACCATCTAAGAAAGATAAAACCGTTTCAGAGCGTGATCGTCAGATTGTCGCTTACCATGAAGCGGGGCATACGATTGTCGGACTTGTTTTGTCCAATGCGCGTGTCGTACACAAGGTAACCATTGTGCCTCGTGGTCGTGCTGGCGGATATATGATTGCCCTGCCTAAAGAAGACCAAATGCTTCTGTCTAAAGAAGATATGAAAGAGCAATTGGCTGGTCTCATGGGTGGTCGTGTAGCTGAAGAGATTATCTTTAATGTCCAAACTACAGGAGCTTCCAATGACTTTGAACAAGCTACACAGATGGCGCGTGCAATGGTCACTGAATACGGTATGAGTGAAAAACTAGGTCCAGTTCAATATGAGGGCAATCATGCTATGTTTGGTGCACAAAGTCCTCAAAAATCAATTTCAGAACAAACAGCCTATGAGATTGATGAGGAAGTTCGTTCATTATTAAATGAGGCACGAAACAAAGCAGCTGAAATTATTCAATCAAATCGTGAAACTCATAAACTGATTGCGGAAGCATTGTTGAAATACGAAACATTGGATAGTACACAGATTAAATCTCTTTACGAAACAGGAAAAATGCCTGAGACTGTAGAAGAGGAATCTCACGCCCTATCTTATGATGAAGTAAAATCAAAGATGAGTGAAGAAAAATAACCGCAGAGAGGCTGTGCCTCTCTTTTTGTGTGCAGTTGAGGTAGCGAGAAGTACAGAAGAGAAGAAGTAGATCAAAGGCTAGGTTCTTTCTGCTAGACTAGAAGCAGAAAGGAGAAATCTATGAATCTGAAAGAGTTATATGAAGAAAGCAAGGGGATTGTCCATAAGTGTCGGAAAGATTATCATCTCCATCTGTGGGAGAAAGAGGACTGGGACCAGGAGGGCATGATGTGCCTCTATGAGCTAGTCAGTCACCATCCAGAGTTACTAGAGGGAGAACGTCACCGACTATATGTGTGCTTTAAAACCAAATTCCGCAATCGCATCCTAGACTACATCCGTAAACAGGAAAGTCACAAGCGCCGTTTCGACAAAGAGCCCTATGAGGAGGTGAGCGAAATCAGCCATCGCCTAGGCGAAAAAGGGCTGAGACTAGATGATTATTATCTCTTTCACGAACTTCTAAGAAATTACAGAGCAAGTCAGAGTAAAGAAAAACAAGAACAACTTGATCGTCTAATGGGAGGAGAATGTTTCAAAGGACGCAAGGCACTCCTAGGAGAATTAAGAGTGGTATTGAGCGATTTTAGATAAAATGGAAATAGCCCAAAAAAGTTCTTGACAAAGGGGAAAAAGTAGGTATAATAGAAAGAGTTGAAAAACTCAAGGTCCGTTGGTCAAGGGGTTAAGACACCGCCTTTTCACGGCGGTAACACG
>ERZ773197.2729-NODE-2729-length-10879-cov-3.064117_pt1 | contig 10879 bp, 9 predicted proteins | sample MGYA00580999_ERZ773197 | MGnify/ENA primary metagenome ERZ773197 (study PRJEB29015, sample SAMEA2738166) | human oral metagenome | biome: human oral; feature: human-associated habitat; material: saliva | place: China | collected 2185 ... | reverse complement strand
ATAAAATATATCTTCTAATTTCTTTATTGGTCCCAATAGAGACTCCAATCGTTGGATGAGATTGAAGTTCTTTACTGTGGAGGAGAGTACTTCAAATCCGTTATTTATAGCACCCGCTTAAAACGAAAGATCAATACCAACATCAAGAGTATTATAATCTTTCCGCACGGGTACAATGGGGGCAGTATCGTAGATGAGTCGATAGGCTCCGCGTATTCCTATCGTAGGGGTAATGCGGTATTTGAGGTCGACGGCTCCTCCAAAACGAGCCTCCTTCAAGTAGCTGTCAGGCTTCCCCTGGTGAATGGCCGTCGTTATCAATTCCCAACGTTCACCCAACTGATGTTTGAAACTGAGAGACAAGTGGCTTTTAATACTACGACTATATGCATCCGTTCCTGCAAGAGGGCTAGTGGCTGGTTGTTCCCACTTTTCAAACTCGTAGAATAGCCCCACGGTTGCAAACAAGAGACAGTTAGCACTATTTACCAGCCGACAACGCGACTGCAACCCCGTAGAGACCTTGAATTTCATTGCCCTACTTTCTGCCCATTGCGACTCGGTGTAAGGATAAATCTCAAAAGCACGATTCAACAAATAGCGGTATTCGGCATGTACATATCCTCCACTTACGGTTACTTTATCGCCGTAGGTAGAGAGCTCAATCTTATTAATTAGATTTATTATTTGACCATGCTTTACCATCAAATTGAGATTGGCAGTGTTTTTGAAGGTGAACACATTCTCCTTTTCTGTCTTGAATTCCAGTACGGGCAATAATGTTCCTTGTATTCTTTTGGTGCTATCTATCCTCATTGTGAGATTCTCTGAGAAGAGCATTTGCGAATACATCGAGGTTAGACTGGACAAGACCAGTAAGAAACAAAGCAACAGCTTCATTGTTGATCTATAAAATGGTTTCATTGTGATCTATAAATTATTTGTAAGTTAAAGTGAAAAAGGCCATGAAAGTAACTCGGCATATAGAAGAAAGGGAACCTGAGCTTTGCAACCAACAACACAGAGGTAACGTTCCTAGTTATATAAAACAACCCTAGGGATGCCCTTAGCACACCCCTGAGGGCTCTTTAATAACTTATTCCATTACCGGATCGTCTATTGTCCGGTCATCCGTTCATCGTTGAATCAGTAAAATCTTTACATGGCTGTGAAAGAGGCCAAGAAGCCACAAACAATCCCCGGAAGGTTGGCTATAACGATGGGCCAATCCTTCTTCTTGCGAACAAAGCCATATGCCACCCATAGTGTACAGTTGATACCTGCCACCATTGGCTGCAGCCAGTCGCCTTTATGTCCGGCGAGGTTAGAGCCAATCTGTGGTATATAAGAGATGTACATTGCCATGGCCGTTGCAGTAGCTACCCAACCGAGGATGGATAAAAACTTTTCTTGATTCATATTACTACTATATTAGTTCTTACACATAGTAAAAGTAGTATTTCCAAACTAATCAAAACATATATCCAACGAAAAAACATATGAGGGGAATATTTCATATAAGTAGTTTCCCCTTGTGCCGACAAAACGAGAAAACGAGGGGTTTCCCTCTTGTCTTCATTCGGATCCTCGTAGCCACCCAAAGCAGATACACCCATGCAAGACGGCACGTTCTTACCTCTATCCGAGAGAAAAGATTGCACCATACAATCACGACGTCACCCTTGAGATTTAGGCTTTGTCACCTGCACCGGCATATTCCCCTCCGTCACTTGCGTTTAGCTTCTTGTGCTCCATCTTTTCTGCCACAGTCGTAGTACAGAGGTGTTCGGCAGGTATTTAAGTCGTTTGGGTCAATAACTGATTGGTATGGGTTTTTATTCTTCCTACCTTTGCGATGTAGTTGATGCACCTATTGCGATCGGATAGGTCATACAACAGAATAAAGATGAGTAATAAATACAACGAAAGTAAAAAGAAGAAAGTATGAGACGTAATATTATTGCTATCGCAGCAAGTGTAATCATGGGGATGGCAGCTACTTCAGCCATGGCTCAGGCTCCTGTGTCTACAGATTATGGTGTAAAAGCGGGTGTAAACTTCTCGGGTCTTGCCTTAAGCAACGACTTTCATGTTCTTAAAAGCCAAATGAAACCGGGAGCCGACTTTGGTGGTTTCATGAGAATCAACCTACACTCCAACTTCGCTATCCAACCCGAGCTTGAGTTCTTCTACAGAGGGATAGGTCTAAAGGCAGAGGCCGGCCCTGTATCTTTGGAAAACAAGATCAACCAATGGGGGATGCAGATCCCCATATATGCCCTAGGTAAACTACAGTTGGGTAATGGGCTTCTGTATGGTGGTGTTGGGCCTTATGTTGGGATAGGATTCTCCGCTAAAACAGACGAAATTAAGAAATTCAATAACCTAGTGAAAATTGACCCGATTGATCTGTACGAGAAGCACAACGACAAGTCGGCTCTCCAAAGGTGGGATGTAGGTATTGCTTGCCAATTGGGTTATGAGTTTGCCAATGGCATCCAGATCAATGCCGGCTATAAGTATGGTTTTATCAACCAAATTGATGACATTAAGACCTCTATAAACAATGTCACATCTAAGCTTGGTTTCCCTCTACAGAACGCTGCCTATAAGGCTCATGCAAATGTGGTTACTGTAGGCTTAGGCTATCGCTTCTGATTTTAGAAGCCCTAAAAACAGCGAGTCTTATCCCTTCACCCTAAATACGAAAAACGAAGGGTGTGAGATAGGCTCGTTGCTTTTTCTTTCTTGTACGAGAAGACCGGGAAAGCTCAACATACAAACATAAACGCAACTTTTTGGGATACAAAGTATCCATAAAGACAGAAGACATATGACGACACCGCGCATAAAGCGCCGTTTAAGACAGCGACGAAGTAACGGATTTATATTTTTAAGAGATGAAAAGAAGAGTGTATTACTAGCTACACTTATCATCAGTTTCTTGCTTGCGTTTGTGATGCTGTCGTCTTCTATCTATTACTACAGCTTGCTTGATGCCGGCAGGGAGTTTGACCTAGGAACCATCTTATCGGTGAATTCCATTGCCTCACTACTCATCAATATGGTCTTCTTTTATCTATTGTTGAGCATCCAATCCTGGGCAATCAATAGGTATGATATACGACAGTATCAGCTCTGGCTGATATTATTCGGACTATTGATGGGAGTGGTATTACTATCGCCCTATTTGTCGCGATTGCAGTGGTGGTGGTTTAGAGATATTCTTAATTATCATACTTATGCTACGGTGCAGTATGCTAAGGATCTCGTCATATTGGTAGTAACCTTCCTTTTTACTATGACCATTTATTTGATGAAACAAAATCACTTGGCAGTAGTTGGGATGCAGAAGTTGGACTTTGAGAATCTGCAAAATAGGTACACGGCACTGAAAAATCAGACAGATCCGCACTTCCTTTTTAATTGTCTCAATACGCTCAATGGTCTAATCGGCAGGGATGACAGGCGGGCTCAGGAGTATGTGCAGGAGTTGGCGATGGTATTTAGGCATACGATGCGCGATAAAGTGGTGGTACGGCTGTCGGAAGAATTAGAGTTTGTCAAGTCGTATCTCTACTTGATGTGTATCCGCTATTTCGATGGTCTTAAGGTAGTGTGGCATATTGATGATAAATATTTGGATTACTATGTCATACCCTCCGGTCTGCAGATTTTGGTGGAGAACGCGATCAAACACAATATCGCAAGTGCCAAAATACCATTAACCATATCCATCAGCACAAAAGAAGAGAATAAACTGCAACTAAGAGAGCAAAGTACATCAAGCAGTACGGGAGTAGGACTGGATAATCTGATGGAGCAATATCGTTTGGTATTTGGCAAGGATATTGACATTGTCTCAAAGGATGGACAGTTCTCCGTTTCACTACCATTGATAAAGAGTTTAGACCAATTAGAACCCAAAGCCAAATCTCTAATATGAAAGTAATAATCGTAGAAGATGAGTATTTTACCGCCAAAGGGTTACAAACGCTACTCACCGAAACAGACCCAGACATAGAGGTATTGACCATACTCCAGAGTGTATCTGAGTGTGTAGAGTGGTTCGAAAGCCACCCGGAGCCCGACTTGGCTTTTATGGATATACATTTGGCGGATGGTCAGGTATTCTCGCTCTTCAAGCGCATCAATGTATCCTGCCCCATCATCTTTACCACGGCTTATGAGGAATATGCGCTCAAAGCGTTTGAAGTCAATAGTATTGATTACCTACTCAAACCAATCAAACAAAGCGACCTCCAAAGAGCCCTAGACAAGATCAAAAGATTTGGTCAGAGTGGAAAGAAGGTGTATAACCAAGACCTGATGGACAAGATGATTGAAGCACTCAATAAGTCGCAATTGAGTTATAAGAGCCATTTTTTGATTCCCTTTAGAGATAAACTTTTCCCGATATCGGTAGAAAAGATCGCCTACATACGCTCGGAAAGCAAAGCTTCTGTATTGGTGACCATCGATAAGAAGGAACACTTTATAGACCTCTCTTTGGAAAAGATAGCACAAGATTTAAATCCTAAACTATTCTTTAGAGCCAATAGACAATACATCGTAGCACATAGTGCAATACAGAGTATGTCTGTATGGTTTGGGGGCAAGTTAATGGTAACACTCTCCGTAGAAACCCCTGAGAAGGTCATAGTAAGTAAAGCGAAAAATAGAGAATTTAAGGAGTGGTATCAGGGAGCTTATGGATCCTCTACCAAGCTATAATAAGACAACTAATACGCGCAAATCATGATTCGAACAGTCAACAAAAGAATGGCCTTCTTTCTGATCACGACTGTTGTTCTCTCCATGGGATTGAAGCCAGAGGCACAATCACAAGCTCTAATGTCTTTGGAGCAGTGCCGAGAGTTAGCCTTAGAGCACAACAAACAGATACAAATGGCTCAAGCTGATGCTGTAGCCTCTGACTATTTAGTGCAGTCGGCTAAAACAAAGTATCTACCTCGCATCGACTTCGCCGGCGGATGGGTCAATCCGGGAGATAGACCCATCCGCCCTTTTGCGATCAACTTTAATATCCCAGGGGTGACACCTCAAGGACTTTCGATCCCTCTTGACTTTATAAGTGTCGCTCCCAAGGAAGTGTATACGGGTGGCTTTACACTGCGCCAGCCCATCTTTATGGGATTTAAAATTGTAGAGGCGAACAAGATAGCTCGCTATACATCTGAGCTTCTGCATGAGAAAGTAAAAATGGAGGAAGCGGATGTCTTAGCATCTGTAGATGAAGCCTTCTGGAGAGTGATCTCTGTGCAGGAGAAGGTGACTTTGGCTCAAACCTACAAGTCCCTCTTAGATCATCTCGGACAAGACTTAGAAAATCTCTATGCCGAGGGCATGACAACTAGGAACGAAGTGTTGAAGGTTCAAGTCAAGAAAAATGAAGTGGAGCTCTCTTTGGTCAAAGCTGAGAATGGCCTTGAGCTCTCCAAGATGTTGCTCGGACAAATCATAGGAGTAGATGCTAATCAAATAGAATTAGACACCGGCATTATCAGAGAGGAGCAACTGAGTAGTCGCCTCTTAGCGCTTACAAATAACGATACCATTGAGCGTGCCGAAATAGTGATGCTTCGCAATAAACTCGCGATTACAGAGTCGGCAAGAAAGATGGTGAAGTCGCAATTCCTGCCCAACATCTTCCTCACAGCAGGATACAACTGGACACAACCTAATCTCTACAAAGGATCTCAAAATAACTTTGGCGGAGACTGGATGATAGGCGTGGGAGTACAGATCCCGGTGCTAACTTGGGGCGATAGATTACACCAAGTACACATGGCAGACCAACAAGTGGCCAAGGCAAAGTTAGAACTGCAAGACTCCCAAGAGAAAATCAACTTGCAGATACAACAAAATAGATTTAAGCATGCTGAGGCTCTTAAAAGGATGGAACTAACCAAGCTCTCTAAGGAGCAAGCTGAGGAAAACCTACGAATTACAAAAAACAGCCTCTTAGAGGGGATGAACAGCATAAGGGATATTTTAGAAGCTCAGGTCATGTGGGAAAAAGCCAGCTCTGCCGATATTGATGCAAGAGTAGAAGCTGCCGTAACATTGTCTCAATTGGAGAAGTCTACCGGCGCTCTCTATAAGTATGCCGAGGAACATAGTCTTGTTCACAAACAAAATAGATAGATAAAAAACAATATGCATATCAAAGGAATTAAGAGCTTCTTGCTCCCGGCGGTGTTGCTCCTACTTATCGGCACAACTACCTCCTGCAGCAAAAAGAAAGATAAAGATCAGGAGTCCGATGCGGACAAAGTTGTGCCCGTGACCATTATCCAAGCCAAACAAATGACATTTACCCCAAAAATTCGTTTTTCGGGTACTGCCGAGGCATCTAAAAGTGCGAACCTCGGAACCGCCCTACCAGGAAGGATAGAGCGGATACACTACGGCAAAGGGAGTTTTGTTCCAAAGGGAGCCCTCATCGTGGAGATGTCCGACGAAATGCTATTACAGGCACAGATCGAAAACGACGCCATCAAACGCGACTTCGAGCGTATTACCCGTTTGTTAGAAAAGAAGAGCATCAGCCAAATGGATTACGACCACGTCAAGGCTAAGTACGAGGCCTCCGTGGCCAAAGTGGCTATGCTCAAAAAGAATACTTCTATTACCGCCCCATTTAGTGGCATCATCACTGATATTTTGGTCAATGAAGGGGAGACGTATACATTCACACCAAGCCTCAGCAATGAGCTTAAGTTGGAAAGCGGCATCATAGAGCTTCGCCAAATCAATCCTCTCAAAATAACCATTGAGGTCAATGAAAAGGAACTCAATTACATAGAAAAAGGGCAGAGTGCTACCATAATTTTTGACGCTTATCCGGATAAACCGACTGAGGGCAAAATATCTTACCTCTCTCCCGCACTTTCGCCAATGACACGTACGGCAGCTGTTGAAGTCAATATCCCTAACAAAGACAACCGCCTAAAACCCGGTATGTATTGCAACGTCTCTATTACTCTACCGGAGCGAGAAGGTCTATTCGTACCACTCAATGCCATATACCGCTTGTCCGGGACAGCCGAAGAATTCGTATTCAAAGTCAATACCGAAGGCACCGAAGTTAGTCGCATCGCCGTGACTCGAGGGGAGATTAATGACGGTTGGGCATACATCGAAAGCGATGCAATCAAGAGTGGAGATTCAATTGTAGTAGATGGCAAAAATAAGCTCAACGACGGCTCTAAAGTGAGTGTTGTAAAAAAGAAGTAAGTCTATGAAGCTTCCTGAATTTGGCGTAAAAAGGCCTATCGCGACCGCAATGCTTTTTGTGGCCATACTAGTGATAGGTGTATTCTCTCTGACAAAGTTGCCATTAGACCTGATGCCTAACATGGAGTTCCCCTCCCTTACAGTCATCACGGTCTATCCCGGAGCTTCGGCAATGGAGGTGGAGGAACAGGTTTCTAAGCCCCTAGAGGCAGTACTCTCTTCTGCCGAGAATTTGGTCGAGATCAAATCCATCTCTAAAGAGAATGTATCGTTTATACAGTTGAGGTATGAGTGGGAAGAAGATATTACAGCGGCGGCAAATAATGCTCGAGATCTATTGGAGCTAGTCAAGTCCCGAATGCCGGCTCAAGCCTATACTCCAATCATCTATAAGATCAATGCATCGATGATGCCGGTGATCGGTTATGCCATCAATGCAGACGAAAACTACAACGGTCTAGAAGAGATTGTAGAGGACCAGATCGCTTCTACGCTGAGAAAGGTAGATGGCGTAGGTACGGTAATCTACCTAGGGCAGCCTGAACGTGAGATCCGAGTTGAGATAGATCCTATCAGGATGCAGGGCTATGGTATGTCTGTGACTCAGCTCTCCATGATGCTCAAAGCCAATAACATCAACGTGCCTTCTGGCTTTGTAACGGAGAGTGCTTACGACTTCTCTGTACGCATGCCCAGTAAATACGAGAGTGTACAAGAGCTTGAGAATACTGTTATCAAGGCATTCAAAGGAAAGGTGGTACGCCTCAAAGATGTTGCTACCATCAAGGATACCTTTAAGGAAACTAATGCGTCAGCCTTCAATCATAGGGGTAGAGGTATCGCCCTATTGATACAGAAACAATCAGGAGCCAATACCGTAGAGGTCGCCAACGCCGTACGTGCAAAGATAAGCGACATACAAAATGAGTTACCCTCGGACGTGCAAATCTCTGAAGTGATAGGCTCGGACGAATTGGTAATCTCATCTATTAACAACCTCAGTTCATCTATTTGGTATGCCCTGATCTTCGTCACCTTGGTGGTATTGCTTTTCTTGAGAGAATGGAAATCTAGCCTCATAGTATTCCTGACGATGCCGGTATCATTGATCTCGGCTTTTATCGTCATGAACATACTCGGCTATACCATCAACATATTCTCCTTGGTGGCGTTGGTAATTGCGATTGGTATGGTAGTCGACAACGCCATCGTAGTACTCGAAAACATCACACAGCACATAGAGCGAGGGGCTATGCCTAAGCAAGCTGCAATGTTTGGTGCATCCGAGATGGGATTAGCTATTGCCGCATCTACCCTAACCACCATTGTGGTATTCCTCCCTTTAGTATTTATGGGTGGTATCGTTGGCGTAATGTTTAAGCAATTAGCCGTCCTTACGGTTACCTGTCTGATCACCTCTCTCTTCACAGCATTAGCTCTGACCCCAATGCTCTCAAGCGTATTGCTCAAACCGGCTCCACGTAGCAAGGAGAGCAAAAAACATGGCAAACTCTTTAATTGGAGCGAGCGTATGTTCCAAAGGGTTGAGAGGATATATCGCAACTTTCTGGGCTGGGCTGTATTCCATAAGGGCATCACCCTTGGCTCTGCTCTGGTCGTCTTCGTATTAGTATTGTTATTAGGAAAGGCTGTCGGTACCGACTACATCCCCGATATTGATGCCGGCTCTATCTCTATCCAGTTTGAGACAGAGCAAGGCACATCACACTCCTTTACTGAGCAGGTAGGTAATGAGATCATACAGCTGTTGCACGACAATGTGCCGGAGGTTGCCGAAGGGGGACTCGCAAGTATTACCGGGCAAACCCAAGAGGGAGTCCTCACGGCAGTAGGATTTAAGGAGGGTAAAAATATTGGTACGATCTTCTGCCACCTCAAGCCCGTCAGTGAGCGTAATCGTAGTAGCCAACAGATCGCCGATGATATTCGTCCTCTGATTGAGGCGATACCGGAAATCGAAAAAGTAACCGTCTCAGGAGGCAGTGCTATGGCTACTGTTCTAACGGGAAATAAAACTCCTATAGAGTTTATCATCTTTGGGAAAAACATGGATCAACTGAATAAGGTGGCATTTGACCTTGAGAAAAAAGTCAAGGAGTATTCGGAGTTTGCCAATGTTGAGGCATTAGTATCGGCGGGCAATCGTGAGGTTCATATCATAGTTGACAAGGACAAAGCCTCTCAGATGGCTCTCAATCCCGGGGTGATTGGTATACAAGTGAGAGAAAACCTCTATGGTACCAACGCGGGTGCCTACACCGAGGATGGTACTGACTACGATATTAGGATACAATATGCTTCTGACTATCGCAATTCTATCAAGAAGCTCAATGAAATGCAGGTAACGAATCTGCTGGGACAGCAGATACCATTGATTGCCGTTGCAGATCTCCAAGAAAAGGAGGGGCCAATACAGATTGAGCGTCTTACCCAACAAAGGTATGTCAAAGTTACTGCCGACCTTAATGGGATTTCACTCGGAGATGGAGCCCAAAAGGCAAAAGAGATCATCGCCGATACGCAGATCCCTCAAGGTGTAAGCATCTCATTAGGTGGTCAGATAGAGGATCAGAGCGATACCTTCTCTTCGCTTACGATTATCTTTGTCATAGGTATAATGTTGGTATTTATGGTGATGGCAGCTCAGTTTGAGTCTCTTTTGGATCCATTTATTATCCTCTTTGCCATACCATTTACATTGGTCGGTATCATTTTAGCATTCCTCATTACCGGGACAACCCTAAGTGTGGTAACGTTTATCGGACTGATCATGTTAGTTGGTATTGTAGTGAATAACGGTATCGTGCTGGTGGACTATAGTAATATGCTTGTACGGCGTGGGTATAGTATCCGAGACGCCGTGATGGAGTCTGGTCGCTCTCGCTTGCGTCCCGTATTGATGACCTCAATGACTACAATACTGGGGATGCTACCAATGGCATTAAGTACCGGCATGGGAAAGGAGATGTACGCTCCTCTCGGTATCACAATCATCGGAGGTTTGCTAATCTCTATGCTTGTAACACTAATTTTGGTACCTACTGCTTATGCATTTATGCACCAACGTAGACTCTACAGGGAGCGTAGACTATTTAGGATGAGACGAAAACTATAGATAACAACTGATATGACACTTATATATATCACATGTAACATCAGTATGCTGGAGCAGATAGAGTCGCTCCTTCACGAGCTAGAAATTGGCGTGTACCAAGTCATTCCGAAAGCATTGGCTGAGAGCGACTTTGACATCCCTCACAAGGATACTGCCGTATGGCCTAGTTTTAATGCTTGCCTATTGGTGCAGGAGGCGGAATCCTCTAAGTCCAACGCGCTCTTAGGGCGCATTGCGAAAATGAACGAGCAGGCATACAACAACAGCGAACTCGTGAGTGCCTACCTCTGGTCCGTCGAATCTTTCGTCGCACCGAAACCCATAGAATCAGTATAGAGGACTCGCCTTTGATGGCAACTGTAATTAGTTCCGATAGTGTCTAGAAGACACTTAGGGATAACGAAAAGTAGGGCTGACTTCTTCTTTTGGAGTCAGCCTTTGAATTTTCTCTCCAACCACTTTTATCGGACAGCAATAGTTCCG
>ERZ773197.2724-NODE-2724-length-10895-cov-2.399539_pt1 | contig 10895 bp, 10 predicted proteins | sample MGYA00580999_ERZ773197 | MGnify/ENA primary metagenome ERZ773197 (study PRJEB29015, sample SAMEA2738166) | human oral metagenome | biome: human oral; feature: human-associated habitat; material: saliva | place: China | collected 2185 ... | reverse complement strand
GGAAGTCTCCACCACTTGTTGAGACAATGTACTTTACATCTTTATTTTCTATGAGAGAGAGAAATTCCTCAGCACGCTTCTTCCCCGTAGAGCTTCTTCCTTTGTAACATTTTCTCACATTATCAGTCTCTATAAGCTCATAGCCTCTCTCAGAGAGATTGAGTCTGGCACTTTCAAGCCTTGTAAGGTCTGCCTGTTCTATAAAGCCTGCAGATGGTGCGGTCACTCCTATAACATCATCTTTTTTCAAAAATTTTGGAATATGCATATATTTCTCCTATAAATATGGTTTACTTATTCTAACTAAAATGATACCATAGATTATATAATTTTAACACAGTCAGAGAGGGCAAAAAATGATTAAATTTAGTACTGATCTTTATCAAACTTATATAGTTAACAGAAAACGCTATATTCCCGATGAAGTAATATCGTTAACAAATGACACCATTTACTATGTGTCTGATGAGCTGGTTGTCACAGGTTGGAGAGCCATCCGTACTCGTCCTGACATTTCGGGTGGTTTTTCTGCCTATTACCCTAAGCTTGGTATAAAGGTAAGCAAACTCTTTGACGGTGACGGAAGGCTTCTATACTGGTATAACGATATATCCGAACTTAGCTTTGATAGAAATAACATTAATTTCACTGATTTGCTCATTGATTTAGTCGTTTATCCTGACAACAGCATAAGAATCCTTGATCTGGATGAATTTGCCGAAGCAGTAGAGAAAAATTACATAACAAAAGAGCAAGAGGTAAGAGCTCTTAACAGCTTCCACGCCCTGCTCGATTATATCTACAATGATGAATACTCTTTACTTCAGGAGCCTATATATGCACTTGAAGAATATCTCAGCTCTCTATCTTACTGATTCTTCTTATATGCCTTTCCTCATTGGAAAATGGCGTATTTAAGAAGGTATCAACTATCTTTAGAGCAAGTCCTACGCCAACTACCCTGCCGCCAAGAGCAAGGATGTTGGCATCATTATGCTCTCTGGTAGCTTCTGCTGAAAAACAATCACTACAAAGGGCACATCTGATGCCCTTTATTTTATTGGCTGTAATGGATATGCCTATACCTGTACCGCAGATAAGTACTCCCTTGTCAAGCTTTCCAGCAACTATTGCCTCAGCCACATCTCTTCCCGGTACAGGGTAATCACACTTCTCACCTTCTTTGGCACCGAACTCAAATACCTCATGACCTGCATTTTTCAGATGCTCTATTATAACCTCTCTAAGCTCTACAGCCGCATGGTCGTTTCCTACTCCGATTCTCATATTCTCTCCTTACTCTCCAAGAAGTTCTTTATAAACTTCCCTCTTTTGTATTCCTCTATCCTTTGCTACAGCCTTCATAGCCTCTTTTTTATCAAGCCCTTCCGCTATATATTTATCGAAATGCTCCTTTATACTGATCTCTTCAAAAGATTTCTGCCTTTCACTTCTTTTTTCAAGAAGGCTTTTCCCTTCTATTACCAGTACATACTCACCTCTGACTGCAACCCTACCTGACTCATAGTCTGCTATTATATTACCTAAGTTTCCTCTAAGCACCTCTTCATGAAGCTTTGTAAGCTCTCTAACTATAGAGACTCTTCTGTCTCCAAGGTACTCAAAAATTTCCTTTAATGTCTTTATCAGCCTGTGAGGCGCCTCATAGAGTATTATTGTTCTGCTCTCCTCCGAAAGCTCGGTCAGTATCTGCTTTTTCTCATTCTTGTCACTTGGTAAAAAACCTTCAAACGAAAATCTCCTTGAACTGATACCGCTTATTGCAAGGGCGGATACCACGGCACTTGCTCCCGGTATAACGGTAACATTAAGCCCCTCTTTGTATGCAATATCCACAAGTTCATATCCCGGATCCGATATCGCAGGCATACCCGCATCCGACACAAATGCAATATCCTTACCTGCCTTTACCTTCTCACACAGTTCATAAGCCTTGTCTATCTTGTTGTACTCATGATACGATGTCAAAGGCGCCTTTATGTCAAAATGATTCAAAAGCCTTATTGTATTTCTGGTATCTTCACAGGCAATAATATCCACATTTTTCAGAGTGTCGATTGCTCTGACACTCATATCCGAAAGATTTCCGATAGGCGTAGCCACCAAATATATCTTACCTGCCATATATTTTTAACACCTCATCCGTATAAACATTTTTATCCTTATATACCACCAAAGGAGGTTCCACATCCAGCCAAACTCCTGACCCCTTTGCCCCCTCTATCAGTACAAGATTTGCCTTACTTTCAATATAAGGATGAATAAATCTTAACCTTTTAGGTTCAATCCTGTTTTGCCTCATTGATGCAAATATTTCCGAAAGTCTGCTCGGTCTGTGTACCATAAAGAACTTTCCGCTCTCTTTTAACAGCTTACTTGCAATATTTATTACAGTATCAAGATCTGTAAGCAACTCATGTCTTGCTATTGCCATAGGTAAATCGGGATTTTTTATAGCTGTCGTATCCTTCATATACGGCGGATTTACACAGACACTGTCCACACTGCAATTATTTATATATTTTAACGCATTTGAAATATCGTCATTTATAATATCTATTTTTTCGTCCAGCTTATTGTAACTTACACTTCGCCTTGCCATATCTGCAATGTCACTTTGTATCTCAATACCGGTTATCTTTTTTGCACCGGTCTTCGCACTTAAAAGTATAGGCACTATACCGCTTCCTGTGCAAAGATCCACAACATGACCGTTTTTCTTTACCTTTACAAAATTCGATAAAAGTACGGCATCTATACCGAAACAAAACTTATCGGGATCCTGTATAAGATAAAGCCCGTTGCACTGCAAATCGTCAAGCCTCTCACCGCATTCTTCTCTTAATAATTCACCCATGGCTTAAGCTTGTATCCTTATCTCACTTAGTGAATATTCCTCTATTTCCTTTGCATCCTCAGACTTGGTTACAAGCACCTTCACAGTCTGCCTAAGCACACTTGTAGAAACTATCACGCCGGCTTCTCCCAGAGGCGTGCGTACACTTACTCCTTCTCTCGGCATCTTTCCGTTCAAATACTCGTAAGTCTCCGCCTCGTTTTTTAAGCAGCACATCAGCCTGCCGCACACTCCGCTTATCTTTGCCGGATTCAGGGAAAGACTCTGTTCCTTTGCCATCTTTATAGATACAGGCACAAAGTCGGAAAGATAGCTGTGACAGCAAAGTGCTCTGCCGCATGACCCCATGCCGCCTACCATCTTGGTTTCATCTCTTACACCTACTTGTCTGAGTTCTATTCTCACTCTGAAAATAGATGCCAGTATCTTTACAAGCTCTCTGAAGTCCACTCTGCACTCGGCCGTAAAATAAAACAGCACCTTTGCATTGTCAAATGTATACTCGGCCGAAATAAGCTTCATAGGCAAATCAAGTTCTATTATCTTTGCCTTACATATATCAAAAGCTTCCTTTTCCTTTTTCAGATTCTCCTCAAATCTGACAACATCCTCTATATCCGCCTTTTTAATTATCTTCTTTATGGGATTAGTATAGTTTTCACTGAGTTCTCTCGGCCCCAATATTACTCTGCCGCATTCCACACCTCGGTCGGTCTCAGCTATAACTCTGTCGTTTACATCTATATCAATATCATCAGGATCATAGTAGCAGATTTTCCCCACTTCCCTAAACCTAACGCCGATTATCTTCATCATATTCTCCTATTTTCTAAGTCCGATAAAAAGCAATTCCATAACCGTGTCCCCACTTACATTGGAATTCAGTCTAATCTCCGTCTCATCTATCAAGTCTATTATACTATTTATCTTTTGCAGTGTATATTCCCTTGAAAGCCTAAAAATAATGCTTTCTTCTCTTATAAATATAAGATTTTCCTTCTTCTTTGTAAGCTTTATGATACAGATATCTCTATACCAAAGCCTGAGAAAATTTATAAAATCTTTAAATCCGCCGGTTCTTTTCTTCAGTTCCTCAATAAAGGTAAGTATCTCATTTATACCTACTTCACAAATGTTCTTTAAAAACTCTACATTTTTCTCATATATTGAGGCAAAGTCCTCCGACTCTGCCATAGCCTTTGCAACTCCCGGGGCCCCGTTTGAGTACGATGCCACAACAGCGGCAATTTCATCACTTACTCCGCTTTCACAAAGCCAGCCTTTAATTCTGTCATTACTTACAGGACTTAATAAAAGTTTCAAGCACCTGCTCCTTATAGTCTCAAGCAGCAGACTCATATTCCTTACCAAAAGCAAAATAACAACGTACTCCGGCGGCTCCTCTATAGTCTTTAAAAGTGCATTCTGTGCTCCGACAGTCATCTTATCGGCTTCATCTATAACATATATTTTATATTTGCCGTGGTAAGGTCTTATAGCCACATCGGATACAACATTCTCTCTGACTTTGTCTATTCCTATACTCTCCTTACCCTCCGCATCCATATAAAAAAAATCAGGATACGCATTTGCCAGAAACTGCCTGCAGGACGGACACTGTCCGCATCCGACATGGTCATTTTCACATATAAGCCTCATGGCAAATTCTCTTGCGATTTTCTCTTTACCTATACCTTTATCTCCTGCCATGATATACGCATGTGAAACCGTATTTTTTATTATTGATTCTTTCAGATGATTTCTCACCTTCTCGTTTCCAAGAATAAATTCACTCATCTTATATGATTCCCATATCTTTTTTTATTTCCAAGATACATTTATTCAAATCTTCATTCAAATATCTCTTGGTAATACCTGCAGCCTCAAGCCTTGCATCGGAGAAATCTTCACTGTCCGCCAAGTACCTCCTGCAAAGCTCATCATAGTTGGGTTTTTCCTCCATCATCTCTCTGTTCACAGCCCTTTGAAGCCTGATACCGTCACCAAGGTCTATATAGATAGGCACAACATTTTCGGCACCGAAATACTCTCTTATCTTTTTATAAGACTCAAGAGTCCCTATTATAAGATAGTTCTTACTCTCAAGATGCACCGAACCGTCATCAATGGTGGCATAAGTCCACCTTCCCTGAACGGTATTGTATGTTCTCATCTCTATAAGCTTACCCTGCCTTCTGTAGTCTTCTATAACAGACTCGTCTACAAAGTGGTAGCTTACACCTTCTACATCCTCACTCCTTTTGGGTCTGGTAGTATATGTTATAATCTTTTTTGTCCTGGGACATTCATCGTGAAGCCTGTTAAAGATAGTATCTTTACCCGAAGCACTCTTGCCCATAACATAATAAATTTTTCCCATTGTATTTTATAAGTCTAATCCGTAGACTTTTTTTCCTTTTTTAATATATTCATCCAAGACATCAAAATGTCTTTTCTCCATTATATCTCCCTTTTTTAACACCGGAACTCCGGGAGGATATATGTAGATATTTTCCTTGGCAACCGTTCCCAGATACTTTTTATCAAGACCTGCCAAAGGCTCTTTTTCCATATATAAGAAGTTATTGTCAATATCTTTTAAAGCATTATAAAGTTTGTCAAAATCATCCTTGCTGTCACAAAGTGTGCTGTAAGCAAGTACATAATCAAGCTTGCTCATCTCCGTCTCAATATTGTAAGAATCTCTGAGTATCTGCGCCAATGTGACTCCGTCAAACATATCGCAGCATATTACAAGCTTTGTAAAATCATATCCGAGTTTATTCTTGTCTTCCCACAAACGTATATGTTTTAATTTTTTCACAGCGCGTCTGAATTCAAATAAATTATTCAGATAATCTTTGATTTCTTCATCGCTGTTTGCCATATACCTTATACAGGCGTCAATACTTGACATAAGTACATATGAAGGTGAACTGGTCTCAAATATGTGCAGCGACTCTTCCAAATATCTTTCACTCACAATCTCGGAGCGTATATGGCAAAGTGCGGTCTGTGTAAGTGCCGGCAATGTCTTGTGAAGACTTTGCACCACAATATCTGCACCCAAATCAAGTGCAGACACACAAAATTTATTTTTACTTTTGCCGTAATCAATATTATTTATATAATTAAGGTGACCGCCATGTGCCTCATCCACTATAAGAGGTATATCTTCATCATGTAGAAGTTTTGCAATCTTTTCTATATCGGATACAACCCCCTCATAAGTCGGTGAAGTTATCACTGCAGCCACTATATTTTTTTCTATATTAACTCTTAAGATACTTTTTAATGCCTTGATATCACAGCTTTCTGCGATATCAAGTTCATTATAATAAACATCTAAATATATAGGTGTCAAATCAAGCAGTTCAATAGCGTTGTATACACTAAAATGTGCATTGGGCGCAACTACTATATATGACTTTTCATTTTTATAATTTCCTGTGCAAGCACAAGCCCTTATACTTGAAAGTATACCACAGCTTGAGCCGTTTATTAAGTAGTATGTTTTATTACTTTTGTATACATTCTTTGCAAACTCCATAGAGTCTCTTATAATGCCTGTAGCATCATGCAAATTGTCGGTGCCTTCCACTTCTGTCAAATCCATCTTGTAAATGTCCGTCATCATTTCTTCTATTGCTTTCGGCACTTTTCTTTTATGCCCCGGCATATGCATAGGCAATATACCGGAGCTGACATATTCTTTTAATTTATATGCTAAACATTCTTTATTCATTTTCTGTATTTTTATCTTCCACTATTTTATCTGATTTTGCCTCCGAGGCGTCACCGCTTGCAACCTCCACTACAGGACTTACTCTATCTTCTCTTCTTTCAAGCTCTTTTCTGAACTTGAAGTTTTTCCATGTTTTCATAAGAAGAAGTGCAACAGCCGCTGCGCAAATAATATCTACTATAATAGTGGCAATCTGCCATCCCATCAAACCTAAGTTTAAGTTCTCAGGTGCATATGCTCTGCTGTTTACCGTAGTATAAAGTATATTATGTGACGCTTTTCTAAGTGCAAGTGTCGCTGTGGCGCTCTTATCCTTTACATAGTTGAAACCTGCATCAATAGCTGTAAGGCAGAAGTCCGTACCGTTTCTTGTGGCTCTGTTTGCATCCAGATATCCGTATCCGCCGGCGCCGAAGTAGTCTGTCAAAACCATTCCTCTAAAGCCCCACTCATCGCGAAGAATTTTATTCAATACATTGTCCGATGCGTATGCAGGAGTTGTTCCGTAGTGGTTGAAAGCAGCCATCACAGCCTTGGCGTTCGCTTCCTTTACACAGATTTCAAAAGGACGAAGATATACTTCTCTTACCGTCTGCTCATCCGCCCATGTCATAAGCTGGTATGTTCTGTTGGTCTCCTGATCGTTTAACGCAAAGTGCTTGATATAAGCATATACTCCGTTGTCTGCAGCTCCCTTTATAGCCTCTGATGCAATCTTTCCTGAAAGTATCGGATCCTCTGAGTAGTACTCGAAGTTTCTTCCTGCAAAAGCGTTTCTGTGGGTGTTCATAGCCGGTGCGTACCAACCTGATACCTGCATCTCATTCGCCATCTTTCCTATGCTGTCACCGAATGAATGCGCAAGCTCGGTATTGAAGGTATTTGCAAGCATTATAGTCGCAGGCAGACCTATTGAACCCTTCTTTGTGAAGTTGTTGTTTATAGATGAAGGTCCGTCACAGTCTACAGTTTGTACCTTTCCTATTCTGCCGATAGCTACTGTCTGATATCCTCCAAGCGCTACAAGCTTTGACATATCGTTAAAGGTCATCTCGTCAAGCAGAGCATCCCACTTAGGGTCGTCATATTCAAGTCCTCGAAGGTCCTTTAGCTTAAGCTTGTTGTTTGCACCTGTTGTAGGCATCTTATCGGACTCCACATCAAACTTTGAAGCATCGTAGTTGCTGTTATTTAAGAATGCCGCCTTTTTATCCTCAGGTAATGTGAAATCTGTAGGTGCCTTTGTTGCTTCTTCAAGATTTGCAAACTTGTCCTTTCTTGAAAGTACGGTGAAGTTTCCTCTCATATCGTCAAGCTTATTTGTTGCAACTTCATTGTCACTGCTTCTCTTATTGTCACTATTGTATACAATATCCTTTTCAATCTGGAATGTTCTTGTATCAAGGATATTGTGTGAATCTTCCTGAAGGCTTATCTCATATGTTCCCGCTTCAAGTACATAAGCTTTTTTGTCCTTCTCGTCATATGATGCCATATCTTCCAAATTGAATGTAACCTTTACTGTCTCACTTTCTCCCGGCCCTAAGAGCTTTGTCTTTCCGAATCCTACAAGATTTGTACTTGCCTTTTCGATTCCTCCGTTTTTATAAGGCGGATTATAATAAATCTCCACCACATCTTTACCGGCAACATTTCCTGTATTGGTTACAAGTACATCAATGCTTATCTTACCGTCATTTGCAACAATCTCACCCATCTCCTTTGTGAAAACGGTATATGAAAGACCGTAGCCGAAAGGATACTGCACATAACCTGCATAGTTGATAGCGTTTTCCTTGGCGGCAGTCTCATAGAATTTATATCCTACATAGATGCCCTCGGCATAGTTTACAAAGCTCGGTTTATGCTTTGTGCCTCTGTCATCTGTAGAAAACTCGTCCATATTTGTATACTGAAAATCTCCGAAGTTATTGTAACTTGGGCTTTTCTTTAAATCATATACAAATATATCGCTTGTCTTACCTGAAGGGTTTGTTTCACCGTCCAAGATCTTTCCAAGTGCGTTAAATCCGGTCTGTCCCGGTCCCGGGCACCAAACCACACTTGAAATATTCTCATAATCATTTACAAATCCAAGCTCCATAGGGTTTGCTGAATTTATAATGACCACAATGTCCTTAAATGTCTTATTTACAGAATCAAGCATTGCAGCTTCTCTGTTTGAAAGCTGTAAGTAGCTCTTGTTTGCATCAAGGTCATCCTTTTGGTCACTGTATCTAAGTCCCTTTGAACCGAATGTACCTCCGTCCGTAAAGTTGTCCTCGGTATTCGGGTCAAGACTCTTTGGAAGGTCTGCACCCTCACCGCCCGATCTTGCGATAACCACTACAGCCTTATCCGAATACTTTCTGGCATTTTCAAAAACATTTGCCTCTTTGTACTGATCGATTGAAGGCTCAGGTATTGTCCAGTCCTGACCCCACATTCCTACTGTAGGTCTCTTCGCTCTGAAATCGGTATAGAATTTAACCAAGTCCTCGTTTACCTCAAATCCGGCATTCTTGATACCGTCAATCAGTGAAACTGTAGGGAATGAGTCGTTAAGTCCGCCTGAACCTGTACCGCCGTAAAGCGGGTTTGTAGATGACCATCCGAACAGATTGAGCTTTGTACCTTTCTTTAGCGGCAGTGCCGAATCATTCTTTAAAAGTACAATTCCTTCTCCTGCGATATCCTCTCCCAAAGTCTTCGCTTCATCAAGTGACTTATCGCTTATAACGCCTCTTCCCGTTGCCAATGTGATCATGGTCTTTAGCGGACCGTTCAACATCATATTGACACTGATAACCGTACCGACCATAAAAAGAATCCAGGCAGCCGACCTTGATAACTTTTTAAAGGCAAGTTCTCTGTTCCTTGTGATAAACATAACTACAAGCGCGCACACCAAAAGTGTAACTATAGCTATGAGCTGTGGAGCAATCGACTTTATCACACTTACCACATCCGCCATATTGATAGCTAACATAATATTCCTCCGATATATTTATTTTTTCTCCGGCATCACTATAAATTTCATTGCAGGGTAACTGATGACCACCTGCACTATGATATTCAGCGCATTTGCCAGCGTAGGTACAAGATTTGCACTCACCCCTATATCCCCAAAAAACTTCTGTGAATATGCAGGCAGTGCAGCGGAAACTATAACCAAAACTATGGCAAGAATTATATACTTGGGTATTGCATCCTTAAAGGCCGCATTTGACTTAAACACAAACTGTTTTTGTACAAAGAAGTTTACAGTCTGCGCAAGTGCGGTGGCTATAAGGAAGCTTAAAAAACCTGCCGTTCCGAGATTTTGCTCAATATTGTCCGCATAATTAAATATAAAAAACTTAAAAGGGATAAGATGCCATCCGAAACCTGTAAAAGCGGATGTGGCTATCCACATCACGATAAAGTTCACTATAGTTGCCACATTTGAGAGTATATTAAACTTGATAAACTCCCATATGTTCGGATGGCTGTCTATCCATTCCTTTAAAAACATCATAAACCTTCTCAATCTTCTCTTTGTAAGAATTCTTTTTTGTATTTTTTATTTGCTTTTTTGTTTTTGAAATATCCCGATATTATTCCGAATATTCCTTTAAAGAAATGTCCGTTTACCAAAAGCACAATGGAATTCACCATCTCCATGCTTACCTGCCCGTTGCTCATCTTTCCTATAGCTCTGAAAGGCATATTAAACTGAAATAAAGTATTAAGGTCAGGCACACCTGCTTCCAATGATTTTTTCAATCTCTTATCAAGTATTCTGTATACAAATCTTGCAATAAAACTCTTTGCATAATACATTTGACAAAGTGCGTCATTGATACCCAGTTCACCGCTCCAATGACCGTCCGGTATATCCCTTCCAAGTAAAACCTTATACTCGGAATCGTCTACTCTTTTTATATCACCGCTGTAGTATGAAGGAAGCTCTTTTTTATTGTACGGGAAAACCTCTGCATTTCCGTTTACCTTAAGTGTGGTCTGCAATCTGATATCCTCACAGCTGCTGCCGATATATATATCATACTCACCGCTCTCCACCTCAAAGGCATTTGTCATTACATTATAAAATCTGAAAGACTTGTCGTCAAAGCTTATGGTGACTTTTTTCTTCTCTCCGGGAGACAGTGCTACCTTTTTAAATCCCTTTAACTCATACTTAGCTCTGAATATATTGGAATTTTTCAAACCTATATAAAGCTGGGCTACTTCCTCTCCTGCCGTCTTTCCGATATTTTCAATACAGAAGCT
>ERZ773197.2723-NODE-2723-length-10898-cov-4.114083_pt1 | contig 10898 bp, 12 predicted proteins | sample MGYA00580999_ERZ773197 | MGnify/ENA primary metagenome ERZ773197 (study PRJEB29015, sample SAMEA2738166) | human oral metagenome | biome: human oral; feature: human-associated habitat; material: saliva | place: China | collected 2185 ... | reverse complement strand
GTTTTGTTCTATTGCATCAGCATTTGAAAACTCTCCACCGTTATCAGTTAAAACCAGCGGAACAATATCTGCGAAAGCTATGTCATTCTCATTAAAACTACTCTTAATGTCGAAAAACGCAGAAGCGACATTAGAAGCAGTCTTAGAATCAAGCAAAAAACCTACCATGAAATTGCAAAATGTAAAATCCCATGTCATAATTATTTTACCCCCTTGAGAACCGATTACAGTGTCCATTTCAACCCAATTTGAAATATCATGTATTTTGATAAATTTAAGAAAATCGTCATATGTGCGACCTACACGAACTCTGTTGGGAACATATGTAACATTGTTCTTGTTACGAGGTTTGAATTTAACCTTTCTAGGTAGGTCTAAAGGGGAAATCGATAGATATCCTTTATCCAAATGTCTATACACTGTGGACAGAGAAACATTAATATCATTTGTTTGTACGATATGATAAATATGCTGTCCCTTCCTTACCCCCTCAGATATGATTTTGTCTACTTCGTAGAAGGATTCTTTCGTAAGCGGTATTCCCTCTCTGGATTCTTTAAGTAGCTTCTCATATTCATTTTGACCATATTTACCATCATACAAGTGTTTTTCCATATGGCAGTACGTTCTCTTTTTACAAGCATTGCAGACATAAGGTGGCTTAGTTAATTTTATACAAATCTCTTTAATTTCCTTTCCATGCTTGTCTTTAACGGTACATGTACTTTCTTTTACGAAAATATGTTTGCGTACTTCTTTTGAAATTGTGCTGGGATCTTTTTTTAGAGAATTGGCAATCATTTTAAAGTTAAAACCATCTCGCAGCATTTGCTGTATGTCAATTCTGTTATCTAAAGTTAGATGAGCGTGCTTTCTGTCTATATTTTTTATCATGACAAATCCTTTCTGGCAGAAACATTTCTCATAGTAAAGTCTACCACAAAAAGCTTCTTAGACTAAAATCACTTGCTCCTTTGAAAATGGAAGTTACTTTGCAAATTTACTTTTATGAGAATTCAGGTGATAAATAGGTGAAAGAGTTTGACTTTAGCGTGATGATGTGTTAGAGTATAGTCTATCGAAATTATTTACTTTTATCATGAGTTAGGAGGAAGCGATGGAGAAAAGACAAGTAAAAATACCTAATTTTTTCGTAGCTCTGATTCCTGTCATTGTGATGATGGGGCTTATGCTATACGGTTTAGTTGGGAAAAAGGACTATCATGATGCACACATGCCGCTTATAATTGCTATTGTTGTAGCGTGTATAGTCGGGTATCTCCACGGACATAGCTTCAGCGATATGCTGGCAGGAATGCTTGAGAGGCTGAATGCTACAATGGAAGCTATTTTGATTTTATGTACGGTGGGTCTTCTGGTATCATCATTTATGATATCCGGTACTATTCCAACATTGATTTACTACGGTTTGGACATTCTAACACCTAAACTGTTTCTGCCTGTTGGTTGTGTACTTTGTGCAATCGTAGGTCTTGCCTGTGGTTCTTCTTGGACTACAACGGCAACGGTAGGTATAGCATTTTTGGCTATCGGACAAGGTCTTGGAATTTCGCCGGCAATTACTGCAGGTATGATTATTTCAGGTGCATATGTAGGAGATAAGTTCTCACCTTTGTCAGATACAACAAACCTGGCAGCAGCAGTTTCAGAAACCGGTTTATTTGACCATGTAATCGCAATGACATCAACAACCGGTCCAACCTTTCTGATTGCAATGGTTATATATACTATAATCGGTATCAATGTTGACCCAAGTTCATATGATGCAAGTATTGCCGCGGAAATGAGAAATACAATTGCAAAGACTTTCAATACAAATCCGTTGGTTATGCTGCCTATTCTGGTGGTTATAGTTGCCTGCGTTATGAAACTGCCGGGACTTGTAGGAATTGCAGTTTCCGTATTTACAGGGGTTGTATTTGCTGTAATTTTTCAAAAAGGTTTGGGTCTTACCGACATATTCGCTATGCTGCACTATGGACCAAGCTTTGAAACAGGAAATCAGTACCTGGACGGCATCTTGAAAAAGGGTGGTATGGATCACCAGATGTGGACGATTAACCTGATTCTTCTTGCAGTTGCCTACGGCGGAGCTTTAGAACGCTGCGGATGTGTCGAAGCATTATTTGGGAAGCTGAAAAATAAACTACACAATGTAGGAAGTTTGGTTCTTGCAACATTGCTTACATCTCTTTTCTGCGATGCGGCAATGGGAGATCAGTTCCTGGGAATTGGAGTTCCGGCACCGCTATATGTTGACAAGTACGATGAGATGGGGCTTGGACGCAATATGATGTCTCGTACGTTGGAGGATGCAGGTACTCTTTGGGCAGTTATGTTCCCATGGACAGGTTGTGGTGCTTATCAGTATGCAACACTTGGAATTCACCCATTTACATATTTCCCATTTGCATTTGTAAATCTGGTTAACCCTATTTACGCTGCAATTACAGCATTCATGGGAAGAAATATTTTCTGGGCAGACGGTTCATACACTAATCTTTTAGGAAGAACAAAGGCAGGGAAGCCTGCAGGTTGTCCGGAAGAAGCTCACAAAATTGCAGTTGCAAATCTTGAACGCCTAAGAGCTGAAGGGAAAGCACCTCAGATTAGTGCATAAGGAATTTTGATGGAATATAAAGCACTTAATTTGGATACTCACAAGAAAGAGGTAAAGATAGGAACTGTTATCGTGGGTCTGCTCCTGGTATTTTTGGGAACGGGTCTGACGGGGTATATCAAGTTCAATATTGTAGCAGTTATATTTGGAACACTTCTGGTGCTGAGTGCATTATTGAGGAAAACGGTGACAGTATCTTCTGACGGGCTTCTCGTTCACTACGATATGAGAATTGCCAAGCACCAAGAACTTTGGAACTGGGAAGATATGTTTTCTCTAACTTGGCAGAAGGATGAAAATACACCTGATCTTTGGAGAATCTACTTTACGAAGGATGATAGAACCAGGAAATTTCTTTTTACCGAAGAAGATATGAAGAATATTTTGAAGCTGGGGAAAGAAAAGAATCCTTCCATTAAAATTTACGAAGCTGTTCAGAGGAATAAATAGCTTGCATTTGTAGGCATAAGAGAGTATAATGAACCTTGCACTGTTAAGTGGTGCAAGGTTTTTTCGTGGGCAGGTTCGACCGGTAGCCTAACGAGCTAAAAATTATTTTAGTGATGCCGACCAGGATTGAAACTTCAGATGAGTCAATCTCAGTAGGCAGAACCGAAAAAGAATTCACTGTGAGTTTACAAGTTTAAAAAGCCTGTTTGCAAGCAGAGGATTCCCAGTAGGTAGAAAGGAAAGAAAATGAAATCTTATGTTGCAAAACCTGCAGAAGTACAGCGTAAATGGTATGTTGTGGATGCAGAAGGCAAAACTCTGGGAAGGATGGCTTCAGAAATTGCCACAGTCCTAAGAGGAAAAAACAAACCGACTTACACACCACATGTTGACTGCGGAGATAATGTGATCGTTGTCAATGCCGAAAAGGTCAGCGTAACGGGAAAGAAGAGAAAAGAAAAGACTTATGTTTCTTATTCGGGATTCCCGGGTGGAAGAAAAGAAGTAACCTTTGAAGAATTGCTGGCAAAAAAGCCGGAGGAAATCATTCGCCACGCAGTGAAGGGAATGCTTCCTGACGGAAAGCTTGGCAGACAGATGTTCAAGAAGTTGCACGTTTATACAGGTCCTGAGCACAAGCACGCTGCACAGAAACCTGAAGCATTGGAATTTTAAGGAAAGGGAGGAATAGAACATGGCTACACAGTATCGTGGTACAGGTAGAAGAAAATCTTCCGTTGCTAGAGTCAGGCTGCTCCCTGGTACCGGAAAAGTAATTATCAATAAAAAGGAACTTAACGATTATTTCCCGGCAGATCTACTGAGACGGGAGGTTATGAGACCTCTTACAGTGGTCGGAGCTGAAGGTCAGTATGACGTAATTGCTCTGGTTCACGGTGGCGGACTTACAGGACAGGCGGGTGCACTGAGACACGGAATTTCAAGAGCACTTGTTGCAACAGAAACAGAGGGCTATAAGAAAGCTCTTAAACTTGCAGGTTTCCTGACAAGGGATCCGAGAATGAAGGAAAGAAAGAAATACGGTCTTAAGAAAGCTCGTAAAGCATCCCAGTTCTCAAAACGTTAAGCGTAAGTTATACCGACATATTGAAGCACTCAGGAGTTTATCTCATGGGTGCTTTTTTATGGTTTTTTGATATGTTACCTTAGAATACGCCTTATTTTCACCTTGTCTTTCCTATTAAAGCGGCAGTTTCATTATGTTATACATTGTGTTATAATCTGTAAGAGTAAGAGTAAGAGTAAGAGTAAGAGTAAGAGTGGAAAGATTATTAGTAGAGAAGAAATGCTAAAGCTTAGCAGAAAAACGATAGACAGAAAAATTGAGGTATTGCATGAAATTGATGATAGCATCTGATATACATGGAAGTGAGTATTATTGCCGGCTTATGGTTAAGGCTTTTGAGAAGTCCGGTGCTGATAAACTGTTACTTTTAGGAGATTTGCTTTACCATGGTCCCAGAAATGATTTGCCTGAGGAATACGACCCCAAAGCTGTTATTTACATGCTTAATTCCCTTGCAGACAGAATTTTGGCTGTACGGGGAAATTGCGAGGCGGAGGTGGACCAGATGGTTTTGGATTTTCCGGTTCTCGCAGATTATGCTTTGCTGGAAATTAACGGAAATACGCTCTTTGCTACACATGGACATGTTTATCATCAAGGTAATTTGCCGCCAATGGCTGAAGGAACCATCTTACTCAACGGGCACACTCACATTCCGGAGTGCATAGAGCATGAGAAGTACATTTATATGAATCCGGGGTCTGTTTCGATTCCAAAAGAAGAGAGCTGCCACAGTTATATGATTACAGAAAAAGGGGATTTCCGGTGGATTGATTTGGAAAGCGGAAGGGCATATAAAACTTATTCAAAGACATGAAATCACAAGGATTATAGAGTAATAAAGGATAGAAAGCAGGTAGAATGGAACACTTTGGCAGAAAAGTAGAAGGAATTATTTTTGATGTTGATGGAACACTGTTAGATACTATGCCTGTTTGGCATGATGCAGGAGCGAGATTTTTGGCAACGCTGGGCATTGAAGCTGAAGAAGGCTTGGGAGATAAGCTTTTTTCAGAAACCGTGGAGGCGGGGGCAGAATATCTTATAAAGGAGTATGGACTTGATATGACGGTAAAAGAAGTGGCAGACGGGATAGATGAACAGGTTGCCCATGCATATCAGGAAGAAGCCGGATTTAAACCCGGAGCGAAGACCCTTTTGGATATTGCGAAGGCAAAGGGTATTCCCATGACCGTAGCTACATCTACACATAGACCTTTTATTGAGAGTGCATTTAAGAGATTGGGAATTTTAGATTATTTTCTGGGAATCTACACGGCATCAGAGGTAGGAAAGAGCAAGGAAGAGCCGGATATGTTTTTTATTGCTACGGAGAAGATGGGAACGAAAATTAGGAATACATGGGTATTTGAGGATGGACTTTACGCTGTTAAAACAGCTCAAAAGTTTGGATTTGGAACGGTGGGAGTCTATGACGAAGTAAGTGCGAAGGACGAAAGTGAAATTAAAGAAATCGTTGACTATTACCTTTACACTTTGGAGAATTTTGATTTTATTTAGGACAAAGGAATCGGGATAAAACGGAGAAAAGGATAAAAATTATTAAATATGGAATATACAGCGATACACGGATTTTATTGGATGATTTGTGAGATTATCACCGGTTTTGTGTCCGTGTATTTGCTTTACATGGATCAAGCAAATTTAGAGATTGAAATTCTTAATTATTCTTAATTCTGCATGATATTGTTGTGAAAGTGACTATTTTCAGTATAGAATAAAGAAAAGATAGAATTGAGGTATGAAAATGGCTTTAGATAGAATTTTAATAGTCGATGATAATCCGGATATAAGAGAAGTTCTTTCCGTTCTTTTGAGCAGTGAGAATTATAAAATCGAAGAAGCTGAGAATGGCAGGGCGGCAATAAAAAAACTCTTTGATAGCAAGAATAGTTTCGACCTTATTATTTTGGATATAATGATGCCTGATATGAATGGCATAGAAGTCTGCAGCAAGGTAAGAGAAAAGTCACAGATCCCTATTTTATTCCTTACAGCGAAATCTCAAGATAATGATATGGTTGAGGCATATAGCAACGGCGGAGATGACTTCTTAGTTAAACCTTTTTCCCGTACGGAACTGGTTTTGAAAGTAAAATCTTTAATTCGCAGACGCAAACAGTACAATGAATCACGGAGCAAAGAAGAGGACAATATAAAGAAACTTTCGGATAATGTGGTTGTTGATACTAAGAAAAGGCTGGTTCATAAAGGCGATGAGAGAATCAATTTAACCGATAAAGAATTCGACATTTTACAGTACTTTATGGATCATAAGGGAGATATCGTCAGGAACAGAGATCTTTATGAAGATGTGTGGGGTGAAAAATATCTTCCTTCGGCAAGCAACACCATTATGGTTCATGTTTTGAACCTGAGAAAAAAACTGGAGGAGGATATTAATAAACCTAAGATAATTCAAACTGTTTGGGGAAAAGGTTACAGAATTGAGTAGAGGAAGAAGCTTTATAAATTCAACAATCGAAAGATATTTCTCGGCACTTAATGTTAAACTCATGTTTGTAGTGTTCATAGCTGCCATTATAGCTGTAATCACATTTTGGGGCATGGTAATATTTGAAGACTATGTAGCTAACAAGTTTTTTTTGTCTGATATAGCCAAGAAAAAGTTTGTGGATACCAGATACAAGGAACTGCAGGCATATATAAAGGAAAATTCTGTGAAGGGAACAGATAATCAAAAGCTTCAGAAGTGGCTGGATAAAAGGCGTTACACTCAGCTCTTGGTTTGGGACAACAGACGAGATGTTTTTTCAGGAGGCTGGATTGTAAACTACGGAGATGAGAAGGACGATCAGGATATAGATACTACCGTACAGGAAAATAAACAGGAGATTATCATAAACAAAAAAAATAATACAAAACGGGTGGGGTCAAAGGATTTTATAGAAGATATTTACAATAGATATGTGACCTTCGACGATGGAAAGTATTATGTATATATCAATGTCAACAAGGAAAAATATTGGTATAAGGTTATGGGAATTGCCACATTAAGTATTTCTTTTTTAGTATTCATGCTCATCATCATGGTATACAACGGTATGGTTTTAAACCGTGTAAAAAAGCTTTCCGGCGAGGTTTCGCGAATAAGCGAGGGTAATCTTGACGGAGAAATTTATAAGGGCAAAATGGACGAAATAGGGACTTTGGCAGCAAGCGTTGACAGTATGAGAAATTCTATTGTGGAAACCATGAGAAGCGAAAAAGCCGCTTGGAATTCCAATACCGCTCTTATTACTGCGATGTCTCATGATATACGAACACCGCTGACTTCCCTTGTCGGATATCTGGATATTATTGAAGGTGGCAAATATAAGTCCGAGGAAGAGCTGATTCACTATATTAAGTCAAGCAGAGAAAAAGCCATTCAGCTAAAGGATTTATCTGATAAACTCTTTAACTATTTTCTGTTTTTCGGAAATGCCAGTCAAGACAAGAATTTGGAAAATATGGATGCAGGTATTCTTTTTTCCCAGATTCTGATGGAACATGTGACGGAAATAGTATCTAAAGAGCTAGAGGTCGATTTGGATTTTGATATTCCGGAGGGGGTGACTGCAGCTGTTGAGGTTTCCGCTATAAGAAGATTGTTTGACAATTTATTTTCTAATATATTAAAGTACGCAAGTAAAGATTTCCCTGTGAAGGTCATGGGCGAAGCTGCGAATAATGAGATAAGGATAATTTTATCAAATCATATCACAGAAGAAGCAAAGAAGGTCGAGAGCACAAAGATCGGTGTGAAAACCTGCAGGAAGATTTGTCAGGATATGGGAGGGGATTTTCTTGTGACTGACAGAGATAAAATATACACTACAGAGGTTATTTTTCCCGTAGTGGGTACTGAGGAGGAAGGAAATGTCGATAAAGGATATTCCGAGAATCAACGGAACGCTTAGAGCCAAGTCGATTCAGGTGCCGGAGTCTATCTGGGAAGCAAAGGGTATGGTGGTTTTAGGAAGGAGAATAAAGTCCTGTATTTTTACTACAGATCTTGCCATAATAAGAAACTGCAATGCGGATGCCGTCTTGGCAGTATATCCGTTTACCCCACAGCAGATTATAAATACCGCAATCATAAATGCTGCTTCTATTCCTGTCTTTTGCGGTGTCGGCGGAGGCACAACTCAAGGTCTTAGGACAGCTTTAATTTCAAAGGATGCAGAGGGAGATGGAGCCTATGGAGTTGTGGTTAATTCTCCCATGAAAAATGAAAATATAAAGATGATAAAAAGTGTAATAGATATTCCTGTAATTGCAACGGTAGTAAACTCCAGCACCGATATCGATGCAAGACTTAGCGCCGGTGCATCAATTTTGAATGTTTCTAATGCGGCAAAGACGCCGGAATTGGTTAAGCATATAAGAAAAGACTATCCGAAGGTTCCGATTATCGCTACAGGAGGTCCAAGTGAGGATTCCATACGGGAAACCATAGCCGCCGGGGCCAATACCATAAGCTATACCCCGCCTGATATTGCAGATATTTTCAGTGCCATGATGGTGGAATATCGCAAAGAAGCCCAAATGGTCAGCAGTCCTCAGGAGAAGGAAGCAATACTGGAGGAGATGCTGGAACTTCTCTGAAGAACCGGTGAATTGGTGTTTGCTTAGGAGAGTTATGGATTGAAAAGAGCAGTAATAACATTTTTGAAAATATTAATTTTTTTTATGGGATGGGCTATTTTATCGGGAATAATAAATATACCATGTGACAATCCTGCAATTTGGAGGTTTTTTGCAGAATTAATCCCGTTTGCTGTTATGGTTGCATTCTCTATTATATTCCTGATAATTGAAAAAGGCGAAGTGAAAATACCAATAATGAAGAATTGTCTCAAGGGAACAATAGTTGGAATTTTTGTGGGAATCATCTGGATAGGTCTCTCAGTGATAATTCTTTTTTCATCTCGCCAACTGGAGATTATAGAGAAAAATAATGTAACATTACTATGGCTCTGGATCTTGTCCGCTTTTATCAATGTAATTATGCAGGAATTGCTTGTTAGAGGATATTTATATCAATTGCTAAAGAAAAAATACAATCTGAAATTAGCCATAGTCGTTACAACAATGCATTGACGATTTTCTTCTATGTACAGTATAGAAAGGCAGATGAATCGGCAAGATCATAACTCTTGGTTTTGGGTATAACTAATAAACAAAGCACATGACTTTAAGATCGTAAAAGCTTTCAGCCAGGTGCTTTTTCTGTGCTTTCTTTATATCCTATGGAATTTTAGCATTTATTCCATTTTTATGGTGCTTTACATGGCTTTCCTTAAAAGAAACATGATTTTTTCAAGCTTAGATCCGTTAATTCTCTAATCTTTTTAATTGATTCCATAGTTTTTCCGGTGTTTTTCAAATCTAAAATCAACTCTTTTTTTTTCTTTAGATAAATATGTGGATGCAAGTTCAGCATTACCTGTCAATCTACATAACTTATTTATTTGATTCTGCATTTTTTAATCTGTTTTTTTGTTTTGAATTGTTTGCTGATTCTACAAGAAAAAATAAAAATACTATAAGTCAAATTGGGAATAATACAATCAAACTCTGTACTGTATCCATAATCTATTTCCACATATTCTAGTTTATGTCGCTTAATATTTTTGATCTTGTACCACTTTTATACTATATATTACAACCTCAGATCTTGACTTGCTTGATAAATTGTCTATGATTGTCATATATGTTTGAGAATCATAGAATGAAAAAGGCATTCTAGTGCATGCATTTTGAAAAAATGAATATGATGTGATAAAATAATATCCGTGTAATTGTAACCAAGAATGAGTTAAAACTATGAAGTGAGGTAGTGGATATGGAACAAGACCCGTTTAAGGAATATTTGAGGGAATCTGAACCGGATAAAGCTCATAAGAGTTATGCGTGGAGTACAGCAATCGGACTTCAGGCGGTGGACGGACTTAAACCATCTAAATATTTGATTGATACTGCTATTCAGAATATTGAAGGCAAAATCACGATGAAAGAAGCACAGGGTCTTATTGACAGCTACTATAAAGAAAGCCCGGTGCATTTGTCTGATGACGAACGTACTGAAGAAGCAGATAAGGTTTCTTCCCGTATTGCGGGAATTCTTTCAGAAACAGCGTTTTCATTTTCTCCGAATGAGTATATCTCTATTCATCGCAAATTATTTCAGGGCATTTATAAACACGCCGGAAAGATTAGAGATTATAATATCACAAAGAAAGAATGGGTGCTTGATGGGGCAACGGTTATGTACGGTAGTGCTTCTGAATTGAGAGCAACCATTGAATATGATTTTTCTCAGGAGAAAGAATTTAGTTATAAAGGTCTTTCGATGGACGAGATTATTCATCATCTTGCAGTATTCATTTCAAGGTTATGGCAAATCCATATTTTCGGAGAAGGCAATACGAGAACAACAGCAGTGTTCTTTATTAAATATTTGAGAACACTTGGTCTCTCTGCAACCAATGATATTTTTGCTGAAAATGCGTGGTATTTTAGAAACGCACTTGTCCGTGCAAATTATACGAACCTGCAAAAAGGTATTCACGAAACTACAAAATATCTGGAAGAGTTTCTTAGGAACCTGCTTTTGAACGAGAAAAATGAACTCTACAATCGAAAGCTTCACATAAGTGGGCTTTTGAATGAAGAAAAAATGGACATTGAAGA
>ERZ773197.2722-NODE-2722-length-10901-cov-3.404481_pt1 | contig 10901 bp, 5 predicted proteins | sample MGYA00580999_ERZ773197 | MGnify/ENA primary metagenome ERZ773197 (study PRJEB29015, sample SAMEA2738166) | human oral metagenome | biome: human oral; feature: human-associated habitat; material: saliva | place: China | collected 2185 ... | reverse complement strand
TTAATAAAGAAAATGTCCATGTTTTTTCAGCTCGTGAACCAAATAAAGAAATTTCCAAATTCCCATTATTGTAATTTTTAATGTATGAATTTAAAAGTTCCTTAGCCGTACTTTCATCTATCTCTCTTTCATCCAAAGATAATTCGTTTTTAGCACCTTGAATTTTATCATAATCCATTGTGGCTAATATATATCTATCATGTTTTTTTGAAATATATGTTAATTTTCTTGCGAGAACATACGTTGCTAGTTTCCCTATTCCAAATCGTCCAATTTGAAGTCTCCGTTTGTCTCTGCTTGTATCATTACGTTTAGTTGACTCACCTATTTTCCATAAGTCTTTTAACTCATTTTCGTCTAATCCCTCTCCATTATCACAGATCCATATACATGATTCATCCGCAGATAAATCATCTGGTAGATATATCGACACCTTGCTCGCAAATGCATCGTATGAATTACATACCAGCTCTTCGAAAGCTTTGTTCGGGCTAGAATATAGTCCTGCAGAAAAAAGTTGAATAATTTTATAACTTATTTCTACTTGAATATCTCCTATTTTTTTGCCTATGGTACTTACATCCATACTATTACCTCCCTATAACAATAAATTCTTCACTATATATCTTTTTATCACCTTTATTCGCAGAAAATTTACCATTTTTATCTCTATACGGAGTTAATATTTTCCCTGATATTTTTCGCTTTGTGACAAAAATTTCATTAAATCCACTATTAGTCATAGATTCACATAAATGTTTTACATTATTAATATGAACGCCCTTGTATTCTGTATTACCTATAACCATCATCATCATGCCTTCTGGTTTAAGTGCATCTTTGCATATATTAGTAATTTTTTGCATATCAATATAATATTTAGCTACATTTCTTGCTTTCGACTTATCCTCCCGTAATAAGGCTTCTACAATACTTTTCCCTGAATGATTCAGCTTATTCAAAATTTCTTTTTTATAGCTACTATGTGTTGAACCTATAGAATTCTTTCTTAAATCTCTATAATCGCTTACATAGTCAAGCCATAGCGTAGATAGTTGATGTAAATCTGCGTATTCATACGAAGTTACATACGGAGGACTAGATATTATTAAATCAGTAAATTCTTTTTTCTTAATAGATAACGCATTTCTACACACAATTGTGGAGTTTGCCTTATGTGAACTATATTTAGTATCTACAAGTGCAGATTTCATGTAATTGCATTGCTTTTCAAATGCATCAAGGACATTTGCAGGCTTTTTATCTGAATCAAATTGTGGCTTAATAGACTTAGTTAACCATTTTGAAGTAGGTTTAAGTATATTAGAAAATGCACACAAGAAAAAACTATAATATTTGCTTTTTTCAGGAATAGAATTAATTATGCATCTTTTTAATAGACTTAATTCCTTAATTTCTTTTGAGTCAAACCAATAATTAATCCTATCATTAACATGGCTAGGAGTACTAAACCCCTCTATCGATTGGATATAATCATGTAAAATCATTTGATAATACTCATCAATTTTGCTTTTCGAATAATTATTACTTTTTGTTTTTGCAATTAAAACCGCAACAGGATTTAAATCGCAACCCCAAAAATCTATGCCCAATCGTTTTGCCTCATAAGCAACAGTTCCACAACCACAAAAAAAATCTGCTATACTACCTACTTCTATTCCTGAATTTCTTGCATATTCTATTGCTTTTTGTGTAATAAAAGCTGGAAATTTTGCAGGATATGAATGTATTCTATGAGCCTTATTTTCTTTTTCATTCCCAACATTCCAAAACGAATCAATTTCAAGATTATCAAAATCGAATGTTAATGCATCATTGACCTTAATCATATATGTTCACCTTCATCATTTATAATATTTTCTTCTACTATCCTACGGGTTTTCCACTCCGCCATTGGATGCCTTTTTATTTTACTGCTCTCATCACAATTTCCAAAAATCAACTCTGGAAGAAATTTTCCGTTCTTAAAATTTATCCAAAACTCTTTCTCTTTTACATCTGGTAACATAAAACTCGATAATGATTTTATTACCAGTTCCTGCGTTTCTTCTAAATTAAAACGATCATTATTACGCAAGACCGGATATAAACTTGTTTTAATTTGCCTTAGGGAAATATCTTTTATTGCTTCAAATCTAAAATCATCAGATACAGTATCCAAGCTGATTGCATTATAGAAAACACCGCATTTACGCAACATCTCTCGCTGGCTATCGTCGAAGATTTCATACTTAATCATATTAGATATATCATATAAATCTCTTGGAGCTGTACGATTAAGGAGTGCTATAATCTTAGAAGCAAATACTTCTATAGGATTAACACAAAGCACTTTCAGCTTTGAATCATTCCATGAAATATTTACTTTTCTATATTCTTCTTCAAACACATGGCAACGAAGCATATAATTTATTTCAATTTTAATATTATCCTTCATACCACCCGCATTTTGATATTCATAAACAAATGAGTCTAGTGCATGATAATTCTTTGATTTCCCACTCAATACATATCCTGATGCAACCATATATTTTGTTATGCGTTCTGTTATCACTTTTCTTTCTTCCAGCATCGTATCTCTTGATACCATCCTTGAATAATCCAAATCAATATCAACAGATAATCTTGGTAAATCAAAAATCGTAAGATTTATAGCTGTGCCACCTTTTAATGCAAGTGTTTTGGAAAGGAGCTCATCTTCAGACATAAATTGTAAAACATCTACCAGTCTACACACTTTTTCAAAGGTATCTCTAACAAATCCAAGTTCTTTTGCTTTTCTTCCAAGTTTTATTCGATCAAACCGCATCATAATCTGCTACTCCTTTATTTACAAAACTCATGAGTGAATATGGCACATATAATTTCCATTTTGAATTATATACAAGCTTTATTTTAGACTTTATCAAATATCGTTTACTACTAGATATATGCTTGTTACACTTTTCAAAGAATTTTTTAGGTAATCTTAGAGAAGAATTCAATTCTTCAAAAATATACCCACATTTTTGATACAAAAATCCATTATTAGTTTCAGAAAGAGTCTGTAATATCTTTTCAGCATCAAGAGAGGGTACTAATAACAAAGATCTTAATACTTCTTCTATCCCTGATATCTTCTCAAAATCCTGTATGCTATCCACTATTGTTTGCTCAAGTTCGGTTACACGCATACCTCCTACCGTTGTGATACATGCATTTTTCCTTGGTATTACACGGTGATAAAGAGTTCCATTATATACAAAGTCAGAAAATCTATGCGAAGAAGCTACATATATTTCATAAAACACTTGATTAGCATAACCATAAACCTCTAAAGCACTATGATGCGTAAGATATGCATCGGAAAATAAAAAAGAGCCTATTTGGTAACGAGATAAGATTGGCTGTCTTGTTTCCAAACTTATTGCCGTATAGGTGTCATGGCGAACCCTCTCTATGTAATTCTTTTTTAAATAGTCATATATAAGTGAAGCTGCTGCTGATTCTGAGCCGGTTATATTAACCAAATCCCGTCTTGAAAAGCAGCCAAGTTCTACAAGTTTTTCATAATATTTCATAACGAGACCCCTCTTTTCGTTTTAACTTTAGCACAAAATGATTCTTTTTACAATCGTTTTATGCACTTTTTGCTACAAATGAGATTTCTCTTCACATAACTCATACACTGAGTAAAATATTTCTTCAGTTAATCTCTTGTTGCTTTTATATTTACTAAATGGCGTGTAATACTTGCGAATACAACAATTAAATATTTAAGTGCTTGTTCCATTTTCCTTTTTTATTAATTCCCACCCTATCTTGTCGGAAAAACTATGCACTTTTCCCGATGAATATTCTAATCAAAGTCTTTATCCCTTTCGCACTAATACATAAAAGCTATGTAACCGGCAGCTATTTAAGCCGCCTTTTATCTTTCATATTCAACATTCCTTGTTTCTTTAACTGTATCTTCTTCCGGCTCAACATCTATCAGACTTTTATCCTTTTGATCCATGTTAAGAAGAATATTAAGCTCTTTTAGTCTTTCTGTTTTTTCCTTTAATTCCTCCTCCTTTGTAAAAGGAGCGTCCATTTCTGTTTTTGCATTATCAAGCTGAATCCTTGTTTCTGAAAGTTCAGCTTTTACTTTATCAAGCTTTTCGGCAAATCCATCAATCACATTATCCATCCGGGTTATATTTCCATATACATCTGAACCGAGAACTGCAGTATGAGATAAAGCTCCCTTAATGTTCATCCTGTACTCATTGGAAAAATTTTCGTAAGAAAGAGTAAGTGAAAACCCTCTATACTCGCCCATTAAAGATGATTCATCTCTTGTAAGTCTTGTGCAAAGCTCCAGAATTTCCTTTCCGGCTTTCTCTTTATCTACATATTTTCTCCCATTCAGTATAATCCCGGCAAAGCCTTCTTTTGGTTTCGGGTTGTTTTCTGCGATTAAAATATCCTTTTCATAACCCAAAATACGCTCGTTCAATCTTTTTATCGTTTCCGGATAACGCCTCAACACAAGCTCTTCCATTGCATACTTTTGATTTAGAAAGTTTGCTTTTAGCATATTTAACTTACCCACTTCCATATCAAGATTACATTTTTCAATGATAAGCGGATTTCCTGTAGCCAGTGCCTTTATTTCCGCAAAACTCAGTGCCGTTTCGTCCACATCCTCCATAGCTCTTACAGGCGTTTTTCCTGTCATAACTTGAGAAATAAACTTCTGCTTGTTTTCCACAAGCTGGTACAGATATGCATCAAAAGTTTCTTCTGTAACATAACGATAGATTTCAACTTCATCATTTTCATTTCCCTGTCTTACAATTCTTCCAAGTCTTTGAGCAAGATCTGACGGTCTCCAGGGGCAATCTAAATCATGAAGCCCTTTGAGCTTGTCTTGAACGTTCGTCCCGGCTCCCATTTTCTGAGTGCTTCCCATAAGAACTCTTACCTGACCTGTTCTAACTTTTGCGAAAAGTTCTTTTTTCTTTACCTCAGTGTTTGCATTATGGATATATGCAATTTCTTCTTCAGGAATCCCTTTTTCCATCAGTTTTGTCTTAATATCATCATATACATTGAAGTTTCCATCATTTTTTGGAGTGGAAAGATCGCAAAAAACAAGCTGTGTGCTTCTACTATCTTTCGCATCTTCCCAAATGCGGTGAATATTACCTGCACATGTTGCGACTTTTCCGTTTTCATCATCTCCTGCAAGGGGGTTGATAAGGCGCATATCCAGTGCAAGTTTTCTACCGTCATTCGTTATTTTAAGCATGTTATCTACACTTGGATCAACATTTCCATCACGAATTTTTTCTGCTCTTTTTGCAAGACCTGCAATCATCTCCTTTTGCATTTCAGATGGAGAAATCACTTCTGTATGAAAATTTGCCTTCGGAACAGGAAGTTTTAACATATCAGCAGTCTGTATATCAGCGACCTGTTTAAAAATAGACATGAGCTCCGGCAAGTTATAGAATTTTGCAAATCTTGTTTTTGCACGGTAACCGGTTCCTTCCGGAGAAAGCTCTATTGCAGTAATGGTTTCCCCAAAGTTGCTTGCCCAGTCATCAAAGTGAAGCATATTCATATCTTTAAGTGTTTCGTACTGAAGATACCTTTGTATGGTATATAGTTCCACCATACTGTTTGAAATAGGCGTGCCTGTTGCAAAGATTACGCCATGCCCACCTGTTAGTTCATCCATATACCGACACTTCATAAATAAATCAGATGACTTTTGTGCTTCGGTCTGAGCAATTCCTCCCACATTTCGCATTTTTGTTGCTGTGAAAAGATTTTTGAAATAATGACTTTCATCTACAAAGATACGGTCAACGCCAAGTTCTTCAAAGGTTACAAGGTCATCTTTTCTGCTTTGGTCATTTAATTTTGCAAGTTTCACTTCTAAAGATTTCCTTGTTTTTTCAAGCTGTTTTACCGTATAACGCTCGGCTTTTGCGTTTTTCGCCTCCTCTATCCCCATCATTATTTCATCAATTTGATTCTGAATTATATAAATTTGTCTCTCTGCTGACATTGGAATTTTCTCAAATTGACTATGCCCTATGATGACCGCATCATAATCACCTGTTGATATTCTGCCACAAAATTTCTTCCTGTTTCTTTTTTCAAAATCTTTCTTTGTCGCAACCAAAATGTTTGCAGACGGATAAAGCTGCAGCCATTCAGAAGCCCACTGCTCTGTAATATGATTGGGTACGACGATAAGGGACTTGGTGCAAAGCCCAAGCCTTTTCATTTCCATTGCAGCCGCTACCATCTCAAAGGTTTTCCCAGCACCAACTTCATGGGCAAGAAGCGTATTTCCCCCATACATGATGTGAGCAATAGCATTTACTTGATGCTTTCTAAGGGTTATTTCCGGATTCATTCCTATAAAGTTGATATGCGCTCCGTTATATTCTCTTGGTCTGATGGAATTAAAGGTTTCATTGTATATCCTGCAAAGCCGCTCTCTTCTGTCTATATCCTTCCATATCCACTCGGAAAATTTTGTCTTTATTAGTTCCTGCCTGTCTTGCGCAATTGCGGTTTCCTTTTTATTAAGTACCGCCTTTTTATTTCCGTTTTCATCTTCTATATAATCAAAAACCCTGACATCTTTTTGATTCAGGGTCTGTTCAAATATATGATAGGCATCTATTCGCTTTGTGCCGTATGTTGTAAATGCCTTTACATTACTTCTATCCGCTCGTTTTTCTGCTATGTTCCACTGCCTGCTGCAAGAAGGACAAAGGATTTTCATTCGTCTCCTTGCATAGCTATTTGTTCCAAGAAGTTCAAAGATAAATTCTTCATAGATTTCTATCGGTACCCAGTTTGCTCCGATTCTTACGCCTATTTCCCCAGCGGTAAGCTCTGCCGGCTGAACTTTTGTAAGAGCATCAATATTAACAGTTACTATTTCTTTCTTTTCGGGCGGTAAGGCTTCTTTTAGAGCCTGTGCCATACGAAGCTTTCTTCGTACATTGCCCGACAGGTATTCATCCGCTGTTACAAAAGGAAAACGGCTAAAATCAAAAAAAGAAGCAGGTATGTCTTCTGCTTTTTCACTACAATCTATATCTCTAAATATTACACCGGAGAGTTCCTTTTCAAGCTTTTCCTCGCTCTTTCCTGACAGAGCTTTCATATACTCCATATCCACTCTCACTTTTTCTGAGATGGATACTGCTAAAGCTTCACTTGCAGTATCAACTTGCGACACTGCTTGATGCGAGCGGATGGTACACTTAGTAAACATATCCGCTTTCCGTTTAAGATTCCCTTCCTCATCCAATATTTCAAGCGAACAAAGAAGACAGTAGCTTGAATCCTCTGAAAAGGCAAGACTGTTCCCACGACTTGAAAGAAGTCCATATTTTTTCGTGTAGTTATCATATAAAGTGTTTAGAAGTTCCTGTTCTTTTTTTATATCCTCATCCGGATAATCTTCACTTTGGTATGAAATGAGCCTTCTTACGCAGTCTCTAATTTGAATCATTCCTCTGACTCTTTTTTCCGCAGTAACAGAAAACTCCATAGGGTGCATCCTTGAATTTTCGCGGAAATATATCTTGCCCTCTTTTATGCAGTAGCTGAAATTTCTTACCTCCGGGTCTGCAGGAATTGAAAGGTCTTCTTCCTCCGTTTCCAAAGCTTCGTATGATGTTATCTCCCCATGAAGATTTTGTAATGCTTCTGATAAAAGTTCTGTTCGCTCTGCATCCTCATAAGCTTTGCATGTACTTTCCATACCGAACCTTCCGGACTTCATAACCATTTCGCCAAGCACCATATCAGGATTGCTTACAAAATATGCGTTTTGCCTTATGCCGTTTTCATCGGTATCAAGATATACCCAATCAGGTTCAACATTGGTAACCGCTTCTCTTTTTTGAAGAAATATAATATCACTGGTAACTTCCGTACCGGCATTTTTGTAAAATGCATTATCGGGAAGTCTGATTGCACCAATTAAGTCCGCTCTTTGTGCAATATATTTTCTCACAGAAGAGTTTTCCTTATCCATCGTTCCTTTACTTGTGATAAAGGCGATAACTCCTCCCGGACGAACCTTATCTAAAGTTTTTCCGAAGAAAAAGTCATGGATAAGGAAGTTATGCTTATCATATTTTTTGTCTGCTACCTTAAAATCTCCAAAAGGGACATTTCCGACAGCAACATCAAAGAAACTATCCTGAAGATTTACATTTTCATATCCGTCTATTAAAATACTGCTGTTTTGATAAAGCTGCTGCGCAATGCGGCCGCTTATGGAATCTATTTCAATGCCGTATACCCTGCTTCCTTTCATATCAGCAGGAAGCATGCCGATAAAGTTTCCAATTCCACAAGATGGCTCAAGGATATTCCCTTTATTAAAGCCCATCTGCGCCAGTCCTTTATATATAGCTTCAATAATTTCAGGAGCCGTGTAAAAAGAGGTAAGGGAGCTTGCCCTTGCCGAAGCATACTCTTCTTCGGAAAGTAATGATTTTAATTCAAGATATTTTCCGTTTCTTTCATCAAAATACTCGGATAATCCTCCCCATCCTGTATACTTTGAAAGGCTTTTCTGTTCGTCACTATTTGCAAGCCTATCTTCACCTTCGATTCTTTTTAATGTAGAAATAGCCACTATATTTGCCTGGTATTTTTCACTTTTATTACCATAATACCGTTCATTGGTTTCTATATGAAAGTCGATTCTTTTGTCTTCTGAAATTTCGGGATGGATAGGCTGAAATGCATCTGCCTTTTTTCTCTTTATATGAACAGGGTTTATCTCCTCTTTCTTTATTTCAGGTTCCGGTTCTTCTTTTTCTTCTAAAAATTCATCTTTAATAAAATTTGCAATATCTAAAGCGCTTTGTTTTTCATCGTGCTGTCCGTGTTCCTCTATACCGCTTTGAATAAGCTCATCCGATACTGCAAATCCCTCATCAAGAAGAAGGTCAAAGACTTCACCAGCAAGGGAAGGTGCTTCTTTTTCTGATTCTTCTTTTTTTACATTTTCTTTAGATGATGAAATACTATCCATTTTTTCGTATGAAGACATAGCTTTTCTATCTTCTTCATATAGGAATTCTCCGGATTCTATCTGTTTTTCTATTATGCCTGAAAGCTTTTTCCATGAAAGCTCAACTTTTGCATATGGCTCTGTTATACTGCCATGACTGAATAAAAGCCCTTTACCGCTAAAGCTGTACTGGTCGTTTCCTCCTGCATAGCCGCTATATTCCCCGTGATAACGCTTTAGAAATTTTTCAATGTATTCTTTATCCTTACCTTTATGATATGCTCTATAAAGTGAGATTCTATAATCGGAATTGCTCTTTCCTCCTCTAAGCAGCTTCTCAATTTCATCTCTTGTTATGAAAAACTGTCTTTTAGGCTGAAAATCAGCATTTGCAGTAAACACCAATTTCTCTCTTTTAAGATCAATAAGTTTTGAAATCAGCTCTTTGGGCTCATGATTATGAAACCGAAGAATACCCTTGTTTTTCTCATATTCTCTATCAAAATCGGAAAGTTCGTTGATAAGAAGGTCTATCTTCTCTTCACTTTCAAGAAGACTTTTAATTTCTTCACTTTCTTTGGGAAAGCCTTGCCTTTTAGCATATATTGCACTGATTATTGGAAGATATTTCCCGTCAATTTCTTCTGAAAAATCCTGTCTCAAATACCATAGTAATTCCGCAATTTCCATTTTCTCAAAAGAAGATACTTTAGAAAGTTCACTCCCCGGCATATATCTTCCTAAATCCAAAAGCTCTCTGATTCGGACGCAGCCTGCTGCCATGAAAGATTCGGTTCTTTCCCTTTTACACTCTCACCGTACCCTATTCTGATTCCATTTTGGTCGTACCAAACAGAAACTTTCTCACCTCGAAAATATATGCCTGCTCCGTTTTCTCCATAAACATCTTTCAAAAATTCAGCGTTTTCTTCTGCCGTTTTATCTTTTGCAAAATATGCGGCTATGATAAGCCTGCTGTTTTTATCATTAAAACCGATGCAAAGTACCTCATCAATCAGCTCCTGTGAGACGGTAAATACGCTTTTTATTGCTTCAGGCTCTATCCTTTGTATACCGGAAAAGGCTCCGTAATCAAAAAAAGACAGCTGCATGCTGCCGGGATCCTTCGATATATTTATTGCACTTTTTTTATGATATTCATTTTTTAGGATTAGCTGTTCAACCAGTTCTGATACAATGTGCCAAGAGAATACAGACTCACTTTTCCTTGAAAGGTAACTTCCTTCCCACACAAGCAAGCCGTCTTCCTGAGCTTTATACCCTATCCTTTTATTATCTACTATGACTTCTGTGTAGCGATCCGGGTATGCAGATTTCACATATTCTGCCCGCTCGTTCATATCTTTATGAAGAGAAAAGAATAGTTCAATTTGCTCTTTTCTATATTTCAAATCATTTTTTTCATTTGAAATGATATGCATAATGAGATTCTCATCTAAAAATGCAGGAAGATTTTCTCCTCTTGCATCATTTGATGTTTCTTCCTCTGTTAGCTGTGTATCAGCTCCTTTAGTACGCTCTCCTCTGCTGCCTTTTGGATACTTGTCATTAGCCCTATCCATTTCATCTGATCTTTTTCTTTCAGACTCTCGGTCAGTCCCTCCTCTTTTGCCACCTTCTCTATTAGAATTTTCATTCTCTTTGTCGCTGTATCCTGAATTTCCTGAAGATGCTCCTGCAATTTCCCGCTGGTAAGCAGATTGGTGTATAGCACTCTCTTTGCCATTTGCGTTGCCAGTGTATCGGACAAATTGTCATTGTCATGCCATCCAAGAGCCGCTGTTAAATCTCCTTGAGGATCTGCATCCACAAGCAATACTTTCTTTCCTGCGTT
>ERZ773197.2716-NODE-2716-length-10905-cov-7.620369_pt1 | contig 10905 bp, 9 predicted proteins | sample MGYA00580999_ERZ773197 | MGnify/ENA primary metagenome ERZ773197 (study PRJEB29015, sample SAMEA2738166) | human oral metagenome | biome: human oral; feature: human-associated habitat; material: saliva | place: China | collected 2185 ... | reverse complement strand
GTGCAGTTACATCTATCGATGGTATGACAGCAGACTGGGCAAGAATCCCATACGATGTACTCGATAAGATCTCCACACGTATCGTAAACGAAGTAAAACATGTTAACCGTGTAGCCATGGATATCACATCCAAGCCACCGGGAACAATTGAGTGGGAATAAAAATATAATGTAATTAAAACCTCTGAAAATTCCTTATTTACGGGCTTTTCGGAGGTTTCCTCTTTTTTCTAAAACTATTAATCGTACCAAAAGTGTACTACCTAGAGAGAATATTTGTTATTCCCATAGCTTAAACCATAAGCGAAGATAACATAACAGCAATTTCATTTTGCTTATTCGGATATAAATGTGAATAGATATTTAATGTTATTTGTATATCTTCGTGACCGAGGCGTTCACTTATTGCAAGAGGTGGAACGCCTTTTTCGATAAGCAGACTTGCGTGGGAATGTCTTAAAACATGAATACAAATCTTTTTAACTCCAGCAAGTTCATTGTACTTTTTCATAGCACGATAGAGTGAACTTTTTGTTGTTGGAAACATTCTTTCATTCAGCTTGTAACCATAAATTATTTGCGAATATTCTTTTGCAAGATTCATAATCGGTAAAGATTTTGCTACAATTCTTTTGCTCTTTGACTCTTTGGTAATTTCTTTCTTATCCACTGCGGTATAGCTTTTATTGATAGATAATGTGTTGTTATCAAAGTTAAAATCATTTAGTGTTAGGGCGAGCATTTCGCCTTCACGGATACCACTATAAAATAAAATTAAAGATAACTTCCATTGTTGAATTATCACCTACAGTCATAAACCGATTGAACTCATCCAAAGTCCATAATAACATTGTATCTGCATATTTCTTCCCCATACTACCACATTGTGCAGCTGGATTTTTCGGTAGTCCATAATACTTAACTGCAAAATCATAATGGCCGAAAGCTGATTATGAAGTATTTTAAGATATGTAGGCGAATAATTATTCTTGTGGGTATTCATTGCATTTTGTCAAGTTCTAACCGTTGATACTGTGATTTTATTGATGCGCATTTTACTAAAATAGGGAACAAGTTTTGTTTTAATGAGGTATGTTTTATTTGAGATTGTAGTTTTAAAAAGTTTTGCTCTGCAATCTTCCATATACTTATAAACAAATTTTTCAAAGGTAATATATACATCATTTTTACAACTATTTAAAAAGTCATTTTCCCTTTCTAAGGCTTCTCTTCTTGTTTTGAAGCCTTCTTTTTTCTTTTGCTTTCGCTCACCTGTCCAAGTGTTATATCGTACTTCCACACACTATATGACCTTGTTGTTCTTTTCGATTTTAAATACTGCCATACGTAACATCCTTTCCGTTTTTAATGTAAGAGGTGTGAAGAATACTCCACACCTCGACTGTTTTCATTAGAAATAAGCTCTTTCGTTAAAGAATCGTTTAGAGATTTTACCAGTGATTGTGATATATCCCTGTGCTTCAAGTTCAGCATTTAAACGCTTGATTTCTCTATATGCTGTACTTCTTGATAAACCAAGAGTAATTGCAACTTCTTTAGCTGTGTAAAGTTTTCAATGAAACGTTTTCTGTGTTTTTGTTCTCCATAGCGGATCTCCTTTCTAATATAAATTTTAATTTTTCTATTCTCAAATGTGTCAATTAGCGTGAATCTTTATCATCACGATGTTTTGCTTTATAGTGTGTATAAAAGTTCAAAGTCTTCAATATGACATCTTCCATCTGTTGATAGGTTGTATTTGGTTTGAAATAATTTCTTATTCTTTCGATTGGTACTTTTAAATACTCAATCTGATTACCTTTGGTTTCTTTGATAATTTCGTAAATAGCCTGGTAGTCAAGTATTCCATCTTTACTTAAAGCTTTTAGTCGCATTGCTTATGATAGTGAAGGGTTGTGTTCTTCTCGAGCTAACGCACCAATGAGGTCATACTTTTCTTGTATGATAATTTCGTCCTGAGAAGACGAGATATCATACTCTCCTTGTAAGACTGTAACCTTGCCAAAAGGAATAATTGGATATCATAACCATTCCACTTTACGTACTTTGACTTTGCTTGCTTTTGTAATTTCAAAGTTCATTTGTTTCGCTCCTTTCTTTGTAATGTTTGAAGAGAATATATTTGTGAATGAAATGTCTCTTCACTTGTTTGGACTGAAAGTAGGTAATCGTACGAGTGAAATTACAAAAAAATTTAAAAAGCGTTAATTTCTCATAGAAAAAATAAAAAATCCTATTCTTCAAATAATTAAAAACAAGATATATAGTTGAAAAACAAAATATCAAATTGTAATATATGAAATAAAATTTTAAAATAAAGATAATGGTGGTATGATGAGTAAAATTATTATGAAAGAATGGAGGCATATGATGACTATTTCGTATAACAAACTTTGGAAACTAATGATAGACAAGAATATAAATAAAACTAAACTGCGTGAAGAAGCAGGTATCTCTTCAAATGCAATGGCTAAACTCGGCAAGAATGAGTCCGTTCAATTAGAAGTTCTTGCAAAGATTTGCAAAACACTATATTGCAATATTGAAGATATATGTGAAATATTATTTGAAGAATAATTGGAGGGAAAAGGATGAGCACAAACATATCAAAACTTAAACGTGATGATTTGCTTGATAAAATCAATCAAATTCATACTTATATAGCTAATGCACCTCAAGATGAAAATACAGGAAAACTATTAACATATCTTTCTGAAGTTGAAAAAGACGTTAATGGTAAAAAATATGGCCTTGTATTTGAGGAACATAGAGAAAAAATAGATGAAGTATTAGAAAATAATACTCCTGTTTTAACCGAAGAAAAAGATTTGTTTATTGATAATGGTGGAGAAATGAACTTTCTTATTGAAGGAGATAATCTTGCCTCTCTAAAATTATTAGAAAAAACACATAGAGGTAGCATTGATTTAATTTATATTGATCCACCATATAATACTTTAAAAGAAGGATTTACATATTCTGACAAAGCTGTAGATAAAAATGATATGTTTCGACATTCTAAATGGTTATCATTTATGAAAGACAGACTTTCCATAGCGTATAAATTGTTATCAAATAAAGGGATAATTTTTATAAGTATTGATGAAAATGAATTTGCACAAATCAAGTTGCTTTGTGATGAAATTTTTAATGAAGAAAACTTTATAGAGTGTATCGTATGGAATAAGCGTGTTCCCAAAAATGATAAAGGAATTGGAAATATACACGAATATATTATTACGTATGCAAAAAGTAGTAACTTCAAATATAAATTTATGATGTTAAAAGAAGGACTTCAGGATATTGAAAATTTACTTAATGATTGTAAAAAGAAAAAAATAAGTATAAAAGATACAGAAGAAAAATTGAAAAAGCTATATAAAAAGAATAAATATGATCGTGCTATAACTTTATATAATTGTGTTGATGAAAATTATAAGGCTTGGGGAAAAATTAATGTAAGTTGGCCGAATGGAAATACTTTTGGACCTCGATATGATATATTACATCCAATTGCTAAAAAACCAGTAAGAGTGCCAGATAGAGGCTGGCGCTGGAGCAAATTAACATTTGAGTCAATGCTTAATTACAATAAAATTATTAAGCGTTATGACGGAAGCTATATGTGTGGAAATATTTGGTTTTCAAAAGATGAAAATTTGCAACCTAGTTCTATTAAATATTTAGATGATGTAAATCGTATGCTATTACGTTCGATAATTAGTTTAAAAAGCGATGGAAGTATAGAATTAGAAAAATATTTTGGTGAGAAGAGTCTTTTCGCATATCCTAAATCGGTCGAATTAATTAAATTGCTAATTGACTCTATTACTTACAATAATAAATCGTGTATAATTTTAGACTTCTTTGCTGGTTCTGGCACAACTGGACAAGCTATTATGAAACTTAACTTTGAAGATGGTGGGAATCGCAAATTTATTCTTTGTACCAATAATGAAAATAATATTTGTCGAGATCTAACTTATGAACGTATTAAACGTGTTATTGAAAAAGAGGAGTACAATCTAAGCCTTAAGTATTACAAAGTAGATTATGTACCAATTTCAGACCGTATGTACTATGAATATGCGGATGAATTACTTGAACATATTCGTGAACTTGTAGAATTGGAAAATAGTGTTAATTTCACCGGTAATAAAGAAATATCTATTGTTCTTACGGAGGAAGAACTGGATCAATTTATTGCTGATATAGACAACTTTTCTGCTTGTAAGAAGATTTATATGGGACACGACCTTTTACCAAGCGAAGAACAAGAAAATGTCATTAGGGCTCGTGAAATTGAGATAAATATTATCCCTGATTATTATTATAAAGATTTACAGGAGGGTTAATATGAATGAAATTATAAAAACATTATTAATAGCTTGTGTTCCCGCAATCATCAGTGGTGTTGTTTCGTTTCTTGTTGCACATAAAAATGCTTCGATGCAAATAAAAGTTGTAAAAGAACAAAATAAACACGATTTGGAAAAACTAATGGAACAACATAAGATAGATATTGATTCACTTAATAAGAAACACCAACAAGAACTTGAAAAAATGGAACTTGAACATAAGCATAAACTAGAACTTATTGAGAAAGAAAATGTAAACACACTGGGGCAAAATCTTATAACGGGAGTTATGGGAGAAATGATGAAAATGCCAGAAGTGAAATCTCAAATATCAAAAGGTATAAGGCAATCCTCTACTAAAAAAGGAGGTAGAAGATAATGAAATTAAAAGAATTTCAGCTTAAGGCTGTAAAATCATTGTTTGACGCAATGGAAAAACCTGCAAGAGATATTATTTTAAAAAGTCCTACTGGTAGTGGAAAAACTATTATTTTGACTTATTTTATGCATCAGTATATTCAATCATATTCTAAAACTGTGTTTGTGTGGCTTACTCCGGGCAAGGGGAATCTTGAGGAACAGAGCAAAGCAAAAATGGATAAATATATTCATGCTTCACAGACAAAACTTTTAACCGATGTTATGACTTCAGGTTTTGAAGAGAATGATAGTTGCTTTATTAATTGGGAATTACTTATAAAAAAAGGCAATAATGCTCTCAAAGATAGTGAACGTACAAATTTTTTAGAACACATTCAAAACGCTTTAAATAGTGACCTACATTTTGTCATTATCGTGGATGAAAGCCATCAAAACAACACAATTAAAGCGGATGAGATAATTCAGTATTTTAATACAGATAAGATTATTCGTTGTTCTGCTACACCTAAAGGTATTACAAAAGCAGAGATTATTGAAATTCCTGAGAGTGAAGTTATTGCTGCAGGTCTTATTAAAAAAATGCTTGTTATTAATACGGATTTTCCACAGATTATAAATACTGATAATCAAACTGATTTTTTACTCGAAAAAGCACTTTTAAAGCAGCGAGAACTACGTTCAGCATTTTTACAAATAAATGCAAATATTAATCCGCTTATTGTTGTCCAGTTACCCAATAATTCAGATAGTTTGCAAGGTGATGTAGAAAAATATTTTGAAAAACAAGGGTTGACCTATGATAATGGACAATTAGCAGTGTGGTTATCAAAGCAACACGAAAATCTTGAAAATATTGAAAGTGTTCATTCCGAAGTATCAGCTGTCATTATTAAACAAGCTGTTGCTACCGGTTGGGATTGTCCTAGGGCTCATATTCTTGTTAAACTACGTGATAATATGGACGAAACTTTTGAGATACAAACTATTGGTCGTATTAGACGTATGCCGGAAGCTAAACATTATAGAAATGATTTATTGGATAGTTGCTATTTATATACCCTTGATGAAAAATTCACTGCAGGTGTTAAAATGGCTCTTGGCAATGATGCACTTAATGCAACTACAATTTTCTTGAAAAATGAATTTAAAAATATAAAATTAACCAGCGAACAAAGAACAATGATTACATCTACTAGGAATCCACAAAAAACACTAACTGCTATTGTGTTATATATGGAAAAAGAATTTGGAATTAGCAGTAGGACTACAGAGAACAAGACACGGTTGCAAGCTGCTGGTTTTATATTTGACGAGAACATTATAAAGCATACGATTTCCGGAGAAACATCAACTCTTGATTTTTCGTCTAAGGATATGAATTTCGTTGCAATATCAGAAAAACTAAACACACATATTCACGGCCGTGATTATCATCAAAAAATTGGTCAAATAAGTTTAGAAATTGGTATGGAGTATTCTTTTATGAATACCATTATACGTAAATTATTTGATAAAAAATTTAATTATAATCGTAAAGTCCTTCGTCTTAAACCACGAGAGGTGTATTCCTTTGTTCTCAATAATGCTGATAAACTTAAACACTTGGTTCGTGAAGCAATGGCAGCTGAAATTGCAAAGTTGCAGTTAGATTTACCGGCTGTATCAACCTTTGATTTTCATATTCCTGGTTCTTGTCTGTTTACATATAATGGTGATGCTAAAACGCAATTAGAGATGAGAAAAAATGTTTACCAAAATTATTTATCTTCTGCAGCTCCACGTTCAACACCTGAAGTAAAATTTGAGAAATATTGCGAACATTCAGTTAACGTTGATTGGTGGTATAAGAATGGTGATAAAGGAAATGAATACTTATCGGTTGTTTATCAAGACAATTCAGGTAAACAGAGATTGTTTTATCCGGACTACATTCTTTCAGCTAATGATGAAATATGGATTATAGAAACAAAAGGTGGTTTTGATCGTAATGGAAATAGTCACGATATAGATATTTTCACTCCAAAAAAATTCGATGTATTAAAGACTTATCTCGATAAATATCATATTAAAGGTGGTATAGTAAGGAATGATGATACAACTGACGAACTTTGTATTTGTATGGATGAATATTTAGATGATATCCAAAGTGATAAATGGGTAATATTAAATGAAGTTTTGAAGTGAGGTGTAACCATTGAAAATAATAGATCATAGAGTCTTATCAGATTTATCACCAGCAAAAGTTCAATTTTTTAGAATAGATCCTGAAGATATATCGGAGACATTATCAGATATTTTGCGTACACTTATGAATTTATCTTGGTTAAATTCTTTTGATAAAGATTATAATAAAAAAGCCTTTGCTTCTCGTGCGCAAAAAACTATTGATGATATAAAAAATAAATTTGATGAATGTATCGACGATGGTGTTACTAAAGATGCTGGAGAGTATGTTGTATCCGAATTGGCGAGAGAGGTTATGATTAGTAAATTAGACTATTTAGATATTCCACTTGATGAACTCTTAGGGAAAAAGCGTTCTGGAAATCCTGGGTTTGATTTTCATTCACAAAATATTCTTACTGATACTATTATTTTCGGAGAAGCTAAGTATGTTGCAGCTACAACAGCATATTCATCAGCATTGCCACAAATTGTCGAATTTATAAAAGATGGAAAGGACGTTGAAGATATTCCAGATTTAGGTCCATTCTGCACATCATCTGCATTACAAGCAGCATCTGATGGCATCAGAAAAGGGTTTTCGGCTGCTTTCTCATCAAAAAGTACGAGTACTGATAATATAATAAAAAATATAAAAAAACGTGATGATTTCCAGACATTACTTCAATATGAGGAAGTTATTTTAGTGGCGATTAACCTATGAAAAATATATTAGAAAAAGGCAATATTATATTAAGAATACGCAAAGGCGAAGATTTAGATGAGATTATTGGATATGTTCAATCTGAGCTATACCAAAAAGGTCCTATCGATTCGTTGATGTTGGAAATAATTTCTTATTTCAAATTATTTCAACCAGAGTATTTTAAGAAATACGAGCAAGATGTTATTGAAACAATGGGATTGTTTTTTAAACATCCCAAAATTGAAAGTCTTTCAGCAACAGTTTTTGATATGTATCATAATCAACTTAAAGACGAGTTAGGAAATGATTACACGCCAATGCAAGCGGATATTCTCAAAAAAATCAAAAATTCGCAGTATTTTAGTTTTTCTGCACCGACAAGCACTGGAAAATCTTTTGTTTTTCGTAATCTTATAACTTCCAGTTCAAATGATGTAGTTGTTATTGTTCCTTCGAGAGCTTTGATTAATGAGTATTATGATCGATTAAATAATATTGTCGATAGAAAAAAAGTAAATGTTTTAACTTTTGTTGATAGAATAAATACAAAACATAGTAACAGAAATATTTTTATATTGACACCTGAACGCGCAAAAGATTTATTTAAAAATAAAGATTGGTTAAAAATAGATCTGATTCTATTCGATGAGGCTCAACTTAGTGATGAAAATTCAGTTCGAGGCCTGTATTTTGATAGTATTGTTAAACGTGCGCTTCGAGTTTTTTCTGAGGCAAAATTTGTTTTTGCACATCCGTTTGTTGAAAATCCTGAAGCACAGTTACAAAAGAATAATATTGAATTTATTAATACAATTTCAACGTATAATAATTATGAATTGAAAAATGTTGGACAAATTTTTTATACTCACGATATATCTATTCAAAAATTTTATCATTTCGGTAGTGACAAGGAAAAACTTGGATTAAGAAAATTAGAAGCAACATTTGATCCTATTGAAAATGTACTTAAAAAAGGTGGAAGTGTGTTGATTTATGTACCTAAAACTCATATTTATAATAAACAAATATATACACAGTTCCAAAAATATATAAATATGTGTACCCCTATTAATGATCCAATCGCACTAAAAATGATTGATGAACTTAAAGAATATATTGGTGCATCGACATCTGAAAAGTTCTTCTATAATTCGGATATGTTAGAAAAATTAAAGTGTGGTATAGTTGTTCATCACGGTTCTATGCCTTTAACTGCTCGACTTGTTTTGGAACATTTTACTCAAAAAGGTTTTTGTCGAATTTGTTTTGCAACATCTACATTAGAACAAGGGATAAATATGCCATTTGACGTCGTTTATCTTGATAGATTTGAAGAAAGCAAAACACTTTCTGTAAATAATTTGATAGGTAGAGCTGGACGCTCAACATCTAAACCTATTTTTGATTTTGGAAGTGTAATAATGCGTCCTAATGCGATGAGCAGATTCCGTAATGTATATCAAAAAAAGACAATTCTTTCGTCTAAATCTCGACTAGATACAAAAGAAGACAAAATGGATGATAAGTATGAAGAATTTAAGGAAGCTATAAAAACGGGTGAATTCTCAGATGAATATAATTTGACAAATAAAGATCTGAAAAAATTAAAAGCAGATGGTGTTGCGACAGTTTTACCTACTTTACTTGATATGATGTTTGATGGTGAGGACTTTGTACTACTTAAAAATGTTTCCAAGGAAGTATACGAGGATTTTCAATCATTATATAAACAATATTTGGATAGGGATTTAACAGAAGCTGAAAAATATGTGTTTGATTCAGCAATAAAAATTATGATTTGGAAAGTTCACGGAAAAACATTTAGTAATATATGTCAATTTAGATATGATTATGTTTCAAAAGTAAATGAACGACGTTTACTTTCTAAAATGGGTAGTCAGGATCAATCTGATAATCTAACGGTAAAATATATTGCAGGATATAATGATATTCCTGATAAAGAATTGAGAGCATATCCATTGTTTTCGCGTGAAACTAAAGGTAAAGACGTGGATTACGATCGGATAGTTTATGATACATATGATTTTCTTGATAAATTAATAGGATTTAAATTAAATGATTTATTTTATGCTATTTTTCATCAGTATTTTATTGAATATAAGGATACCCGTTCAGAACGGTTAGCAAAGCTTATTAAATATGGAACTGAAGATAAAACAGAAATATGGATGCTTCGATATGGATTTTCTTTTGAAGAAATTGAGTGGTTATATGAATGTGTTGAAATGATAGATGAAAAAGAAATTGTATTTAATGATAACATTAATAATTTAGATAAAGATAAATTAGCAATTATCGATCGATACATTTATTCTGATAGGTCTTAGGGTGTTCCCTAACGAGCTATTTGTGGACGTGAGGACACAAATACACTGCTCGCTAAGATTATACATAATAACTTGTTATACATTAAGCAAGGTACAGCAATGGATTTTGGAGTCTCCAAAACTTTGGGGGGGACCCATCAATTTAAAAGAATATTAGATATCAAAGTCTGGTGTTCTTTTGCTTAAGTAAAATCGGTTGGGGGATTTCATTAAACTCCGCTCTAAAATCAGTAATGGGTTATGAATGGTAAAAGCGGATGACTATAGGATCCAAATACTGGTATTCTGATGTAGTCATTCTTTTTATTGGGAAGCTCTAGATGATTCCAATTTAATTATTATCTCGCTAGTATTTCATATAGGTTGTCAATATACATCTTTATTCTAATGCTTTTATCGATATTCCGAATCAATGTTGGAGGAAATCCTTATACCATCAAAATAGCTTTATCTGCAGTTTAACTTTTAATTTATATGTATTGCTCAAACAACTGTATTAACACCAATATCGGCATTGATATGATAATATCATTTATAAGCCATATGGCGACTCCTATGTTTAATTTCAATCACTTGCAAGGCTGAATTTTAACATAGGAGCTTTTATTATAAATAGTGTACCCCAAGGGATTTTATATGGTATCCCCGAGTTGTAAAAAAAGAGGTCAAAATTTGACCCAAGTTATTTTACAGGGTCACCCCGACCCCGAGTAATTTTATAGTGCCATTTAAGTTAATACTAGTTAATTATTAATAAAAAAGGAAGATACCTGACTAACATTAGTCTAGATATCTTCCTTTGTTCATCTTGTTCTTATATATATTTAATTCTTTAGTAGAATCTTTTTAATTACTTTTGTTCTCTATTTTGTTAAATAGTTTTTCTAAGAATAAGATGCGTTTATATATTGTTTTTCTCATAATCTACA
>ERZ773197.2714-NODE-2714-length-10905-cov-23.407005_pt1 | contig 10905 bp, 13 predicted proteins | sample MGYA00580999_ERZ773197 | MGnify/ENA primary metagenome ERZ773197 (study PRJEB29015, sample SAMEA2738166) | human oral metagenome | biome: human oral; feature: human-associated habitat; material: saliva | place: China | collected 2185 ... | reverse complement strand
CAAACTTCGATGAAGTCGTGAAACTGGATGTGGCTTATATCGATGATTGGACCATTTGGAAAGATTTTGAAATATTGTTAAAAACTGTAAAAGTTGTGTTGAAGAGAGATGGAGCGAAGTGAGAAATGAAAGTATGTCTAGTTGGATCTAGTGGAGGTCATTTAGCTCATTTGTATTTGTTAAAACCTTTTTGGAAAGATAAAGAAAGATTTTGGGTTACTTTTGATAAGGAGGACGCTAGAAGTGTACTCTCTGAGGAAGTTTTATACCCCTGTTATTATCCAACCAACCGTAATATCAAAAATTTAATCAGAAATACTTTTCTTGCCTACAAGATATTAAAGAAAGAAAGACCGGATGTAATTATTTCTTCCGGTGCTGCTGTCGCTTTTCCTTTCTTCTACATTGGGAAGTTGTTTGGATCAAAGACAGTTTACATAGAGGTGTTTGATAGAATCGATGCTCCGACAGTGACTGGGAAACTCGTTTATCCAGTAACTGACAGATTCATTGTCCAATGGGAAGAAATGAAAAAAGTATATCCGAAAGCAATTAACCTAGGAGGGATATTCTAATGATTTTTGTGACTGTGGGTACACATGAACAACAATTTGACCGCTTGATCAAAGAAGTTGATCGTCTAAAAAAAGAAAATCTTATTCAAGATGAAGTATTTATTCAAACAGGATATTCCAATTATGTTCCGAAATATTGCAAGTGGGAAAAGATAATTTCTTATGAAAAAATGAATAAATTAATTGAGGGATCAGATATTATCATTACTCATGGTGGGCCAGCGACGTTTATGGGGGTTTTTGCTAAAGGGAAAACCCCGATAGTTGTTCCTAGACAAAAAAAATTTGGAGAGCATGTGAATGATCATCAGATGGAATTTGTTGAGAAAGTATTAAATATCTATAATTTAACAGTCATTACGAATATAAGTGATCTTATGGCATGTATTTCAAAAATAAGTGAACAACAAAGTACAGATTTGAAAACTAATAATAACCTGTTTATGGAGAACTTTATAGATATGATTGACGATTTAATGGGGACAAGCTATGTTAAGGACGAATAAGTTTATAAATATTTGTATCAAGTTGCTATTCATATATTCGTTATGTAGTGAGTTAATATATTCCTATTTTCCTTCATCACTATTGTTTACGATACCAGATTTATTGCTATTGGTATCGGTTTTATTTGTTATATTTGATTCCTATTCTTCGGGTAAGATTAAAATTAAAAATCCTCACGTCAGTATAGTCTTTTTTGTTTTCTTAATACTATTTTTATTAATTAGTTTTAGTTGGGGAAATCTCAATGTATATGATTTCGTTGCAAGAATAAGATATATACTAGGAGCATTTCTTGTTTATTACATGACGAACAGTTATTTAGATGACAGAACTTTTTCATCTTTAATTGATACTGCTTACGTTGCACAGATATTTAATTTATTGTTAGTTTTATACCAGCATTTAGTATTACATTTACATCCAGATTTTACCAATGGTATTTTTGGTTTCAATAATTATGCAAATGGAATTCAAGGATTCTATAGTTTAGCCTTAAGTATTTTATCTATTGTTTATTATCTATATGGCAAATGGAAAGCGATGAAGTCGTTAATATTGATTGCTATGTCCTGTATAATATGTGCATTGGCAGAAATAAAGATTTTTTTCATTATTTTTATATTCTCTATTTTCCTAATTTTTATATTTCAAAAATCAAAAACAGTTAGAAAGGCACGTATAATTAGTACAACTGTAGGAATATCTCTTCTTTTTTTGGTTGCCTATAAAATTATTGAAATGGTTTTGCCTGATAATTTGTATACTTTTTTTAATGTTACAAAGGCATTATCCTATGAAAACCGAACGGACTTTGCGGGACGAACCAATACTATTTCCTTTTTATGGGATAACTTATTTTATCATGATTATGTTAGTGCCATATTTGGAAAAGGTTTGGGGTCATACTCTGTTAATTATATCTATGAACTGGGTAAAATGTTTGCAGATGGTGGTTTTATTTCTGTAGTCCTTCTTTATTTATTCTTGTTATCATTATTTATAAGAGGAACTTTTACTAGAGATAAAGATATGCAATGTGAAAGACTGATTGTATCAATAATAGCTTTTGTAGTGATGATGAGCATTGTTGTGTGGAATAGTACATTTACGAGGTCTACATATATTGTATTTTTCTTTCTTGGATTAGGTAATGTTGCTTATAAATCTACTAATTCAATCAGAGGAGATTTAGATGAAAATTGAAATATCAGTGGTTATACCAGTATACAATGCTGAAAAAACTATTAAAAATTGTGTTGATAGTGCCCTAAAGCAAAATTTAGAATCTCTTGAAGTGATTTTAGTGAATGATGGCTCTAACGACTCTACAGCAGAAATTTTGAACCAGTACGACAGTAATTCAAAGGTTAAGATTTTTCATCAGCTTAATAAAGGGGTGTCTGCTGCTAGAAATAAGGGGTTATCTCATGCTAGTGGAGAGTATGTTTTTTTTCTAGATTCAGATGATGTTTTAGATGAAGGTATGCTTTCTAAAATGTATCAATTTGCAAAAAATAATAAAATTGATCTCTTATCTTGTTGGCATAAAGAACCTGCTACAACTCAATACGGTGGAAACGAGAACAAGTCAACTTCATTTATTGCACGTACAAGAGAAGAAATAGGCGCTCATTTTGTTGATATCTTTCCGAGAAGTGTTTGTGCTAAACTGTTTCTTCGTAAAGTAATTGAAGAAAATAATATTACTTTTTCGACTGAGATGTCACTCGGTGAAGATATGTCATTTGTGTATCAATACTTAATGGTTTCTAAAAGTATTGGGGTTGTTAATGGGGTGTATTATAATATCCAAAATGTAAATCCACAGTCGTTATCTAAGCGATATGTGCAGAACATTGAAAATTCTCTGTTGATTCAGAACAAATTATGGAATCAACTGTTGGAAGTTTATCCTAAAATTGAGGAGAACTACTACAAGCAACATATGGATTTTAGATTTTACCTTGCTAGCTTGTATGTAAATAATTTATTTAAATTTGATTCCCCGTACTCCTCAAAAGAAAAACTAGACCAAATTACTCAACAATTAAAAAAATATAGACCATTTTTAGATGAGAAAGTGAGTAAAGAAAAGAAGCCTAAAAATCTGAATGAGATGATTATTTTTTATTTGCTGAAGTCTAAAATTCCCTTATTAATCTATTCTTTTTACACATTTAAGGAGTGGTGGAAAAGACGTAAAGTTTAGTTCAGGAGTTCGTCATGAAACATTTAATTGGGATTATTGCGTACAAAAATAGTAAATCTTTAGAAAAATGTATTTCAATTTTAAAAGATAGTTCAGATATTGTCTTGCACATTGATGCTAAGACTGATATTTCTCTATTTGAAAAATACAAAGACGATGTTTTTTTTATAGAGAATAGAGTTTCGGTTAGCTGGGGAACTATTTCACAGGTAAAAGCTGAATTGAGCATACTAAATTTTTTCTATGAAAGAGGATATGATTATATTAGCATTATTTCAGAAGCTGATCTTCCAATGAAAAAGGGAGAGGATATTAATCAATTTCTAAATCAAAAAATCGGGTTTGAGTTCATAGGTTTTTTAGACAAAGTGTCTTATAAAACATACGATAATGTAAAATATAAATACTTTGAGTTCTTACAGGGTAAAAATAATAGCCTAAGGAAGTTCTACAAGACCTTAAGATTAAATCGCTTGTTTAAAAATAATTACTATTCTCGCCTCCCCAAATTGTATAAAGGCAGCAACTGGTTTACGTTATCTAGAGAATGTGTTGGCTATATATTAGAATTTTTACAGAATCACCCGTGGTATATTGAAGCATTTGAGTATTCTTTTTTACCTGATGAAATTTTCTTTCATACAATTATAGGAAATTCTGATTTTCTAAGTAAAGTCTATAGATTCGAAGAAAGGAACGAATATATCAGTTCGCTGAGATTTATTGATTGGGGAAATAGTGGTACAAGTCCTAATGAATTGAAGGCTGATTCAGTTTTAGAATATCGAAGTCAGAGTCCAGAAGCTCTATTTTTCCGAAAAATAACTGAAAAAAGTAACTTTTCTAAATATGAGGAGATAATAAAAAGTGGAAAATGATAATACGCCCGTAATAAGTGTTATTATACCTGTTTACAAAGTAGAAAACTATATAGCTAGGTGTTTGCAGACTATTCTTAAGCAGAGTTATAAAAAGTTAGAAATCATTATAGTAGATGATGGATCGCCAGATGATAGTATTCAAATAGCTAAAGAAATAGTCGGGGATGATCCTAGAGTGCAATTCATTTACAAAGAGAATGGAGGTCTTTCAGATGCTCGAAATTATGGATTAGATGTAGCAACTGGGGAGTTTATTGTTTTTGTAGATAGTGACGATTATGTAGAACCAAATTATATAAAGAACTTATATAAAAATATATCTAGAACACAGGCAGATATTGCAATGTGTTCGTTCGTTATTGTGGATGAACATGGTAAGCAAATATATGATGTTTTAGATGTTACTAGTGATGGAGAGCTGTATACTGGTAGAGAAGTTCTTTCCTTGATGTTGAAAGACTTAGGATATAAGTATATCGTTGCTTGGAATAAAATGTATCGAAGCTCTTTGTTTAAAGAAAATAGGTTTAAAGTAGGCAAATTATTTGAAGATGAGTTCATGAGTACTCCATTATTTTATAATCTGAATAGAATTGTTATGATTGAAGAAGTTTTGTATAATTATGTTCAGCGTCACGGAAGTATCATGCAATCTTCAATGAATGAAGAAAAGATCCTCACCAAAATTGAGCTTCATACAGAAAGAATAGACTTTTATAAGAAACAACAAGATGGTGAGTTGCTTGAGAGGGCAAAACAAGTTTATTGTAATTGGATTGTGACAACGTCATCTAACGTAGAAATTTTAAACCAAAAATTATTAGATATTTTACAAGGAAATTTCAGAAAAAACTATCCTAAAAAAGTTTATAGTATCCCACTTATGCTTCAAAATGTTCTAGGTTATATTGATATTCGATTGGCAGCCTATGTGAAGTCCAAAGTACTGAAATGAGGAGATAGAAATGTCAACTTTTATCGATAAAATTAAAGAGTCCATTAAAGATAGATCATTTAAACAGAAGGTGGTTGGAAAAGTTCACCAGATGTTTCCTATTTATTATGTGAAAAATCAAAATCTTGCTTTACAGCAGAATGTTGATACGGCTTATCGAAAATTTAAAAAACAGTATAGTTATATTTCTTTAACATCGGAAGAATTAAAGGAAGAGATGAAACCGTCAAATAAGGTCTGGATTTGTTGGTTTCAAGGGGAAGATTCTGCTCCTGATTTGGTAAAAGCTTGTATTAAATCAATGAGAGAACAGTTTCCTAACAGAGAAATTGTTATTCTGACAGATATTAATTTCAGCGATTATGTCCAACTCCCAAGTTATATCTTAGAAAAGTATAGAAAAGGCTGGATTTCTCGAGCTCATTTTTCCGATATTCTTAGGGTAGAACTTTTGTGCTGTTATGGAGGTTTATGGGTAGATGCGACCGTTCTCAATACAGGAGGGGATTTTTCAATTCTTGACCTACCTTTATTCGTTTATAAATCTTTAGAATTGTCTCGAAAAGATAATCAAGCAGTTGTTGCTTCAAGCTGGTTAATATCTGCTTATTCTAATCAGCCTATCTTACTATTAACTCGAAAATTTTTGCGAGATTATTGGAGCAAAAGAAATGACTTATCAAATTATTTTCTAGTCCATATATTTTTTACTTTGGCAACTGAAAGGTACGAGAAAGAATGGTTAGCAGTGCCAACCTATAATAACCATTCTCCACATACTCTACATTTTGAACTCAATGATGAGTTTTCAGAGAAACGTTGGCAAAAGTTGAAAGAGATGTCAACATTTCATAAGTTGAATCATCATATTGATTACTCGAAAGGAAGAAATACCTTCTACCAATTTATAGTATCATCAAAGGATAGAAAGAATGAGTAGTATTAAAAAAAATTTAGCCTACAATATGATGTATCAGTTGGTAGGCATTTTAGTTCCGCTAGCAACCTCACCTTATTTATCCCGCGTACTAGGAGCTAAGAACTTAGGAATTCATTCTTTTACTATGTCAGTAGCTTTGTACTTTATGATGTTTATGATATTAGGAATTGGGAACTATGGAAATCGCACGATTGCTAAGGTCAAAAGAGAAGGGAAGCAGGAATTATCGAAAGTATTTTGGAGTATTTATAGCATACAGATATTAATGTCTGGTTTAGTCATTTTGGCTTATATAGTCTACCTATCATTTGGAGTTAGGAATTACCAAGAAATTGCCGTCCTACAAATTTTTCTTGTATTCTCAAATGCTGTGGATATCACGTGGTACTTCTACGGTATGGAAGACTTTGGGAGAATTGTACTCAGAAATACTCTTGTTAAAGTTTTAGGGCTGATTTTGATATTTGTTTATGTTCATACGCCAGCTGATTTGTGGAGATATACACTTATTAATGGTGGAACTGCTTTTGTAGGTCAGCTGCTTATGTGGGGGCAACTGAATGGGCGTTTAGCATTGGCCAAGGTATCAGTGAATGATTTGTTATCCCACATAAAGCCTATTCTAATTCTATTTGTTCCTGTGTTAGCAATTAGTGTTTTCACTAATATGGATAAGTATATGCTTGGTTTGATGGTCGATGTCAAACAGGTTGGATTTTACGATAATGCTAATCGTATCATTGAAATTCCTAAAGCATTAATAGCAGCTTTGGGAGCAGTTATGTTGCCTAGGACAGCTAGTCTAATATCAGAGGGGAAAGGTGAGCAAAGCCTTTATTATATGGAAATGACTATACTGTATGTAATGGCTATATCTAGTGTGTTGATGTTTGGACTAATGTCTGTCGCAGATATCTTTTCAGTGGTATTTTGGGGAGAAGAGTTTCTTGAATCAGGAAGATTGATTGCTGCTATGTCTCCGGCTTTTGTCTTTTCTGTGTTAGGAAATATCATTAGGACTCAGTATTTGATTCCTAGAGCTAAGGATAAAGATTATGTAGTATCTCTAATCGCGGGAGCGGTTGTTAATCTAGTGTTAAATTGTTTTTTTATAAAACCTTTTGGTGCTATGGGAGCAACAGTTAGTACAGTATTGGCAGAATTTGTGTTGTCTGGAATGCAGTTTTGGTCAGTGAGGAGAGCCTTAAATTTAAAAAGATATTTGAAAAACGGTTTGATATTCTACCTATTTGGTCTGATTATGTACCTGGTTATTATGGTGTTCAAAACTCATTTACCCTATAATGTAGTGAGTCTTATTTTACTCATAGCTTTGGGCGGATTCGTATATGTTGCTTTCAGTTGTAGCTATATTTTAATGTCAAGAAACTTACATTTTAAGTTATTGAGGGAAAAGATCAAACGAAAGATTGGATATGAAAAGATATTATAAATTATTATTAAAAAGATTAATGTTTTACCCATTTAGTTGGCTACCTCTAAATAAAAGAAAGCTGGTATTTGATAACTTTGGTGGTCGAGGGTATGGAGACAATCCAAAGTATATTGCTGATGAACTGTTAAAGCAAGATAAGAATCTTGATATAGTCTGGTTAACAAAGGATATGAGTATTTCTGTGCCTGATAGGGTTAGAAAGGTACGATATGGAAGTTGGAGAGCTTTTTTGGAGTGGAGTACAGCTAAAATTTGGGTTGATAATATCAGAAATTCTGATCGTCCCTGGAAAAGAAAAAAGCAAATCTACTTACAGACATGGCATGGTTCTTATGGAGTGAAACTAGTTGAAAAGGACGTAGAATCAACACTTTCAACGTCCTATCTAGTAATGGCAAAATACGATGGTAGGATATCTGATGGAATCATTTCTAGTTGCCAATTGCAAACAGAACAGTTTAAAAGATCATTTTGGCTAGATGATAATGTTGAAGTTTTGGAATATGGTTTACCAAGAAATGATGATTTTTTCCATAGTGAGAAAATAACCCACATAAATCAAATCGTTAGAGATAGATATAGTATCTCTTTAGATGAACTAGTCGTTTTATATATGCCTACTTTTAGGGATGATGGATCAACAAAAGCGTATAATCTCGATTATGATAAGGTAATCAATTCGTTTCAAAAATTCTATAATAAAAAAGTTAGAGTGTTGATTCGTTTTCATCCAAATGTTGATAATACATTCTTTAAAAATGATGATGAAAGATTGATTAATGTGACAGACTATCCGGATCCGCAGGATTTGATGTTTGCAGCTGATATTATGATTTCAGACTATTCATCAGCACCGACCGATTTCATGCTTTTAAATAGAGTCGTATTTTTGTATATGCCGGATTATGAGGAGTATACAAAATTAAGACCTCTAAATCAAGATTTTAATAATCTTCCATTTATTAAATGTTATACAAATCTTGAATTAGTTGAACAAATTTCTAGATTTTCAAAAATTGATTATTATAAATGTGCCAATGACTATAAGTTAAAGAATAGACAATTTGATGACGGGAATGCTGCAAGGAAGAGTGCAGAGTGGATAGTGAATCAATTATAAAGAATTTAAAAATGAGAAATATGGTATGTCAAAGTACGATTACTAAAATTTTTGATTTGCTCTATTACTGGAATATTAATTTATTAAAAAAAGTAAAGCAGTTAGGTGATTATTTAATTGTAGTTGTTTCAAGTGATGAGTTCCATTTCAAAAAAATAAAATTTGTTATTTTAATTATGAACATAGAAAAAATTAGTTGAAACGATACGATATGTAGACCTAGTAATACCTGAAACTAGTTGGGAACAAAAAAATCAGATGTAAAAGAGTATCATATTGATACTTTTGTAATGGGCGATGATTGGAAAGGTAAATTTGATTATCTAGAAGAAGGCGTTGAAGTAGTTTATTTACCCAGAACGAAAGAAATTTCAATAACTAAAATTAAAGAGGACTTAGAAGACTAAATATAGAGTGAAAATGTTGCATTTATATTCTTAATAATTTATTATAGAGAGAAAATTGAGTCTAGAGTTTTACGTTTTTAGGTGGAGGAAGATGGAGACTAAAGAGAATAAAGAGAATAAAGTGATGGATAATACCACTTTACATGCTATTAAAACATTAGCTTGTTTTAGTGTGGTTGCTATACATATATGGCTACCAGGGAAAATTGGAGCTGTTTATCAGATAATTGCACGATTTGCAGTACCAATGTTTTTTTTGATTTCTGGTTTTTATTCATATAATATTTCAAAGTCTAAAATACTGCAAAGAATCAAAAAGATATTTAGATTAACATTAATAAGTACATTATTTTATGCAGCCATTTTTATCTATACATTGTGGAAAGAAAATAATTTGCAATTTCTTTTTCAGACTTTTAGTTTTACGAATATCATAAGGTTTATATTTTTTAATAGAATATCAGATTTAATAGGTTCTTTGGCTACACCACTTTGGTATCTATATGCCATACTATATATCTATATTTACCTTTATTTTTCTAACAAGAGATTACTGTTTAGGAAACAAGTGATTGCTATACTTTTGCTACTTGCTTTTATTATTGAATTCATGATTAATGATTCAATTTTTTACAGAAATTTTTTATTTATGGGAATACCGTTCTTTGGGATAGGGATTTTTGTGGCACAGATAAAAAAGAGGATCATTAATTGTCAAGTGATAAATAAATTATTAATCTTGGGGATAACTATATATCCAATGTTAGTATTTTTTGAGTATTACAGTTTAGGTAATTCTTTTGAACTTTATATGAGTTCTGTGCTTGTCTCAATAGTATTGATGTTGTTCTCAATAAAATTACCTAATGCGATTGATATTGAGATATTGAATGAAATTGGAGGAAAATATACAACTTTTATTTATATTATACACCAGTTTGTTATTTTATTATTTACAATGTTAGTATCTAAATTTTATATTTTCAAATTTGGAACCCTTTTAGTCTTTTTGATATGCTATGGTCTTGGGGTGATATTTCAATTCATCAAAAACAGAAGTTAATAGGTTAGTCATTACTATAAAAGTTATTATCAACAATTGTTAAATTTGCTGTGGCATTTGATAGGGATAATGAATTTTATGTGATAAAACTTGTTTCAAACTTCTATATTATCCGTACCGCCTGTTTTTTTGGAAATTACGGCAAAAACTTCGTGTTTACCATGCAAAATCTTGCGAAAATTCATAAGACTTTGACGGTTGTAAATGATCAACATGGTCGACCAACCTGGACGCGTACCTTGGCTGAGTTCATGATCTACCTAACTGAAAATCGCAAGGAATTTGGTTATTATCATTTGTCAAATGATGCGACGGAAGACACAACTTGGTATGACTTTGCGGTTGAAATTTTGAAGGATACAGACGTTGAAGTCAAGCCAGTGGACTCAAGCCAATTTCCTGCCAAAGCTAAACGTCCACTAAACTCAACGATGAGCTTGCAAAAGCCAAAGCTACTGGATTTGTCATCCTAACTTGGCAAGATGCCTTGAAAGAATTCTACAAACAAGACCTTAAAAAAAGCCTTACTGGAGGCCAAAATATATACAGAAAGAGAGAAGAGAGATTCTCTTTCTTTTTTATTTACTCACTGATGAAATCATCGGATAATTATAAAATTTCAAGAAAAAGCTTGTTTAAATGTTAGAAAATTCGAGCACGAATGTTTTTTTTGTGTTATAATATTTTGTGAGTAGTTATACCTTGGTGTAGCTATTAAAAATAGAAGTGTGAAACTGGGAAGATAGAGAGGACGCAGTGTAATGACTAGAAATGGTTTTTTTACAGGCTTAG
>ERZ773197.2711-NODE-2711-length-10911-cov-7.874355_pt1 | contig 10911 bp, 5 predicted proteins | sample MGYA00580999_ERZ773197 | MGnify/ENA primary metagenome ERZ773197 (study PRJEB29015, sample SAMEA2738166) | human oral metagenome | biome: human oral; feature: human-associated habitat; material: saliva | place: China | collected 2185 ... | reverse complement strand
GGTGGTCGCGCTTGGCGGCCTCGGCCAGACGGGTCTGGTAGGCCTTGAGGTCATCCTTGCTGGCCCAGGCGGTGCCGTAGATGCGCTGGAGGGAGTCGCCGGACTGGTCGCCCTTCCAGTAGGCCGACGAGGACTTGGTCAGCGCGAAGCCCTGCCCGATGAGGCGGGTCGAGGGCAGGTGGGGGCCGCGGCACAGGTCGGTCCAGGCGACGGTGCCGTCGCGTCGGACGTTGTCGTACATGGTCAGCCCGCCGGCGCCGACCTCGACCGAGGCGCCCTCGGCGCCCGCTCCCTTGGTGGTGATGAGCTCGAGCTTGTAGGGCTGGTCGGCCAGCTCCTCACGCCCCTGGTCCTCGGTGATGTCGCGGCGCACGAAGCGCTGCCCCTCCTTGACGATCCGCTTCATGCGCTTCTCGATCTCGCGCAGCATCTCGGGGGTGACGGCGTCGATGGCGCCGAAGTCGTAGTAGAAGCCGTCGGTGATGAAGGGGCCGATGCCGAGGTTGACGTCCGGGAACATCTCCTGGACGGCCTGCGCCATGACGTGGGTGGCGCTGTGGCGCAGGATGTTGAGGCCGTCCTCGCTGGACAGGGTGATGGGCTCGACGACGGCGCCGGCCGGGACCTGGCGCTCCAGGTCCCAGGGCTCGCCGTTGACGCGCATCGCGACGACGCCGTCCTTCTTGACGGCGTCCTGCAGGAGGAGCGCCCCCGTGCTGCCCGCCTCAATGGTGCGGGGCGCGCCGTCGAGGGTGATCTCAATCATGGGCTGGTCTGACACGGGCTCGTCTCCTCTGCTGCATCGGTGCGGGGCGCTGTACTGGTGCACCCCGGTTCGGCCGCGAGTCTACGTCGTGGTCGCGCGGGCTCAGTCCTCCCGTGAGCCACGCCGCGCGCGCAGTGCGTCACGCAGGCGCTTGGCGGTGGACATCCCGGAGTAGATGACCCGGGAGACCGGGACGTCCCAGGCCCCGTCCACCTCGGTGACGTGCTGGGCGTAGCGCTTCTTGTACTGGCCCACCGTGTAGAGCGAGGGGACGCGGGTGGAGCCGGCGCCCATGAGATCCAGGCCGCGGTAGCCCTCCTGAGCCAGGGTGCAGGCGGCCCACCAGTCCAGGGCCTCGGCCCCGCGGAAGGTGCGCGACTCGTTGGAGGAGGCGCCGTAGTAGGCCACGGAGTCCTTGCCCGAGGTGAGGATGAGGTCCCAGGCGTGGGGGACGCCGTCCTTGCGCAGGACGAACAGGCGGGCGTTCTTCTCCCCCAGGGAGGTCAGCATGGTCCAGTAGACCTCGGCGTCGTGGGGCTTGAAGCCGTCGCGCTCGGCGGTCTCGCGCAGGACCTCGTAGACCTGGTCGAACTCCTCGCGGCTCAGGCCGGTCTCGTCGCTGATGGTGCAGCCGGCCTCCCGGGCGACGCGCTCGGCGCGCTTGACCGCGCGGCGGCCGTCCTTGGGCATGACCGCCGCGATCTTCTCCGGTGTCTTGGGCACCAGGTCGATGACGTAGGTGCGGTCGTAGGTGATGGTGGACAGCAGCTCTCGCAGGTCGGCAGCGCGGTAGCGGGCGTGCATGCGGATGAAGCGCACGGAGCGGTCGCGCTCCTTGACCACGGAGCGCAGCAGCCGGCGCAGGTGGGCCTCACGCTCGGGCGACTGCTCCTTGAGCCAGACCGGGCCGTGCTTGGCCCACAGGAAGGTCTGGCCGCCCATCTCGTAGCGGTACAGGGCGATGGCGGCCACGGGCTTGCCCTCGTCCTCATAGAGGTAGCGGCCCCACAGGGGGCGGCCCATGGCCTCCTCAAAGCGCTCCCAGGCCTCGGTCTGCTCAACCGGGAAGTGGCTGTTGCCCACGGCCAGGCGCATCTCGCGCCCGTCGACCCGACGCAGGGTCTCGGAGCGGTCCGGGGTGGAGTGCACCGGCTCGGGGTGCGTGAGCCGAGGCGCCTTGGGCTTGTCAGCCTTGTCAGCCTTGTCAGCCTTGTCAGCCCTAGCGGGCTGGGCGGGCTTGTCGGTCGGGTCGACCTTCTGCTCGGGCTGCTCGGGCTCGCCGTCCTTCCGCCCCTTCTCGTTCAGCTGAGTCGTCTGAGCCTTCTCGGGGGTCTGTGCGGCAGTATCGGCCGTGGCGTCAGTCGTGGCGTCGGGGGTGGTGCTGTCGGGCATGTTCTCGTTCTCGGGCATTCAGCGGGACCTGTCGACTCGTTGCGGATAGTTGCGGGCGAACTTGCGGTAGTGGTTGAGGCGCTGGAGCTCGATCGTCACGCGACGGCGCAGCGAGCGCTCGGCCGGGTCGCGCAGCGGGTCGATGCCCCGCCCCAGGCCCTTGGCCTTGCGGCGCAGCGCCTCATCGGACACGTAGCGTGCGATGACGCCGTCGGGAACCAGGGAGTAGAGGACCTGCCGGGTGACCTCGATGGGCTCGTCGCGCTGGTCCAGGACCAGGTCCTTGAGCATGACGGCCATGGGGTTGGCGCCGGCGGCGGTCAGGTAGAAGGAGTTGCGGCCGATACGGGGGTTGACCTCGAAGAAGAGCTCCCGTCCGTCGCGGGGGTCGACCTTGATGTCGAGGTTGGCGAAGCCGCGGTAGCCGGCGTGGCGCAGCAGGCGTCCAGTGGCCTCCCACAGGTCGGGGAAGGCCTCGGTGATCATGGCGACCGGGTTGCCGATCATGGTGGGCGCGTGGTCCTGCAGGAGGACGCGTGCTGAGCCGATGAGGCGCAGCTCGCCGGTGGAGTCCATGTAGGCGGTCACCGAGCGCATGGCGGTGTCGTCACCGGGGATGCACTCCTGAACCAGGAAGGTGGAGCGGTAGCCGGCCTCCTTCAGGCTCCTCCACATGCCTGCCAGCTCGGCGGCGTCGTCGATGAACCAGATCTTGCGCTTGCCGGGGAAGGAGATGCGGTCGTAGTCGGCGCCGATGGCCGCCTTGGCCACGAGCGGGAACTCCAGGCCGAGCTCGGAGGCGCTGGTCGGTGGCTCGCAGTCGGGGTCGGCCAGGTCGACGACGACCTCCCGGGGCGTGAGCACCCCCACCTCGGCGCACAGACGGGAGAAGGAGGCCTTGTCGCTGACGGCGTCGAGCACGTCGATGTCCGGGAAGGGCAGGACATAGGTGGGCTCGAGCTCGCTGCGGTGAGCGGAGATCATGGCGGCCGCGGCATCGGTGTTGGCCATGAGCACGGCACTGCGGGGTCCTCTGCCCTGGACCAGCCGTCGCAGCAGCGCGATGGTCCGCTCCGGCGGGGCCCCAGCCTCCTGGTGGACCACGGTGATGTAGGCCGACTCGGAGATCGCGACGATCGGATCCGAGGCCACGACCGTCACCGAGGTGCCGGTGACCTCATGAAGCTGCCGCGCCAGGGCGTAGGCGCCGATATCACCGCCGAGGACCACGGGCAGCAGGTGCCTGAAGCGTTGCGTCATAACCATCCGTTTCTTGCCGCAGGGGCCAACTCCTCCCCAGATGGTAGAGCACGCCGGGACGCCCCGTTCCCGGCCACTCCAGGAACATCACGATCCGGACACGGCACCGTCCCCGGCCACCACCGCCCCACACCCTCAACCCATTGGAATTTCGGGCGATTGTCCGCACCTCGGAGACGACATCACGGCCTGACGGTGACACATGCCACCCGGCGCGAGGCGAACGTCCCGGACAACGACAAGAGCCCGGAGCACTGGGCTCCGGGCTCAATTCGACCATCGGTTCTGGTGGGCGATACTGGGATCGAACCAGTGACCTCTTCCGTGTCAGGGAAGCGCGCTCCCGCTGCGCCAATCGCCCGAGCGGATGACGGGACTCGAACCCGCGACCCTCACCTTGGCAAGGTGATGCTCTACCAACTGAGCCACATCCGCGTGACACCCTTGTGGGGTGCGGGAAGAAAGTTAGCAGAGGTATCCCTCGGAGGCAAAACGCAGCCGAGCCCGTGTCCTCATGAGGTGTCTCACGCCCCGCCTCGATCACCGGGCAGCACCCGGGGACGTGCCAGGAGACGCTCCGACGTGACATGTCTTTCTCCCACTCTCCTGCCTTCGCACCTCAGTCGTGGCAGGGTAGTCCCCATGACCACGCCGACAACAACGACGCCTCAGGCCGCACCGGAACCTCAGGAGGGCCCCCAGCGCCAGATCTGGCCGGGCCACCCCTACCCGCTCGGGGCGACCTACGACGGCTCGGGAACGAACTTCGCCCTCTACTCCTCGGCCGCCACCGGTGTCGACCTGTGCCTGTTCGACGACGAGGGCCACGAGGAGCGGGTGGCGCTCAAGGAGGTCGACGGCGACGTCTGGCACGCCTACCTGCCCGGGATCTCTCCGGGTCAGAAGTACGGCTACCGGGTGGCGGGCCCCTACGACCCGGCCTCCGGTCACCGCTGCGACCCCTCCAAGCTGCTGCTGGACCCCTACGCCAAGGCGATCTCCGGCGAGGTGACCCCGTCCCAGACGCTGTACTCCTACTCCTTCGACAACCCGGAGGTGCGCAACGAGGAGGACTCGGCGGGACACACCATGCGCTCAGTGGTCATCAACCCCTACTTCGACTGGGGCCACGACCGTCCCCCGAACCACGAGTACCACGAGACGATCATCTACGAGGCCCACGTCAAGGGCATGACCCAGCTGCACCCGATGGTTCCCGAGGACCTGCGGGGCACCTACGCCGGTCTGGCACAGCCCGCCGTCATCGACCACCTCAAGAACCTGGGTGCGACGGCCATCGAGCTCATGCCGGTCCACCAGTTCGTCAACGACACCCACCTGCAGGAGAAGGGCCTGTCGAACTACTGGGGCTACAACACGATCGGATTCTTCGCCCCGCACAACACCTACGCCGCCTACGGCACCGAGGGTGAGCAGGTCCAGGAGTTCAAGTCCATGGTCAAGGCCTTCCACGAGGCCGACATCGAGGTCATCCTGGACGTGGTCTACAACCACACGGCCGAGGGCAACCACCTGGGCCCCACCCTGTCCTTCCGCGGCATCGACAACAGCTCCTACTACCGGCTCGTCGATGGCTCTCCGGCCCACTACTTCGACACCACCGGCACCGGCAACTCGCTGCTCATGCGCTCACCGGCGGTCCTCCAGCTCATCATGGACTCGCTGCGCTACTGGGTCACCGAGATGCACGTCGACGGGTTCCGCTTCGACCTGGCCTCCACCCTGGCCCGCCAGTTCCACGAGGTCGACAAGCTCAGCGCCTTCTTCGACATCATCCACCAGGACCCGGTGCTCTCCCAGGTCAAGCTCATCGCCGAGCCCTGGGACGTGGGCGACGGCGGCTACAACGTGGGCGGCTTCCCGGCTCTATGGAGCGAGTGGAACGGCAAGTACCGCGACACCGTGCGCGACTTCTGGCGCGGGGAGCCCTCCACCCTGGGCGAGTTCGCCTCCCGTATCACCGGCTCCTCCGACCTCTACCAGCACGCCGGACGCACCCCGGTGGCCAGCATCAACTTCGTCACCGCCCACGACGGCTTCACGATGCACGACCTGGTCTCCTACAACGAGAAGCACAACGAGGCCAACCTCGAGGGCAACGCCGACGGCAGCAACAACAACCGCTCCTGGAACTGCGGCGCCGAGGGACCCACCGACGATCCGGCGATCATCGAGCTGCGTCAGCGCCAGACCCGCAACTTCCTGGCCACCGTCCTGTTCAGTCAGGGCGTGCCCATGATCTGCCACGGCGACGAGATGGGACGCACCCAGGGGGGCAACAACAACGTCTACTGCCAGGACAACGAGATCTCCTGGGTCAACTGGGATCTCAGTGAGCAGGACAACGACCTGCTGGAGTTCACCCGCACCATGATGTGGCTGCGTCGCGACCACCCGGTGCTGCGGCGTCGGCGCTTCTTCACCGGGGACGCCGGCCACGGCGGGGAGAGCGAGCTCGGCGAGATCGAGTGGCTCACTCCGGCCGGTGAGTCCATGACCGACCAGGACTGGACCACCTGGTACGCCCGGGCCATGATGGTCTTCCTCAACGGGGAGGCGATCGCCGAGCCCGATGAGCGGGGCCAGAGGATCGTGGACGACTCCTTCCTCGTGCTCATCAACGCCTCCGACGAGGACATCACCTTCACCCTCCCGGGCGAGGGCTACTCCCCCACCTGGAAGGTCGCCCTGGACACGGCGCCTGCCGTGGACGGGGACTCCGACCCGGTCCTCGCCGCTAATGACACCGTCGTGGTCGAGGCCCGCTCCATGCTCTTCCTCATCGACGCCCCCGACTCCGACGCCACCACGGAGCGGCACCCGAGGTAGGGACTCTCCGCGGCCCTGCGGCGCGCAACCAGACACATCATCCATCAGCAGCACCACCCGACGCAGACCAGACGAGCTTCAGGAAGTGACATGACCGACGCAGTGGACGCAGCAGTGGATCAGGCCGGTTCGGCGGGTTCTGCGGAGACACCCGCCTATGCGCCCTGGTCGGGGCACGTGCCGGCTCCGGAGCACCGCACGCCGGTGACCACCTACCGTCTCCAGCTCGGTGAGGACCTGACCTTCGCAGACGCCAAGGCCCTGGTCCCCTACCTGGCCGATCTGGGAGTCACCGACCTCTATCTCTCCCCGATCCTCACCGCCGCACCGGGCTCCACCCACGGCTACGACGTCGTCGATCACCGCCGGGTCTCGGCCGTCATGGGTGGAAGGGAGCAGCTCGAGGCCCTGGCCGCTGAGGCCGACGCCCACGGCATGGGCGTCGTGGTGGACATCGTTCCCAACCACATGGCCGTGCCCACCCCCGGCTGGCACAACCTGCCCCTGTGGTCGGTGCTGCGCGAGGGACCGGACTCCCCCTACGCCGCCTGGTTCGACCTCTCCCTGGACGAGCCCATCCTCATGCCGATCCTGGGCAAGCGCATCGGCGCCGTCCTGGCCGACGATGAGCTCACCCTCGAGCAGATGGTGGTTCCGGGGCAGGAGGATCTGGGCGAGCAGTGGGTCCTGCGCTACTACGACCACGCCTTCCCCGTCGCCCAGGGCACCGAGGCGCTGCCGATGCACGTCCTCGTCGAGCGCCAGCACTACCGCCTGGCCTACTGGAAGGTCGGCGACGAGGAGATCAACTACCGACGGTTCTTCGACGTCGGCACCCTGGCCGCGATCCGCGTCGAGGAGCCCGACGTCTTCGCCGGAAGCCACGGCCTCATCCTCGAGCTCATGAGAGACGGAGTCATCAGCGCTCTGCGGGTCGACCACCCCGACGGCCTGGCCGACCCCGGTGGCTACCTCACCCAGCTGGCCGAGGCCACCGGCGGGGCGTGGATCGCCGCGGAGAAGATTCTGGCGCCCGACGAGTCCCTGCCCACCTCCTGGCCAGTGGCCGGAACCACCGGCTACGACGCCGCCTGGCGGATCGACCAGCTCCAGGTGGACCCCGCCGGCGCGGCCCGCCTGGGCGCACTCATGCAGGAGATCACCGGGGACGCGCCGGTGGACTATGACCGCATCGTCGAGGAGGCCAAGCGCGAGGTCATCGCCGGCTCACTGGCCGCGGAAGTCGACCGTCTGGCCCGCATCCTGGACTCCCTGACCTCCCAGGACGTGCGTCTGCGCGACCACACCCTGCGCGACCTGCGGGCCTGCGTCGTCGAGCTGCTCGTGGCCGCGGACCAGTACCGGGTCTATGTCGTTCCGGGTACGCCTCCCGGCCCGGAGACGGCCGCGATCCTCCAGGCCGACGCCGAGCGGGCCCGTCAGCGCCTCGAACCGGACCAGGGAGAGACCCTCGACCTCGTGGTCGCCATCCTCCTGGGTGAACCGGTCGGCTCCGAGGGCCTGTCGGAGTCCCCCGAGCGCACCGAGGCCATCATCCGCTTCCAGCAGGTGTGCGGGGCCGTCACCGCCAAGGGAGTGGAGGACACGGCCTTCTACCGCTGGACCCACCTGACCAGTCTCACCGAGGTCGGCGGCAACCCGGCCGGCTTCGCGCTGAGTGCCGACGAGGCCCACGCCTGGGCCGACCGGGTCCAGAACACCTGGCCCGACACGATGGTCACCTCCACCACCCACGACACCAAGCGCGGTGAGGACGTGCGCGCCCGCCTGGACGTGCTGGCCTCCTACGCCGAGGAGTGGAGCGACCTCATCCACCGTCTGCGCGCCATAACCGCGCAGGTCCGCCCCCTGGACCTCGACGGACGCAGCGAGAACCTGCTGTGGCAGACCCTGTGGGGGACCTGGGCGCCCGACAGCGACGACCCCATGACCCCCGAGCGACTGAGCGCCTACCTCGTCAAGGCCTCCCGGGAGCAGAAGATCTGGACCACCTGGACCGCCCCGGACCTGGCTCGGGAGCAGGCCCTGACCGACTACGCCACCCATCTGCTCACCAGCGAGGAGGTCCGCGACGAGCTCGAGGCCTTCGCGGCCCTGACGGCCAGGTCCGTGCGCGCTGCGATCCTCGCCGGCAAGGCGCTCGCCCTGACCTGGATGGGCGTGAGCGACATCTATCAGGGCAGCGAGACCACCCGCACCTCACTGGTGGACCCCGACAACCGTCGCGCGGTCGACTACGCCGGGCCCTCGGGTCTCATCAGCGCCCTGGAGCGCCTCGACTCGGGAGCCGCACCGCGCAGCCTGGATGAGGACAAGCTCTTCCTCACCTCGCGCCTGGCTCGCCTACGTGCCCGCCGCCCCCACACCTTCGTCGGTCCCCGCTCGGGCTACCGCACGATCCCGGTGACCACCTCCTTCGCCTTCGCCTACACCCGCCTGCTCGACGAGGTCCCCGACGTCGTCGTCATCGTCAGGCGCCTGTCCCGGCGGCTCGAGCAGCTGGGGGGATGGCGCGAGGAGAGCATCGTCCTGCCGGAGGGGACCTGGGAGCACGTCCTGCGCAGCGGCACCGTGGAGGGAGGCAGCAGTGATGCTCATTCCCATCTTTCGGCGGTCGAGTGCAAACTCTACGATGAGGATGGCGTTTTTCGCCAGGAGACCCATGAGCATGATGAGCGAGATTTGCACGTAGATGTTGTTCTGGGCTTGTCCGAAAATGGCGCCGAGGATCTTACCCACCATACCGGGAATATAGCCCAAGCTGCCCATCAGGTGGATGAAGAGGAAGGCTCCGAGCAGTCCGAAGGGAACAGACAGCAGCACGGCGAAGGGGAGGAAGTAGCTTTCGTACTGTGCGGCGAGCAAAAGGTAGATGAAGACGAAGCAAAGCACGAAGACGAGACCCGTGGTGCTCGAACCCGAGGATTGCTCTTCGCGGGTGAGACCGGAATACTCATACGTGTAACCTACGGGGAGGGTGGACTTTGCCACTTCTTCCACGGCCTTCACGGCTTGTCCGGAGGTGTAGCCGTCGGCCGGGTTACCATTGATGGCAATCGAGGTGAACATGTTGAAACGGCTGATGACGTCGGGACCTTCTGTGGGGGTGAGCGTCATGAACTGGGTGATGGGTGCCATTTCGCCGCGATTGTTGCGTACTTTGATGTTGTTGAGCGACTCGATGTTGCTGCGGTCGGCGAAATCGGCCTGCACCATGACGCGATAAACCTTACCGAAGCGGTTGAAGTTGGAGGAATAGAGACCACCGAGGTAGCCTTGCAACGTGGTGAGCACGTCGGTGGGCGAAAGACCGGCGCGCTTACACTGTGCAGCGTCGATGTCGATGGTGTATTGTGGGAAGCGCGTGTCGAAGTTGGTCTGTGCCGATTGGATTTCGGGGCGCTTTATAAGTTCAGCTATGAAGTCATCGGCCACTTTTTTGAATTTCGTGAGGTCACCACCGGTGCGGTCTTGAAGATTGAGCGAGAAACCGTTGCTCATGCCGTAGCCGGCGATCATCGGGGGCTGGAAGAAGAGCACTTGGGCGTCCTTAAATGCCTTCTGCGACTCGAGATAGAGATTGGCAAAGACCATGGTGGAGCTTTCGGTCACCGAGTTGCGTTGTTCCCAAGGCTTGAGTTTGATGATGAACGAGCCGTAGGACGAGCCTTGTCCGCCGAGGAAAGAGAAACCGGAAATGACCACGGTGTTGTCTACCAGGGGAGAGGCCATGACCAGTTTCTCAACTTGGCGCAGCATCTTGTCGGTGCGGTCTTGCGATGTTCCGGGGGAGAGGGTGACGGCACCCATGATGGTGCCCGTGTCTTCGTTGGGCACGAGGGTGGTCGGGGTTTTCGCCATTGTGAACATGAGCAAGGCGATAGAAAGCGCAACAAACCCCATCGAAAGCCAAGGACGCTTCACGAAGTGACCCACTCCTTTCTTATAGCGCTCGAGGAGACGGTCGTAAGCGTGGTTGAACGAATCGATGAAACGCTGTGAGAAGAGACCGAGAACGGCGACAATGGAAAGGATCCAAGCGGGGATAGAGATGTAGAGATGTTCGGAAGTGAACAAACCGGCCACCATGAAGACGACAGTCGCCAAGAGCAAGAGGAGTGTGAGCCAGGGCGGGAGTGCCAAACTGAAACGCATGCCGCGCACTTTGTACTTCTCCTTCATGATTTGTAGTGCCTCGCCCTGTGCTTCCTTGACGCGTTGTCCGAGCGGGCGCTCGTCGTTGTGCGCCTTGAGGAAGATGGCGCAAAGTGCGGGCGAAAGGGTGAGTGCATTCAGGGCGGAGAAGGCAATGGCAATGGCCATTGTGATACCAAACTGGCGATAGAAGACACCACTTGTGCCGCCGAGGAAGGAAACGGGGATGAACACCGCCATCATGACGAGGGTGATCGAGAGGATGGCCCCACCGAGTTCGCTCATCGAATCGAGAGCGGCTTTGCGCGCCGAGGTGTAACCCATGTCAAGTTTGGCATGCACACCTTCCACCACGACGATGGCGTCGTCGACCACGATGGCAATGGCCAAAATGAGGGCTGAAAGGGTGAGGAGGTTGTGGTGAACGTGGAAATGAAATGACACAGGTTCTAGAAGAATTCGCAGAA
>ERZ773197.2705-NODE-2705-length-10921-cov-17.491717_pt1 | contig 10921 bp, 8 predicted proteins | sample MGYA00580999_ERZ773197 | MGnify/ENA primary metagenome ERZ773197 (study PRJEB29015, sample SAMEA2738166) | human oral metagenome | biome: human oral; feature: human-associated habitat; material: saliva | place: China | collected 2185 ... | reverse complement strand
TATAAGAAATTAAAAAAATATTATTTTTCAGTACCTTGAATCAAAATAATGTAAGTAGTATAATAAAAAAAGAAATGTCTTAATAAACTTTTTAGTATAAAATAAAGGAGAAAAATAAGTGGATAGATTTAAGAGTTTTAATTTTTATTATACATTACTGATAACTACAGTAGTATCATTCGGTGCTAAATATTTAGCTACATTACCTGCTTTAAAATTATTTGGGCACTTAGTTATAGCCTTAGTAATAGGTATGGTGTTGCAGTTATCAAAATCATTAAAAGCTCAAACTAAAGGAGACATACCTTTTATAAGTAATAAGTTTTTACGTCTTGGAATTATTTTACTAGGTTTTAAATTAGCATTAGATAAATTACTTACAGAAGGTAAGAAAACATTACTTTTAGCCTTCTTTGTAGTTTTATTTATGATAGTACTTACTTATACAATGTGTCGAATTTTCAAAGTGGATCATGAGCTAGCTTTATTATCATCATGTGGTTGTGGTATTTGTGGAGCTGCTGCGGTAATGGGTGTAAGTGGTCAGCTAAGAGCTAAAACAGATGACAGTGTCCTAGCTGTTGCAGTAGTAGCTATATTAGGAACGGTGTTTACTTTAATAGAAGTGGCATTAAAACCATATTTAGGATTAGAAGCCTATAACTATGGAATCTTCGCAGGAAGTAGCTTGCACGAAATAGCCCACGCTGTTGCTGCAGGAGGTGCAGAAGGTCAGGTAGGTCTAGATGCTGCTATACTTTCCAAATTATCTCGTGTACTTATGCTTATAGTGGTCGCAATAGTTTTATTTGTAATTAATCGCCGTAGCAATGATGAAACTCAAGGTAAGATGCCAATGCCATACTTTATTATTGGTTTTGTCTTTATGAGTATTTTAGGTAGTTACGTTAGCTTTTTAAAACCGTTAGCACCATATTTTGTTGATGCAGCATATATCTTTTTAGGTATGGCTATGACAGCATTAGGAATGAGTGTTAATTTTAAAGTTATAAAAGAACGTGGTATGCGTGTGTTTGTAGCTTGTTTCTTATCATCAACTATTTTAATGATAGTATGTTATTTAATTGCTAAATTTGTATTTTAATACACTCTGGGAGAGTAATTCATATTAAATAAGAATTACTCTCTTTTATTATACAAATTACTCAATATTTTAGGTTACTATTTTTAAAAACAAGTAAAACTTGATATAATATAAAGACATAGAAAAAAGCAATATAAAAATAAAAAACATAAAGGAGAATAATTATGACAATAACAAAATTGTTAGGGATAAAATATCCAGTATTTCAAGGAGCTATGGCACAAATTGCAAGATATCAACTAGCATCAGCTGTGTCTAATGCTGGAGGACTGGGAATAATTGCATCTGGTGGAATGAGTCCAGAACAATTAAGAGAAGAAATTGTTAATTGTAAAAAACATACAGATAAACCATTTGCGGTAAATTTAATGTTAATGATGCATAATATAGATGAGATTATCGATGTAGTTATTGAAGAAGGTGTAGGAATTGTAACAACAGGTGCAGGAACACCAAGAAAATACATGCCAAAACTAAAAGAAGCAGGTATAAAAGTTATTCCGGTTATCCCATCTGTAAAAGCAGCTAAAAAAATGGAAGAGCTTGGCTGTGATGCTGTTGTTGTAGAAGGTATGGAAGCGGGAGGACATGTAGGTGAAAGTACTACTATGGCTCTTTTACCACAAGTAACAAGTGCTGTAAATATTCCTGTTATTGCTGCTGGTGGTATTGCGGATGGAAGAGGAGTAGCTGCTGCATATTGCTTAGGTGCAAGTGGAGTTCAAATGGGAACAGTATTCTTAGCTACTGAAGAATGTCCAGTCTCAGAAAATTATAAAAATGCTATTATAGAAGCGGTAGATACTTCAACAACGTTAACTGGTACAAAATTTGGAGCGCCAGTAAGAGGAATTAAAAACGAATTAACTAAGAGATATCATGAATTAGAGGAAAAATCATCAACCCTAATGGAATTAGAAGAATTAACATTAGGTTCATTAAGAAAAGCAGCCTATGAAGGTGATGTGGAAAATGGATCTATAATGTCAGGGCAAATTGCTGGTTTAGTAAATGAAATAAGACCAGTTAAAGATGTAATAGAAGGTATATTTGAAGAAGCTCAAAAAGTTCTAGAAGAAACAAAAATAGAATTTTAGTTAAATGTATTAAAAATGGAATATAGAGTGATTTGTATAAATCACTCTATAATTATTTTAAGGTATTTTTACGAAAATAAATAAAGGAGAATAGTATTGTGCAGAATAATGAAAATAAAAGCAATGAACTTGAGAATCAAATAGAAAATGCTTCTCAGTTAGAGAAAGAAAGCAATGATGGACAGTCTAACAAAAAAATAAAATCAAAATATTTAAATGAGAAGACAGTTACTATTGTGCTAACTTTAGCGGTTGCTTTAATAGCGGTAGTATTTCTCTTTATACGTTCTAATAATACTGTAGGGGCAAAAACATCTCAGGAAGCGGCTCAAGGTTTTGTAGAAGCGGTAAATTCAGACGACTATGAAAAAGCTAGTAATTATGTTTATTATGAAAATGATGATGTAAGAAAAGATGTAAAAAAGGAATTAAAAGATAAAGATAAAGAACAAACTAGTTTACATAGGCATATGTATAAAACATATAAAGATTATAAGATAGTCAGTGTAGATGAATTAGGCGATGAAGCAAGAGTGACGTTAAAACATGAAAGTGAACCTGGTAAAATAGTCTATAGTGATTTTAAGATGAAAAAGGTAGACGACAGGTGGTACTGCGACATAATGTAATTTTATGTGTAAATACTAAAGGAGATAAGTATACATGAAGAATCAAGATAATAATATTAAAAATGACAATAATATAAGTGATGATTCACAATTAAATGAAGAGAATAATAAACAACAGAATAAAAAGTCTAAATGGGTAAATAAAAAAAATATAACAATCATTTTAACATTGTTGGTTATTATAATAGCGGGAATATTTTTCTTTATTCGTTCATCTAATGTTTACGGGGAAAAAACACCTGAAGAAGTATCTCAAAAATTTTTAGATGCAATAAATAAAGAAGATTATTTAAAAGCTAGTGATTATGTTTACTATGCTTGTAGTGAAAAGAGGGAAGAAGTTAGAAAAGAATTACAAGAAGAAGTAAACAAAGAAGATAAAAGCAAAATGCATATAAGCAAGGCCATATATAGAAATATATATCTTTTTTCTAAAGATTTAGAAATAGATAGAATAGTAGAAGAAAATGGAAAAGAACCTTATGCTTTGTTGAAAGAAAAACCAGATTCTAATAGGAATAGACAATCAAAAAGGTTATTGTTGAAAAAAGTAAAAAATAGATGGTATATTGACCTAAAATATTCATAGAAAGTTAATAATATACCAAATAATGTATAAATAAAAAAGTAAAAATAAGCAATAGTTACTAATGATAAAAAAATTAGTAACTGTTGCTGTTTTTATTTAACGGTAATATGCGTTTTTATAGTTTATGACAAAGATTGACAAGTCTATAATAACAATATTATAATATTTAATGACTGTAATAAATAAAAAGTAGAGGATTGTGAATATATGGCGGAATTTATAGTTGGACCAAATAATTCATCTTTTTTTAAAAAGAGAAAACACTGGACCTTATTAGAAGCGATAGAAGAGGCTAAAGATGGGGATACCATAATGATATCAAGTGGATATTGTTATGAAAGTGACAAAAATATAGTAATTACAAAAAATATTAAAATTGTAGGGGATTTTGATTTTGAATCAAAAGACAAGTCGAAATTTATACCAGAAATAAGAACAGGGGTATTTGTGAGAAAAGGAGCGGAAGTTACTTTAAAAAATGTGGCTATTAGGCTAAATAGAGAGAAAAGTAACGCACTTAACGTTAAAGATTTGGCGGCTATTGTTGGAGAAGGTTTAATAATAGAGAACGCTGTTAAAACAGGTGAAAATTATCCAATCATATATGCAGATGATAATGCAAGTATAAAACTATCTAAATCAGTAGTGCGCCCCTCTTCTCTAGAAGTACATAAAGTTTATGCAAAAGATGCAAAGTTAGAAATAAATGCTTCAGTAATTTATGCAAGTATAACTATGTACAATACAAAATTTAAAATAGATAATACTACAGTAGATTATAATGCTTCTAATACTTTATCTATAAAAGAAAAATCAAAAGGTAGTATGTACAATAACCTTATAAAAGGTGGGGATGTAAAAGATAATATCCCGTGCGTATTTGTTAAAGAGTCGGAAGTATCAATAAACTCATCGACGATTTCTCAACCAAACTACAGTAGTGCGCTATGTGTAATTAATTCAACAGTAAATCTTACAAATATAGCAACTAGTTCAGCTAAAATTTATGATAGAGCAGTAGTGAGGGTTGATGAACACTCTATTTTTGAAGAAAGTATCTTTGTTGAAGAAAATTCAAGATTTACAGGGGATGTAATATCGATTTTTGGTCGAATGAATGGAAAGATAAATTTATATATTGCTCAAAATAGTGAAGTTAAGTTTAATCTTATCAATATGGGAAGATTATCAGTACCTCCTATAAAAGTAGAGAGGGACTCATCATTTGATGTAGCAAAACTAAGACAAATACAGTATAAAGAAGAATCAGGAAGTTTCGAAATTGATGAAAGGAAACAACCTGTAGTTGTTGCTGAATCATTAGAAATAGAATATTTTGGAGAAAAAACTGCTTTTGAAAAATTAGATGAGATGATTGGTTTAACTAAGGTGAAATCTGAAGTTCGAGAGTTTATTGCGTTAGCTCAGATGAATAAACTTAGAAGAGAAAAAGGATTAGAGGATGCGCCTTTAACACTTCATTCACTATTTTTAGGAAATCCTGGAACAGGGAAAACAACCGTAGCAAGATTAATAGGAAAAATATTATATCAAAAAGGTCTTATTAAATCTGATAAGTTTGTAGAAACTTCACGCTCGGATCTTGTGGGAAAATACATAGGGCATACAGCTAAACAAACTAGAGAGGTACTAGAATCAGCTTTAGGTGGAGTGTTATTTGTAGATGAGGCTTATACTCTTGCGACAGGTGGAGAAAATGACTTCGGTAGAGAAGCGATTAATGAAATATTAAAATTTATGGAAGATAATCGTGAAGATATAGTAATTATCTTTGCAGGTTATACGAAAAGTATGATGGACTTTTTAGAAACGAACGAAGGTTTAAGAAGTAGAATACCAAACCATTTTAATTTTGAAGATTATACAGTAGATCAATTGTACAAAATTGGTTTATTAGAATTGCAAAACCAAGGTTATAAACTTAACCATGAAAAATATGCAGAGTTTGTAAAGCATAACTATAATATAAGTAATGATAATAGTAATGGTAGATGGATAAGAAATCAAAATGAAAAGTTAAGAAAAAAACTAGCATTACGTTTATTGGATGATATAAATGCAGATATAACTACAATAACTGATGAAGATATGGAAAGTGCAAAACTTTAATGTAAATATAGAATAATAGGGACGTTTAAAAAGAGGATTATAAAAACTCTCTTTTTTATAAAAACTATAAAAATAATACAAGAAATTTTGACAAGTTATTCTAATTTAAGTATAATACTTAAGATATGTTTTAATTATATTTTAAGTATAAAGTAATTCAAAGGAGAAAATAGTAGTATGGAGAGAAATAATAATTCTAAAGATATACATTTAGAAATAGATAACCAGGATAATAACCAACAATACGGAAATAATAATCAACCAAATGGACAATATAATAACCAACAATACGGAAATAATAATCAACCGAATGGACAATATAATAACCAACAATACGGTAACTATAACCAACCAAATGGACAATATAATAACCAACAATATGGGAATTATAATCAACCAAATGGACAATATAATAACCAACAATATGGGAATTATAATCAACCAAATGGACAATACAACAACCAACAATATGGAAATTACAATCAACCGAACGGTCAATACAATAACCAACAATATGGAAATTATAATCAACCGAATGGACAATATAATAACCAACAATACGGAAATTATAATCAACAAGATGTACAATTTGGCAAGCAACAAAATCAAAATAATGTTCCATATAATACTACAACAAATAATATCTCATCAAATAAAAACAATAAAAAACTTATAATAATAAGTTCTATTGCAGCGGCATTATTAATAGTAGTCGCAGCAATATTTATGTTTTTTAATAATCAAGAAGGAGCAAGTAGTCCAGAAGGGGCGGTTCAAGGATTTATAGATGCGTTTAAAAAAGATGATTATGTAAAAGCAAATAATTATATTTATTATTCAAGTAAAGAAGAGAGAAAAGAAAAAGATGAGAAAATAGAAAAATTATTAAAAGAAGATAAAACTAATATATTGAAGTTATCTGTTGTTGATAGAGTAAAAAATACTAAAATTGTTGAAGTGAAAGAAAAAAGTGATACGGAAGCGAGAGTAAGAGTATCAATAGATGATAGCAGTACAGTAAGTGTAACTGTGAAAAAAATTGATGGTAGATGGTATTTAAATAACGCATTTCCATTTTAATTATATAAAGATTTAAAATATTAAATAAAAAAGAGTAAATCTGAAGCTGATAATTTAATGCTTCAGATTTTTTTTAAAAATTTTAAAAAGATAAAATTTTAGAATATCAGAGTCTCTATTTTTAATAGTTTATCAAATATTTTAAAAACAGAATAATTTTTTAATTATTAGTAAAGGTGAATAAATGAAAATTAGTATTTGGACATAAAAAAGTATGCTTAATAATAAGGAAATTGAGAAATAGTATATATACTAAAAAAATGTAACAAAGTTTATAAATTAAGTTGACTAAAAGTCCAGAATAATATATTATAAATTTATGTATTTTTTTTACAATTAAAAGGAGGTTTTTATGATTAATCAAAGAGAAAAGCAAGTTACTTATGGTTCTGCTTTTAGTGATTATTTTAGAGGTTTTGTAGATTTTACAGGATACTCAACAAGAGCGGGTCACTGGTTTCCATTTGGAACTATTTATGGAGCAGTAATATTAATATTTATTATCTTTTTTGGTAGTGTACTTAGTTCGATAATAGGAATAGGAAATAGAGCATCTAGCAGTTATTATTATACAACTAGATCAGCGGGATATGATTTATTGAGTACAGCATCAAATGCACTTATTTTCCTAGTTATTTTCTACATTATTTTATTCATTTTGGCAATTCCTACAACAGCAAGCTTTGCTAGAAGATTACGTGATGTAGGGTTTGCTGCATGGGGAATAGTATTAGCGATAGTTATATTCTATTTATTAAATATCTTTTCGATTTATATTGTAACACCATTATATGATATTTGTTTTATTTTTGTTTTAATGTCATTACCATCAAATTGTCTAGAAACAGATAAAAATGATGATTTTTCTAAATTTTTATTTAGACAAACGAGAAGAGCTCAACAATACTATGGTCAATTTAATAATAATGGACAAACGTTCTATCAAGGTCAAAATGGTGGTCAATTTAATCAATATGGTCAACAAAATTACCAAAATGGACAACAACAGTTTAACCAAAACCAACAAGGTTATAATGGATATCAAAACCAACAAAATCCAAATTTCCAAGGAAATAATGGATACCAAAGTTATAATAATCAAAATCAAGGATATCCTCAATTTGATCAATATGGACAACCAATAAATCCAAATTATCAAGGGCACCCAAACCAAGGGTTTAATCCAAACGGACCAAGACCACAACAACCAGTAAACCAAAGGCACCCAAATCAAGGTCAAAATCCAAATGAACCAAGACCACAACAACCAACTCACCAAGGACAACAAAATCAAGGTGTAAATCCAAATCAAGGTCAAAATCCAAACGGACCAAGACCACAACAACCAATTCACCAAGGTCAACCGAATCAAGGTGTAAATCCAAATCAAGGTCAAAATCCAAACGGACCAAGGCCACAACAGCCGACTAACCAAGGGCCAGTAAATCCAGGTGTAAATCCGAATCACCAAGAGCAAAGTCCTGTAAAAGAAGCTCCAAAGCCACAAGAAACTGTGCAAAAACAAGAGGTTCCAACTCCAGAGGTTAAAGAAACACCAGAAGTTAATGAGTCAGTTGAAGTAAAAAAAGAAGTAAATGAAACTCCAAGTGTTCAAGGTGGAGTTAAGAGTAGAAGACTTCAAAAGTTAAATAAACCAGAAGAAGAACAAACTATTCTAAAAAGAAGAAATAAATAATTAGCTAGAAAGATAGAATCTTAGGGTTCTATCTTTTTTGTTTAAAAAAATTCAAATAATACTATATTGTTTATAGAAAAAAATCATATTAAAAAATTAATTTATCTAGGATATTATTTAAATATAGTATTAATCTAGTATATAATATAGATGAGAGATAATGGAAAGGAACAATTATTATGACAAAAATAGCTATTTCTTTTTCTAATTCATATATGGGAAAAGTCCTAAATGGAATAGATAGGCTACAAGTGAAAAGAACGGAGTATTTAGAAAAAATAGGTATCACTCATAATATAGTAAGTACCTTAAAGAAAAATATAGGAAAAGAAAATCACATATTAAACTATTTATTTTCAAATGGATATAATATAACTAACAAAGAGAACAAAGAACTTTATATAACTAATGAAGATAACGAGATAATTATCGATATGAATAATGGGAAATACACATTTAATGGAGTAGAATTCTCGTCATATTATAGTTTAATAACACATTTATTAAAGGTATTCATTCCAAATGATGCATTGTGTTTTTTTGATTGGTTTGGAGAACCTATAAATTATTTGTTTGAAGGAGTTAAACATGCTCGCACGATAGGTGTAGTTCATTCGAATCATATTTGTAGTTATGTGCCAACAGTAACAAATAATCATCAACTTTGGCATAGAGAGTTTGATTACTATATAACTACTAATGATATTCAAACGGAAGATCTCAAGAAGAGGTTTCCTAAAAAAGCTAATAGAATCTTAACGATAGTTCCTTATGATACCTTTTATTTAGATGAATTAGTGTTGCCTGAAGACAAAGTATCTCGAAATACTAATACGTTACAATTAGTTACAGCTAGCTATCTAGAGGATAATAAGTGTATTGACTATCTAATTCAAATAATGCGTTTGGTTGTAAATAAAAACCCTAATGTTTATTTAAATATTTATGGCCAAGGGACGCAGTTAGAGTATTTACAAGATTTAGCTAGTAGTCTAGGTGTTAGTAATAATATTTATTTTCACGGGCATTATGAAGATGCGACTATCTTAAAAAAATATGACGTTTATGTTAGTGCTTCTCCAAATGAAGCTTTTGCGACAGTTTTATTAGAGGCGATGTCATTAGGTTTACCGGTTATAGGTTTAGATGTGTTATTTGCGAATAAAAACTATATTAAAAATGGTTATAATGGCTATCTTATACCTTATTCAGTTGTAAGTATAGAATCAAAAGTAGATATTTATTTTGAACAAATAGCAATGTATACTGATTTTTCAAATAAGCTACTAACGTTAACGAAAGATGAGATAGATACATTAGGGGAAAATGCCAAACAGTTTGTTGAAAGATTTTATGGAGAGGGTAGAGCTGTTCAAGATTACAATAAGTTACTTGAAGATGTAGAAAAAATAGAAGAGGATCCTTACATACCGATTAAGAGAGGTGATTTATGTACAGGTCTCCATGTAAATCATGTTAAAGTTCCTCGAGATTGGTCTTATGTTATGCAGTCATATAACAATTCATATATTTGTGATTTGGATGTAAATATAATAGCTACAACTGAATTTAATGAAGGAGAATTTCCAATTATAAAGAAAATTAACTGGAAAGAATAATGTTTTATATAAAAGAACATATTTTACAAATTTTATTTAAAAAAGTTTAAGATTTAAATATGGAAGTTATAGAAATCGCTTTATTGATAGGAATTCTTATTGATAAGTAGGGATATATTGTGCTATAATGGAGAGGTATAATGTAAAGGAATAATATCGAATTTATGAAGATAACAAAAAAATAAACGTTTGAAAGAAGGAGATATCATGAAAAAGAAATTGCTTTTATTAACTTTATCAGCAAGTAGTTTGTTAAGTACGCAACCAGCGTTTGCAAATGACTCACAATCAGATATTGAAGCAAAATTAAATAGTGTAGAGTGGAAAGGGTTAAAGCCTGCTAAAAATGGTGGGCCAAATATTGCACACCTGGATAAAGCTAGTTTAACTGCGGATGAGGTAAAGGTAATCCGTTCTTTAGAAAAAGATGAAAGAGTAAAAGAATGCTCTATTTATAAATTAGTTTATGAAAAAGATGGTTCTGCACCGAAAAAACCAAAAACATTACCTAATACGGGTGATGTAATAGGTCATGGTTATTTAGTTGGAGCAGGAGTTTTAGCTGGATTAGCGTTTTATTTATTAAGAAATAAACAAGGAAGAAAAATGCTTGTTATTATGTTAGTAGGAGGAAGCTCATTAGTATATGCGATAAATGATGCTAATGCTATAACAGGTAAAGAAATTAAACCTTCAATTCTTGTGACTAGTAATAATGTAATTAATGCACCGGAAATAGATGGTTATCGTTTTGTAGGTGTTATTGAAATGGAGGGTGTTTGTCTAATAGATCCAACTCCAACGCCGACTCCGACGCCAACACCGACACCGACGCCAACACCAACCCCAACACCAACACCGACACCAACACCAACGCCGACACCGACACCAACACCAACGCCGACACCAACCCCAACACCTGAACCTCAACCAGAAAATGAAGATAATAATTATGTTACGGTTAAACCGGGGACAC
>ERZ773197.2704-NODE-2704-length-10927-cov-7.743929_pt1 | contig 10927 bp, 8 predicted proteins | sample MGYA00580999_ERZ773197 | MGnify/ENA primary metagenome ERZ773197 (study PRJEB29015, sample SAMEA2738166) | human oral metagenome | biome: human oral; feature: human-associated habitat; material: saliva | place: China | collected 2185 ... | reverse complement strand
CATTTATAATTTTTTCAAAAAAAGTATTAGCATTACTATGAAAAAAGCCATATTCTATACTATTTATCATAATTAAAATACATTCTATTATAAGTATGCTAATTAATATTAAATAATATTTTTTATTTTTCAATATTTTCATAAATCCCCCTAAAATACGATAATTTATAACAAAAAGCTATTATATATCAAAATAATATATAATAGCTCTTCAATGTACATGCTAACCATAAAATTAATCTTACAAAGATAATACTTTAAATTACAATCTTTGTCAATTTAATAATCACATAAATATCACCTAAATTTCATATTCATTTCAATTGTAAAAAGTATTCAAAAATGATAAAATTAAAAAAATGATTTTTATCATTTTACTATTTTTAGGAGGTTTATTTATGAATTTTAAACAATGGGAAGGTTTTACACCCGGAGATTGGACTAGTGAAATCAATGTAAGAGATTTCATCCAAGCAAATTATACACCTTATACAGGTGATGACTCATTCCTAACTCCCGCAACAGAAAAAACAACAAAATTATGGAACAAAGTTTTAGAATTATATAAAAAAGAAGTTGAAAATGGAGATGTATTAGATATTGATACAAAAACGCCATCAACAATCAACGGATATGATGCAGGATATATAGACAAAGACTTAGAAGAAATTGTAGGTCTTCAAACAGATGCACCATTAAAAAGAGCAATTATGCCAAACGGTGGTATAAGAATTGTAGAAAAATCATGTGAAGCATATGGTTATAAAGTTGATGAAACAACCGACAAAATATATCATGAAAACAGAAAAACACACAATGATGGTGTATTTGATGCATACACAGAAGATATTAGATTAGCAAGATCATCACACTTAATAACAGGATTACCAGATGGATATGGTAGAGGAAGAATTATCGGAGATTACAGACGTGTAGCATTATACGGAGTTGATAAACTAATTGAAGAAAAAGAAAAAGATTTGGATATTTTAGACTGTGACGATTTACGCGAAGATACAATCAGAGATCGTGAAGAAATATCAGAACAAATCAAAGCATTAAAAGCATTAAAAGAAATGGCTAAAAAATATGGATTTGATATCTCAGTACCAGCACAAACTGCTAAAGAAGCTGTACAATGGTTATATTTCGGATATCTAGGAGCAATAAAAGACCAAAACGGAGCTGCAATGAGTATTGGTAGAACATCAACCTTTTTAGACATTTATATTGAAAGAGATTTAAAAAATAAAACATTAACAGAAGAACAATCACAAGAAATTATCGACTCATTTGTAATGAAATTAAGATTAGTAAGATTTTTAAGAACACCTGAATACAATGCACTATTCAGCGGTGATCCAGTATGGGTAACAGAAAGTATCGGAGGAATGGGAATTGACGGAAGAACATTAGTAACAAAAAATTCATTCAGAGTACTACACACATTACAAAACTTAGGCCCTGCCCCAGAACCAAACCTAACAGTACTATGGTCAACAAGATTACCAGAAGGCTTCAAAAAATTCACAACAAAATTATCTATCAAAACATCTTCAATTCAATACGAAAACGATGATTTAATGAGAATTACTCTAGGAGATGACTATGGTATAGCATGTTGTGTATCACCAATGAAAATTGGAAAACAAATGCAATTCTTCGGTGCTAGAGCAAACTTAGCAAAAGCATTATTATACACAATAAATGGTGGCCGTGATGAAATGTCAGGAAAACAAATTACACCAAAATTTGCACCAATAACTTCAGAATATTTAAATTATGATGAAGTAATGGAAAAATACGATACAATGATGGATTATGTTGCAAAAGTATATATCAAAGCATTAAACATCATCCACTTCATGCATGATAAATATTCATATGAAGCATTAGAATTTGCATTACATGATAGAGAAATATTCAGAACAATGGCATGTGGAATTGCTGGATTATCAGTAGTAATAGATTCATTATCAGCAATAAAATATGCAAAAGTAAAAGTAATTAGAGATGAAACAGGATTAGCAACAGATTACGAAATAGAAGGTGACTTCCCTAAATACGGAAATGATGATGATAGAGCAGATCAAATTGGTGTAGAATTAGTAAAACGCTTTTTAAGTAAACTACAAAAACATTATACATACAGAAATTCAACAGTAACATTATCAGTATTAACAATCACATCAAATGTTGTATATGGAAAAAATACAGGAAACACACCAGACGGAAGAAGAATGTATGCTCCATTTGGACCAGGAGCAAACCCATTACATGGACGTGATACAAAGGGAGCATTAGCCGCACTAAACTCAGTAGCTAAAATCCCATTTGAACAAGCACAAGATGGAATATCATATACATTTGCAATAACACCAGGAACATTAGGAAAATCATTAGATGAACAAGTTACAAACTTAACATCACTACTTGATGGATATTTCAAACAAACAGGACATCATTTAAACATCAACGTATTTGACAGAAAATTATTATTAGATGCAATGGATCATCCTGAAAAATATCCACAATTAACAATTCGTGTATCTGGATATGCAGTAAAATTCACAAAATTAACAAGAGAACAACAATTAGATGTTATTAACAGAACAATACAAGAAAAATTTTAATTAGGAGAAAAATTGAAAACAGCAAGAATACACTCAACAGAATCATTAGGAGCCGTTGACGGACCAGGCTTAAGATTTATAATATTTATGCAAGGTTGTCTTCTCAAATGTAAATATTGTCATAATAGAGATACATGGGAACTAAATAAAGGAAATGAAAAAACAGTTGATGAATGTTTCAATGAAATTATTAAATACAAAAATTATATTCAACCATCAGGTGGTGTTACAATCTCAGGAGGGGAACCCCTACTTCAAGCAGATTTTATAATAGACCTATTTAAAAAATTAAAAAAGGAAAACATTCATACATGCATTGATACATCAGGAATGTTTGCAATTAATGATAAAATAAAAAAATTACTATCATTAACAGATTTAGTACTTTTAGATATCAAACACATTGATTCAAAAAAATGCAAAGACCTTGTAGGTTTTGAAAACAAATTAGAACTAGAATTTGCGAAATATTTAAGTGATAATAATATTGATATGTGGATTAGACAAGTATTAATACCAGGATATACTGATGATGAAACAGATTTAAAAAAATTAAAAAATTTCATCGATACTCTAAAAACTGTCAAAAGAATAGAATTACTACCATATGATAATTTAGGCCAATATAAGTGGGAAACACTAGGATTAGAATATCCAATGAAAAATGTAAAACTCCCAACATTTGAAGAAATACAAAAAGCAAAAAAAATATTAAATATATAAAAAATATTAAAAAGGAATGTTTTAAATACCAATAAAACATTCCTCTTAATTTATTTATTATCTTCACTACATAAATCCAATTTAATTTGTTCAAAAACAGTATCTTTAGATTTAACATCAATAAATTTATATTTATTATTCTTAAACTTCGGATTAAACTGACAAATCGACTTATATTTACAATATTGACAAGCAATCTCATTTCTACCATAACAAACAGGTCTAATATCAATATTTCCATTCATAATACTATTAGAAATATCTTTCAAAACTTTTTTAGTATATTTTTGAAGATTGGAAAAATTAACTTGATCAACAAGAATATCCTTTCCACCAACTCCATTAGGACTATACTTAAAATATTCATTTTTTTCAGAAAGACTAAAATCCTTATCCATCATATTAGGAATACTAAAACCACTAACAATATATCCTTGCATTCTATACATATCTTTAATTTTTTTCATCAAATCTTCTTCATTAATAGATCTACCATTTATTAAAGGTTCAACTAAATTAAAATACAAAACCCCAGCTGGATTTATAGGAACTTCAGTTGCTTTAATTTTAGCCTCATTAAGACAAACAGCATCAATATAAGTAATAAGCTGTAACTGTAATCCATTAACAATCTTATTAACATCCAAATTCTTACTAGAAGACTTATAATCAATAATCCTTATAAACTTCCCTTTAGAATTACCACTAAGAACTTCTGCAACATCAATCCTATCAATTTTACCAGTAATAGAAACCTTCTTTCCACTATCCAACACAAACTCAATTGGAGGATATACAATTCCATCATTAGAAACATCTTTTCTATCACCAAAAGGAACTTCTGTACCTAAAACTCTAAACTCACTATTTCTAAGCCCTTGAACAATATATTTAATAGACAAACTAACAACCTTTTTAAGCCTCTGTACCATAACTCTAAATTTAGCAGTCATATTAAACTTAATATATTGAGAAATCTCATTATTAATAATATCATCAATAATCATATCAATTTCATCTTCATCAATCACATCAATATTAACTTTGCTAAAAAATTCTTCAACAACAGAATGCATAAAAGACCCAGTATCAAGCTTCTTAACTTCAAACTCTTCTTTCTCAGCAACTTTCAAACCATATCTCATAAAATATGAATAAGGACAGTTTGCATATTTTTCAAGTCTAGTAATTGTTGTATTAAACTTACTTCCATAAGCTTTTTCAATATTAGATTTTGAAAGTTTAACAGGAATATTAGTATAATAAAGACCTTTTAATGACGCATTAAGCCTATCAAAATCATTTTCAAAAAACCATCTATAAACATCAAACCACTCAGGATTATCGATATTATTAAGTAATTTATTAAAAGTAACATTTTTATTCAATATTTCTAGCTTATTAGAAGCACTCTCTTCATTTAAATTAAGAAAAACATTTTTTAAACGTGAAACAAACATAGATTTTCTAAGCAATGTTCCCTGACTGTCAGACAAACTATAAGAAATATTAATCATTTCCTCAGCAATAGTAAAAGCCCTATAAATATTAAAATTCTCTTCATAAGACTTTTCTAATAACCCTTTAGCAATTTCAAAACCATTACTCTTCAAACTTTCTCTATCTCTGTCATTAAAAAAACCTTCAGCAGTATTATTACTAGGAAAAACACCTTCATTAACACCAATAATAAAAATAACTTTAATTTCATTAGTTCTTGTTCTGTCAACACTTCCAAAAATTACTCGATCTTGAAAATCAGGAATTTTTCCAACTTCTTTTTCTTTAAGTCCAACTTTAATAAGTTTAATATAATTATCAAAACTGATTTTCATATCACCAAAAATTTTAATGATCGAATTAAATAAATCAATAACAATATTAAAATAATCTATAAATTCTTCATTCTCACTATCAATATCTAATGTATCAACAATAAATTGATATAATCTCTCTGAAATAGATTTAGCCGTCTTTTTAGATGTCAACTCTTTCTTTAATTGCAATAATGGTTCAACAATAATTTTTTGTTCATTTTCAAAATTAACAATATCATAATTCCAAGGCTTATCATACCATTTATTTCCCTTAATTCCCCATTTCAAACAATAATTTTCAATTTCATCAATATTATCAATATCAACAAAACCAGTTTTTAAATAATTAAAAACTGACTCATAAGACCAATTCTTTGAAAAAATATCCAAAATAGATATTAAATACTTAATAAAAACATTTTGACTAATATCAACTTTTTCATCTATAAAAATAGGAATATCATATGAATCAGCAATAACCTTAATTAAACTAGAATAAACATCTAAATTATTACTAATAACTGCAATATCTCTAAAACGATAAACTCCATCTCTAACTAATTTAAAAATTTTTTTACAAACATTTTCTATTTCATCATATGCATTATCAGCAACATATAAATTAATATATTTATTATCACCATTAAAACAATTATAAGGTACACCAAACAAATTTTTTTCAAGATGAACAAGTTCATCATTTCTAAATCTTTTATTTCCAGATATTTCTTTTATTTCAATATCTTCAAACAACTGCTTCAAAGTTTGAATAGTCTGTTTATTATCATAAAAAACATCATTATCAGGACTTTTTAAAACTTTATCATCATCGCTACATATAGTAATAATCACATCTTTAGCAACTTTATTAATTTCTTGAATAACAAGATACTCTTGTTTCGTAAAACCAGCAAATTCATCAATATAAAACATTGCATTATCAAATAAATGAGTATTAACTAAATTTTCTGCCAAAATACTAAGAGAATCATTTTCATCAATATATTCACTAGCAAAATCATCAAAATCACGATAAACTAATAACATATCTTCCAACTTTAACTTAAGATATTCATCATCAGTATCCTTAATTTGCTTTCCAATCATATCAATAGTAATCCCATGCTTTTTAAACTCAGTAATCTGAGTCATAAGCATTTCAACATTTTCATTAGAAGAACCAATAAAATTAAAATTATTCCTGTTTTTCTCAACAATATTATAAATAATCATAGCTTTAGAGGCTTTATCCATAACATTAATACTTCTAATTCCTATTTCATTCATAACTCTATAAGCCATTCTCTCAAAAGAAATAACTTCATATTTTAAAATAGAACCATTTCCAATAACATCAACTAATCTTTTTTCAGCTGAAAAAGAAAATTGTTCAGGAGTAATTATATATACTTGAGCATCATTATTATTTTTAATACTATTAAAAATATATTCGCTTTTACCACTACCAGCTCTTCCATATATAATCTTCAAAACAATTTCCTCACTTTAACTATAAACTTCTTCTCCAATAAAACAAATATTGTTGAGCCAATCCTTTTAACTCTCCAAACTTATCATTAGCTAATTTTTGAATTTGAACTTTACTAACCTTAGCTTCATCATCATTATGAATATATAAATCATTCATAACTCTCCTAATCCACACATCAATAGGAAAAACATTAAACCTTTTTAAATCAGAAAAAAGCAATATACAATCAGCAACTTTAGGACCCACACCTGACAACCTAAGTAAATTCTTATAAATTTCATCTGTATTCAAACTATATTGAGACTTAAAATCAAACTCCCCATTCAAAACCTTATGAGTAGTTTCAAATAATCTAATATCTCTAAATCCAAGACCCAATAAACGATAATCAGAAACCAACACATCTTTTAATTCAAATGGTCTTGGAAAAGAATAATAAACTTTACCATTATATTTTAACTCTTTACCATATTTCTCTGACAAACGTTCAATAATTCCCTTAATCCTAGGAATATTATTATTAGCAGAAATTATAAATGAAATAATCGTCTCCCATAAATCTTGATTTAAAATCCTAATTCCTTTCCCAAAATCAACACTCTTTTTCATATAATCATCAACATTTTCAAGTTTAGATTTCAATTCAGAATAATCTCTATTTAAATCAAAATAATATTTTATCTTTTCAACAGAATCAGTATCATCATAATTAACACCACTAAAAACAAGTTCATCATCAATCTTATCAACATTTAAAACAATTTTATCAAAAACACCAGTATAACTGCCATTTTCTTCAATATTCCATCTAAAACACTGACCACAATCAAAAACATCAACAAGTTCAAAAGAATCACATTTTACTTTATAATCTATTTTTTCCATTAATTTTGATAACTTTCTAAAATATTAATCTTAAATCTATTACTTTTAATTTTACCATTAACTTTAATTAACACTTCAACATTATATAAATCACTAAGTTTTTTAATATTTTCCCTCTTCTGACCAATCAAATTATTTACATCAGCAGGATTAACAGTAATTTCAACTAACTTAACTTTAACTTTAAACTTTTTAATTTTAGCAGAAATATTTTCATACCAAATTGCACTTTCAACCAATTGTCTAAAAGCTGGATGAACAGGACCAGCAACAACTTCACTACCATCTTCAGTAGGAGAAGTAATCTCTTCAGTAGCTTGAAGACCAATTCTAATAATATTTATTCCCTTCTTCTTAAACAATTCAGCAACAGACTTACTCCTCTCAACAGCTTGAACAAGTGTTAATGTTTTATATTCACCAGAATCATACATCCTCTCAAGTGCTGTACCCTTTATTACTAAAACAGGATAAATTCTAACAATCTTAGGTTTAAGTTTAATCAAATCCTTTGCAGTATTAATCTCATCAACTTCTGTGCTCTCAGGCATTCCAATCATCATTTGATGTCCTAATATAAAACCATATCTCCTAATCAATTTAGATGCTTTAATAACATCCTTAAAAGTATGGCCTCTCTGACTCTTCCTTAAAATATAATCATTAGATGACTGTACACCAAGCTCAATAGTTTTAACATTATATTTTTTTAATCTTTTTAAAATATTTTTATCAATAAAATCCGGCCTCGTAGAAATTCTAATTCCATCTACAACTTTATTATTAATATATTCATTTGCAACTTCCAAAAAATCATTCTGAAGATTCTCTGAAATAGCAGTAAAACTACCACCAAAAAAAGCAATCTCAACTCTTCTATTATCAGAACTAAAATTCTTCAAACTTTCATCAATCGTTTTTTTTACATCTTCTTTTGTAACATCTGTATCCATACCACTTATCTTCTTTTGATTACAAAAAACACAAGTCTCAGGACAACCAAAATGTGATATAAAAACAGGTATAATATACTCTTTTTTCAAACAAATCTCCTCTTTCCTATTTAAGAACTTCCAAAGCTTTTTTAGCTGCTTGCATTTCAGCTAACTTTTTACTATGTCCTTTACCATTTGCCAAAAATCTACCATCAACCGAAACTTCAGAAACAAACATTTTTAAATGATCAGGACCAGATTCACTAACAATGGTGTATTTAATTTTAACATCACCATTTTTTTGTAATTCCTCTTGCAAAACAGTTTTATAATCTTTTTGACCTATATGTTTACTCGCTTCATACATTTTATCAGTTAAATTATCTAAAATAAATTTTTTAGATTCTTCAAACCCACCATCAAAAAAAATAGCTGCAATAACTGCCTCAACTGAATCAGCCAAAATAGCTTCTTTATAATTATTTCCATAAACCTTTTCACTATTTCCAACTCTAATATAATCAAAAAACTTATGTTTCATTGCTACTTGATATAAACTTTCTTCACAAACGACCATTGCTCTAAGTTTAGTCAACTCACCTTCATTAAGCTTAGGAAAATTATTATATAAAAACTCACTTGAAACAAACTCAAGTATACTATCACCTAAATACTCTAATTTCTCATTACTCTTAATACCATGTTCATTAGCATAAGAAGTATGTGTCAAAGCCTCTTCCAAATAAGCCTTATTTTTAAAATAATAACCTATACTATCTTCTATAGTCATGTAAAACTACCTCCAAAAGCATTATATAACATATTTAAAGCTTTTTCAATCTTGAGATTTCAGGAATTTCTTATATTCTAAAATCAAAATAAAAAAATAGTAGTGAACTTAATCACTACTAATATATTAGTCTACTAAATTTTTAATATAATCAACTACATCACCTACAGTTGCAACTTTTTCAGCATCACTATCAGGGATTTCAATGTTAAATGTTTCTTCTAAATTCATTATTAAATCTACTATATCCAATGAATCTGCTCCTAAATCATCAATAAATGATGATTCCATTGTAACATCTGACTCAGAAACACCTAAACATGTAACTACAGTCTCTTTTACTTTATCAAATATCTCTTCTTGATTCACTTCGGTCACCTCCTATTTTTTCATATTGTTACAATAATACAATCCTAAAAAATTGTCAAGCCCCAGTTTTAAAATAGTTTATAATTTCTATTGTTCTGCTAGAAATTGCTTGATTTCAGCCATTTTTTGCTTATTTTTCTCTGATTCATAAATACTGGCTAATCGGTCAACTGCTTCATTCTTAACAAATTGTTCAGCTTGCTTTATCGTATATTTAAATAACTTTTCATCACTACTACCATGTGCTTTAACAACAGGCTTATTAACTCCTAAAAATAAAGCTCCACCATATTCCTTATAATCCATAGATTTAGCAAACTTATTCAATGCTGGTTTAGCAATTAATCCTGAAACCATTGTTAATGGATTCCTCTTAAAACTTTCTGTTAAAGACGTTTTAACAAATTTCCCTAACCCTTCAACAGTCTTTAAGAAAATATTTCCTGTAAAACCATCAGCAATAACGACATCAACATCACCTAAAAAAGCTTCTCTACCTTCAACATTTCCCACAAAATTAATACCTAATTCTTCAGAATACTTTTTCAACAACTGATAAGAACTCTTTATTAAATCATTACCTTTTGTTTCTTCAGTACCAATATTTAAAAGGCCTATTTTAGGGTTCTTAATATTTAATGTATTTGTCATATATAAACTAGCCATTTGAGCAAATTGAAGCAAATTCAAAGGCTTACAATTTGTATTAGCACCACAATCCATTAAAACTAATCTTCCATGATATGCAGGCAAAATACCAGCTAAAGCCGGTCTATCAATTCCTTTTATTCTACCAACTAATAAAGTAGCACCTGTCAATAAAGCACCTGAATTGCCAGCAGAAATAAAGACATCACCCTCTCCATTCTTCAACATATTAAAACCAACAACCATTGAAGAATCCTTTTTATTCTTAATAGCTATTGTAGGAGTATCTTCCATATTAATTATTTCACTTGCATTTCTTATTGATAATCTATCAGAAATCTCTTTTAAATCTTTACCATAGAATTCCTTAATTTTAGCATTTAAAACATGTTCCTGTCCAATCAAACAAACTTCAGCAGAAACTTCATTTATTGCGCTCACAGCACCTCTAATTACAGCATCAGGTGCATTATCACCACCCATTACATCTAATAAAATCTTCATATAAATCCTTTCAGTCATTTTTTATATAATAATACTATAATTAATCAAAGTCAACACACATCAATTTTTAATATATTCATAACCACAAAAAAAGATGGCCGATAAAACGACCATCACATAATATTATCAAT